>Ga0172379_10012307_pt1 | contig 10041 bp, 7 predicted proteins | sample GrowelOW334metaG_FD_119756 | JGI IMG/M metagenome (GOLD analysis project Ga0172379, IMG submission 119756) | Groundwater microbial communities from an aquifer near a municipal landfill in Southern Ontario, Canada - Groundwater well OW334 metaG | ecosystem: Environmental > Aquatic > Deep...
ATGTTTTAAAAGGAGAAATGAGCTTAGTTGGTCCGCGTCCGACCTTTTCGCACCACATAGAAAAATATAGTGACTTTCAGAAAAAAAGACTTTTAATGAAACCCGGGATTGTCGGCTGGGCTTTGGTTCATGGCAGAAATTCTTTGTCTTGGGAAGAAAGAATAAAATATGACGTTTGGTATGTTGAAAATTGGTCTTTTTGGTTGGATATTAAAATTATATTTAAATCATTTTATCTAATTCTTATAAAACAAGAAGGAGTTTATGGAAAAGACGGTGTAAATGACCCGTTTAAATAAATTTTTTTTATTGAAAAAATATTTAAAAAGGAATAAAGTTAATATAATGGTTAAAACAATAATTTTTGATTTAGACGGAACGCTTTATCCGGAAAAGAAATTTGCAGAAAGCGGGTTTAGGGCTGTTGCAGAATATGTTTTTAAACAACATAAAATAAGCCAAAACAAAGTTTTTGGCATCTTATTTAACGACTTTAAAAAAGGGATTCGCAACAAAAATTTTAATGTTTTACTTAAAAAAATCGGCCTTGAAAATAATAATGTTGAAAAATTAATAAAAATTTACAGAAGCCATTATCCTAAAAAAATTGTTCTTTATCCTGACGCCTTAAAATTTTTGAAAAATAACAATAAAAATTTTAAACTGGGCTTGATTACCAACGGCCACAAAATTACCCAGACAAATAAAATTTCAGCATTAAGTATCAGAAAATATTTTAAGGCAATATTTATAGCCACAGAATTTGGCGATAACGATTGGGAAAAAAGCATGGCTTCTTTCAATTTTTTATTAAAAAAAATTAAAAGCAAGCCGGAAGAAACCATATATATCGGAGATAATCCCAAGAGAGATTTTATGGGAGCTAAAAAGATGGGGATTTTAACCATAAGGATAAAAAGAAAAAATGGCGATTGTTATAATATTCTTGCAAACAATAAAAATAAGGCAAACTTTGAAGTATCAAGCCTGATAAGTTTGAATAAAATTATAAAAAAAATTCATCGGGTTAAATAATTTTTAGCTAAGCTAAAAATTAAAATCCGAAGGATTTTATTTAACCCGATAAATGAAAAATAATATCTTGATAGTGCCGGGGGGGTCTGGAATGGCAGTTTCGGCCATTAAGTCATTGAAACAGGATAAAACTATGCATATTGTTTCAGTTGATACCGACAGGTTGGCGGCAGGGCTATATCTTTCTCACAAGGGCTACATAGTCCCCAGTTTTGAAGATAAAAAATTTATTCTTGCCATTGAAAATATAGTTAAGAAAGAAAAAATAAATTTAATAATTCCCTCGTTAGATACGATTTTGTTGAATTTTTCAAAATTAAAATTATTTTTTAAAGAAAAGGGTGCAGACGTTTTAGTGTCAGAACCGGAAACAATAGAAATTACCAGAGATAAATGGAAAACTTATAACAAATTGAAAGACATTATTTCTTTCCCCAAGTCGTTTATAGAGAAAGAAGAAATAAATATAAAATACCCCATTTTTATAAAGCCAAGAGAAGGGTCCGGATCTCAGAACGCTTATAAAATTAATTCGAAAGAAGAGCTGGATTTTTATTATGGAAGAATTAAAAATCCGATTATCCAAGAATATCTAAGTGGCAAAGAATATACGGCAGATTGCTTGGCTGACAGCTCTAATAAGCTTATCTTAACAATATGCCGGGAAAGAATAGAAACAAAAGCGGGTATTTCTTCAAAGGGCCAGATTGTAAAAAATAAAGAGATTGAAGATATCGCCGTTAAAATTTCGGAAAATTTAAAATTTTACGGACCTTTCTTTTTTCAAATCAAAGAAGATGAAAACGGAGTTCCCAAGCTAACAGAAATTAATGCCAGAATATCGGGAACAATGTCTTTTTCAAGTTTTTCGGGGCCGAATATTCATATTTTAGCAGCAAAAATGAGCAGGGGAGAAAAAATAAAAAAATCTAAAGTAAAATACGGAATGTACGTTACCAGATACTTAGAAGATATTTATTTAACTGAAAAAAAGATAATAAAAGATATTAAAAATGAACTATAAAATTCCGCTTTCAAGGCCAGATATAACACAAAAAGATATAGAAGAAGTGACAAGGGTTTTAAAAACTCCTTATTTAAGCTTAGGTAAAAAATATTTGGAGCTCCAGAAATTAATAGCTAAGTTTGCCGGCGTAAAATATGCCGTAGTCGTAAACAGCGGAACCAGTGGCTTGCATCTTATTATAAGGGCGCTGGGCATCGGCGAGGGAGATGAAGTTATTACAACCCCTTTTTCGTTTATTGCTTCTTCAAATTGTATTTTATATGAAAAAGCCAAGCCCGTGTTTGTTGATATAGAAGAAAAAACTTTTAATATTGACGTTTCAAAAATCGAAGAAAAAATTACTAAAAAAACCAAAGCGATTTTGGCTGTAGATGTTTTTTCCCAACCGGCCGATTGGCAGGAACTTAAAAAAATAGCTAAAAAACACAATCTTTTTTTAATTGAGGATTCGGCCGAAGCGTTGGGGTCTGAGCAGGGCGGAAAAAAATGCGGATCATTCGGCGATGCAGGAATATTTGCTTTTTATCCTAATAAGCAAATTACAACGGGAGAGGGGGGAGTTATTTTAACGGACAATAAAAATATTTACGAATTGTGTCAGAGTATGGCAAATCAAGGCAGAGAAGTGAAAGATGAAAAATGGTTAGAACACGTACGGCTTGGCTATAATTATCGCTTAGATGAAATGAGTTGCGCCCTTGGGGTTTCTCAAATGAAGCGCCTAAAAGAAATTTTAAGAAAAAGGGCCAGGACGGCAGAATTGTATAATGAAAAATTAAAGAATATAAAAGAATTAGAGATACCCCACATTAAAGACGGGAACAAGATTAGCTGGTTTGTTTATGTGGTAAAACTGGCAGAAATCCGTCAGCCGGGGGATATAGGCGAAAAAAGGGATAAAATTATAAAAGAAATGGCAAAAAGGGGGATACAGTGCTCTAATTATTTTCAAGCAATCCATTTGCAGCCGTTTTATAAGAAAGAGTTTTCATATAAAGAGGGAGATTATCCTGTTGCAGAAAACATTAGCAAAAAAACCTTGGCTCTTCCATTTTTCAATAATTTAACGGAAAAACAAATAGACTTTACCGTTAAGAATTTAAAAGAAGTGATTAAAAAATAGACCTAAAAGATAATGTTTAAAAATATTTTTAAAAAAACAGCGCTGACTAAAACTATATTTTTTGTTACAGCCGATGTGCTTTTGATATCTTTATCTGTGTGGCTGGCTTTTTTAATAAGATTTGACGCAAAAATACCTTCGCAATATTTGCCCTTTCTTTCCAGAATGATTGTTCTGGCAATAATTTTTATTATCCCAACATTTTATTTTCAAAAGCTTTATTCTTTTTCCTGGTCTTATGTATCAGCCGCAGAAGTTATTTATTTGTTTAAAGCTACAACAATCTCCTTTTTGTTTTTAGGGATTACGATTTACATATCTAACTATTTTCCCCGTTTTATTAATTTTCCCAGGGCAACGATTTTTATAAGTTATTTTTTAGTTTTTATTTTATGTGGCGGATTAAGGTTTTCCAAAAGAATCTATTTGCATATTAAAAGATCGGGCAGAATGTCAGACAAAGAAAAAACACTGATAGTCGGGGCCGGTGATGCCGGAGAACAAATTTTAAGGAGCATAATATCCTCTGAATCGACTCCATATTTTCCCGTTGGACTTGTAGATGACAACACTATGAAACAAGGATCAACAATGCACGGCTTAAAAGTGCTTGGAAAAATTTTAGATATTCCAAAAATTGTATTAGATAAAGATATAAAGCAATTAATTATCGCGTTGCCCTCGGCTAGTAATAAAATAATTAAGGAAACAATTAGGCTGGCAAGATTAGCAGGTATTAAAAAAATTAAAATTGCACCATCGCTGGAAGAAATTATAAGCGGTAAAATGTCATTTAAAAACCTTAAAGACGTCGGGGCTGAAGACCTATTGGGCAGAGAAGAAATTATTTTAAACAAAAAGGAAATAGAAAGCTTTATAAAAGATAAGTTTGTTTTAATTACCGGCGCCGCAGGATCAATTGGTTCTGAGCTATCAAGGCAAACGGCAAAGTTTAAGCCGTCTTTGCTTTTGTTGCTAGATCAAGACGAAACCGGTATTTTTAGTATTTCAAAGGAATTGGAAAATAATTTTCCGGATGTCAAAATTATATCTTTAGTGGCGGATGTTACAGACAAATTGGAAATAAATAACATTTTTAAAAAATTCCAGCCAAAAATTATTTTTCATGCGGCGGCCTATAAACATGTTCCCTTAATGGAAAAAAATCCGGGCGAGGCAGTAAAAAATAATGTTTTTGGCACAAAAATATTGGCTCAAGCCAGCCTGGATTTTGGCGCAGAAAAATTTGTTTTTATTTCTACAGACAAAGCCGTAAACCCCACTTCTGTTATGGGAGCTACAAAAAGAGTCGGAGAAATGATTTGTCAGGCGTATAATCAAAAAAATAATGTAAAATTTATTTCTGTAAGATTCGGCAATGTTTTAGACAGCAGAGGAAGTGTTATCCCTACGTTTCGCGAACAAATAAAAAAAGGAGGGCCCGTTGAGGTTACTCATCCTGATATGAAAAGATATTTTATGCTAATACCCGAGGCGTGTTTACTGGTTATGCAGTCGTCAGCCATGGGCAAGGGCGGAGAAGTGTTTGTTTTGGACATGGGAAAGCCAATTAAAATTTTAGATTTAGCAAGGGAGCTAATAAGACAGTCTGGTTTTGAACCCGATAAAGATATCCCGGTTGTTTTTACCGGCATAAGGCCGGGAGAGAAATTGTTTGAAGAAATTTTAACCGCCGAAGAGGGTACTATCGCCACTCAAAATCAAAAAATTTATATAGCAAAACTTTCTAATGTTGATTCGGAAGATTTTGAAGAAAAATTAAATAAGATAGAAAACGAGATTAATAATCCAGATAAAGAAAAAATAATAGAATACCTCAAAAAAATAGTTCCTTATTATAAGCCCATTACATAACAGATACGATTTTTATTCGGAAAAAAAAGCAAAAGAGGATTTTTCAATTTTTTGTTTTTAAATAATAGATTTATATTTTTTTTGTGTTAAAATAAAGTTTGAAACAATAGGTTTAATATATGAAAATAAACAAAGGTTTTAAAAAAATATTTTTTATTGTTTTCGCTATTTTTATTTTAGCTCCAGCTAGCAGTGCGCTGGCGGCAAACCAAAGCGAGACTTTAAATTTTTATATAGACAAGGATTTTGACAGCTCGGCAAGAACGCAAGTTTCAGCCAGCTTGGTTAAATCTACCTTGAAGCTGAATTTTTATATTGAAAAAAATTGGTGGGACTCCCAGACGCCAGATAAAAAAAGCGAAGTTTCAGCCAGTTTGGATAATTTATCAAAAGAGTTCGAGAATAAAATTTATCCGACGCTAACGTCTGTTTTTGGCTCTGAATGGAAGCCGGGAGTTGACGGTGATGAAAAAATTACTGTTTTATTTCACTCAATGAAAGAGGATTCGGCCGGATATTTTAGGACAATAGACGAATATGTTAAACTCCAGCTGCCAGATTCAAACGAAAGAGAAATGGTGTATTTGTCTTTATCTTTTATTGACAACCCCCAGCTTAAAGTTTTTTTGAGTCACGAATTTGTCCACCTGATTACTTTTAACCAAAAAGAAAAAAAATTTAATGTAGAAGAGGAAGTCTGGCTAAACGAAGCTCGGGCAGATTATTCGGCAAATATTTTAGGCTATGATGATCAATACGAGGGGAGCAATCTTCAGCGAAGGGTCAGGGCATTTTCAGAAAAATCATCAGATTCTTTAACCGAGTGGCAGGGCAAAAAATACGATTACGGGGTAATGAGCCTTTTTACATATTATCTGGTAGACCATTATGGAATAAGTATTTTTGTTGATTCGTTAAAGTCGAGCTTGACCGGGATTGCCAGCATAAACGAAGCTCTTCAAAAAAACGGATCAAAAGAAAATTTTTCTCAAATTTTTACTAATTGGACCGTAACCGTATTTCTGAATGACTGCTCTTTGGGCATAAAATACTGCTACTTAAATAAAAATCTTAAAAATTTTAAAATAAGCCCGAATCTTAATTTTTTGCCTCTCTCCGGCAATAGTTTTTTATCTGTCAGCAATGTTACAAAAAATTGGTCAGGCAACTGGCAAAAGATAATTGGAGGCAATGGCAATCTTAAACTTGAGTTTTCCAGTTTGGCAGGTCTTGATTTTAAGCTACCCTACGTAATTGAAGACAAAAATGGCGAATACTCGATAAATTTTTTAACTCTTGATAAAAACGAAAAAGGAGAAATAAATATTAAAAAATTTGGCAGCGAAATAAGATCTCTGACTATTATTCCTTCGTTGCAGACAAAAATTTCCGGATTCGACAGCTTGGAATTCACCTATCCTTTTACATTTACTATTTCCGTTGAAGGAGCCATGTCGCCCGACGAACAGGCGACGATTCAAAAACTTTTAGATCAGATAGACTATTTGAAGAAAGAAATAGCGAAAATTTTAGCTCAAAAAAATAACGGTTCCGGAAGTCAAAACCAAACCCCCTGCTATCAATTGAGCAACAATCTTTATTCTGGACTGAGAAATAATAGCGAAGTAAGATGTCTGCAAAGTTTTTTAAAATTACAAGGGGCAGAAATTTATCCGGAAGGATTTATAACTGGTAATTTTGGTAATTTAACAAAATCGGCTGTAATTCGTTTCCAAGAAAAATACGCCCCTGAAATTTTAAATCCTTCGGGGTTGCAACAAGGCACGGGTTTCGTGGGGTTAAAAACCAGGCAAAAAATTAATGATGTTTTATCGGGCAGATAAACATGAAAGAATCGTTGCGTCTTCAAAAAAATGTTTCCCTTAAAGATCATACCACATTTAAAATCGGAGGTCCTGCCGAATATTTTTTAATTGTAAAAAAAACAGAAGACCTGGTTTTGGGTATAAAATTTGCCAGAGAAAATAAATTAAAAATTACGATTTTTGGGGGAGGAAGCAATCTATTGGTTTCTGACAAAGGACTGAAGGGGTTGGTTATTAAAATTGAAAATAAAAGCATTAGGGCAGAAAAAAATTTAGTTTTTGCCGGAGCCGGAACCAAGCTGGAAAGCTTGGTTAACTTTTGCCTAAAAAACAATTTTAATGGGTTTGAGTGGTCAGCCGGCATTCCTAAGATAACCGTTGGCGGTGCTGTTTATGGAAATGCTCAGGCTTTTGGAGTAAAAATATCAGATTTTATAAATAATATAGAAGCCTTAGATTTAAGAAATTTAAAGATTAAAAATTTTTCAAAAAAGCAATGCCAGTTCGGCTTGAAAAAAAGCATTTTTAAAAAAAATAAAAATCTGGTTATTATTTCTGCGGTGTTTTCTTTAAAAAAAGGGAATAAAAAAGAAATTCAAAAGAAAATAAAAGAATACATCAATTACCGCAAAAGCCGTCATCCTTTAAATTTTCCTTCAGCCGGCTCTGTGTTTGTAAATCCGGAAATAATTATTAAGAATAAAAAATTATTAGAAAAGTTTCCCGAATTAAATGAATTTAATAAAAGGGGAACGATACATGTGGGTTATTTAATAGAAAAATCGGACTTAAAGGGGAAAAAGATAGGCGGAGCTCAAATATCTGAAAAACACTCTAATTTTATAGTAAACAAAGGCGGAGCTAAAGCAAAAGACGTTTTAAAACTTATGGCTTTAGCAAGGGGAAGGGTCAAAAAAATATTCGGCATTGAATTAGAAACAGAGGTGCAATTAATGGGGCCTATTTAATAAATTAAAATAATATATGAAGATAATTATTACAGTAAAAAATTTAGAGTTAACGGAGGCTTTCGAGGATTTTGTTAAAGAGAAAATAGGCGGTTTAAAAAAATTTATAGGTTTTTTAAAAACGGAAAACAATTTTGTAAGAGGTAAAGACGCAGTAGAGTTTTTGATAGAAATTGAAAAAGAAACAAAACATCACAGAAAAGGACCGATATTTCAAGTTAGAGTAAAAGCTAATTTGCCCGGAAAAACCTTAATAGCAATTTCTAAAAATGACGATTTAAGCCGGGCCGTAATTGAAGTTAAAGACGACTTGCAGCAGGAAATAAAAAAATATAAATTAAAAAAAACAGAATTAGCAATAAGGAAACAAAGAAAGAATAAAAATAAAATAAATATTAACGGTTTATAAATTTTCCGAACAATAACGGCTGCCCGCGCTTCTTACCTTGAAAGGCGCGGATTTTTTGTATAACATGATAGAAACCATATTATGAGCATAATATCTGATATTTTTGGAGACAGCAATAAAAAATATATAAAAAAACTGGAGCCAATAGTAGAAAAAATTAATTCTTTAGAAAAAGATTTTGAAAGGTTATCCGGCAACGAATTAAAAGAAAAAACAGAAGAATTAAAAAAAGAATTGGCCTCCGGGAAAACATTGGACGACATTTTGTCTTCTGCTTTTGCATTAGTCAGGGAGGCTTCAAAGAGAAATTTAAACCAAAGGCATTTTGATGCCCAGCTAATAGGTGGCATTATTTTGCATCAAGGAAAGGTGGCTGAGATGAAAACAGGAGAAGGAAAAACCCTAGCATCTACCTTGCCGGCTTATTTGAACGCTCTAGGGGGTCAAGGGGTGCATATTATTACGGTTAATGACTATTTAGCCAAGAGAGACACTGTTTGGATGGGGCAAATATACGGTGCCTTAGGATTATCGGTCAGCTGTATAACGCACGAGGGAGGATATTTATATGATGCGGGTTATAAGAATTCAGTTCAAAACCCAAGTGGCCAGAATTCAAAAATTGAAAGTGAGTTAGATAAGGAACGAGACGCGGTGGGAGGGTTTAAGGTTGTGCAGGAATTTTTAAAACCTTGTTCAAAAAAAGAGGCGTATGCGGCAGATATCACATATGGCACAAACCATGAGTTTGGTTTTGATTATTTGAGAGATAATATGGTTTATGATTTACAGACGCAGGCTCAGCGCGAACTTAACTTTGCTATTGTTGACGAAGTGGATTCAATTTTAATTGATGAAGCCAGGGTGCCTTTAATAATTTCCGGACAAAGCGACGAATCAACAGAAAAATATTATCAGTTTTCTAAAATCGCAAGCTTTTTGAAAGAAAAAGAAGATTATGAAATTGATGAAAAAATGAAAGCAGCAGTTTTTACGGAACATGGCCAAGATAAAGTTGTAAAAAATTTAGGGTTTGATCCGTGGCAAGATAACGATATTAATACGACTCACCAATTAGAATCATCCTTGAGGGCTAAAGCATTATTTTTAAAAGACAGGGATTACGTTATAAAATCAGGAGAAATAATAATTATTGATGAGTTTACAGGAAGGATGCTGCCAGGCCGCCGCTGGTCTGCCGGCCTTCACCAGGCAGTGGAAGCAAAAGAAGGAGTTGAGATAAAACCGGAATCTCAAACCTTGGCAACAATCACTTTCCAAAATTATTTCAGGCTTTATAAAAAAATAGCAGGCATGACAGGTACCGCCCAGACCTCGGCCGAAGAGTTTGATAAAGTTTATAAATTAGACGTTGTTTCAATCCCTACAAATAAGCCGATGAAAAGGGAAGATTTTCCCGATAGAATTTATAAAACAGAATCAGGAAAATTAAAATCCATGATAAAGGACATAAAGGAGCTCAATAAAAAAGGCCAGCCGGTTTTGGTTGGTACAAGATCAGTTGAAAAAAATGAATATCTCGGAAAGTTATTGGAAATAGAAGGAATTCCTCACCAAATTTTAAATGCCAAAAATCACGAAAGAGAAGGAGAAATTATTGCTCAGGCAGGGAGAGAAGGGGGGGTAACTATTGCCACAAACATGGCTGGCCGCGGAGTAGACATAATTCTCGGTGGTAATCCACAAAACCCCGAGGCGGCTCAAAAGATTAAGGAAGCCGGCGGGTTATATGTTATTGGAACAGAAAGGCATGAAGC
>Ga0172379_10012308_pt1 | contig 10040 bp, 8 predicted proteins | sample GrowelOW334metaG_FD_119756 | JGI IMG/M metagenome (GOLD analysis project Ga0172379, IMG submission 119756) | Groundwater microbial communities from an aquifer near a municipal landfill in Southern Ontario, Canada - Groundwater well OW334 metaG | ecosystem: Environmental > Aquatic > Deep...
CCCTGGCTCTAAACTCTATGCCAAAGATGATATTAAGATTAATGACAAGTCTCTAGAAGTAGGGAATACCTACCAAGCTCTTTGTTGTGCCATGACTGACCCCGCCACTAGAGAGGGGAATATCTTCGATCAATTTATGAACATGTGTCAGCCTGGGACCATTGCTTATTCGCAGAAGATGGTGATTACGGATTCGACCCCTTGTGAATTACCATTCTCGACGATTTTAGACGGTCTGACAAAGGGGACCAAGGTAACGATTACTGAAGAAAATTTTTCTGGTTGGACGTCTCCAGACCTCAAAGATAACGTGACGCTCTCTTTGGGTCTTGGTTCAGGAGACAAGATAGATGTGCTCAAGGTTATGGATGGTCTTCAATCCTGTCAGCGCCTACCTAACCCGACTGATCCTGATTATTATAATGTTAAGATGACTAATTATGATAAAGTTATCTCAACAATTAAATCTTCTGTTGATAACCATGATCCAATAATGATTGGTATTGTTACCAAAAAAGCTGATATTGGCCATGCTTTGTTGGCATTAAGTCTTAGCACCTCTGGCGCCACGACCACTATCGAGGTCTTTGATTCAAATTCTCCTGAAGGGACAACCTCGCTTATCTGCGGTAAAGAAAAGGACCTTATCCCTGGCCAAGGCTATTATTATTTCTTAAGCTGCAAACTTCTTGCCAGGAAAACTGACTACCGGGTTTTTATTCCTTTGACACTTAACTCTCAGAGACTTGATTGTGGAGTGGGCAAGAGAGTTCGGCCAAAGCCAACAGGCTGGATAGGTTTTAGGGGAAATAATCCAAGCTTTGAAAATCCGACAACCACAGCTAACACGAAGGGGATTTGTTATGGCTATAGCGAGTTCGTTCGTGACGTTGCCTGTTTTGGAGATTTTCCTAATGAAGACTTCCATCCTAATGATGGGAAGATTGTCGGAAGAGACTGTGACGCTAGCCATAATCTCATTGTTGCTGAAGGTCCAAAATCTGGTCGCCCGAATAATTTTGTTGCCAGTGTCTCGTCTGTCGGGGAGTTATTCCTTCGTCGCCTAGGATCTATCTTTGACATCTAGAATAATAGATGGTATTCTAAAAACAGACCCTCAAACTGACAGAAAGGAGTAGAACATGAGGAAAGTAATCATCTTGCTTTTGGCTTGTCTCGTCTTGTCTGGTTGTGCCACGAGTGGTACGAGTGGGCACCAGTCTCATTTCAAGCCAGGGTTTGTCCTGCTTCGCGTGGCCCGCTAGTCGGGCCTTTTCCTTTGGCCTTAAAATTTTTTCTTGAATATGGTATCCTTATAGAACTTATGGCTTTATCTTGGGCAAGACAGAGACAATTGAATCACATACTTACCGTATTGGTCTTTTTGGTTCTGGTTGGATTCGTGTTATTTTTGATCTATAAACCAGTTCCTAATTGTTTTGATAATAAACAAAACCAGAATGAACAGGGGATTGATTGTGGAGGAGTTTGTTCCCTTGCTTGCTCTCGCCAAGTCCAACCGTTAAGGATTGACTGGGCTAGGCCCCTTAAGGTAGAGGACGGTTGGTATGACCTTGTCGCTCAAATTGAGAATCTTAACCCGACCTTAGGGAATAGATCTATTCCCTATACTTTTTCTGTTTACGATGGCGACAATGTTTTAATTACAAAACGAGAAGGCACAACTTTCGTTAATGCGGGAGAAAAATTTGTTATTTTTGAAAGTCGCGTGATAACAGGGGAGCGAGATGTTAAAAAAACTTTTCTCGAATTTCCTACCTCCACTCCTTGGGAAACTGTCAGTCCTGTGGCCAAAGATGTTTTGATTGAGAGACGTGAGTTTACGAATACCCCTAAGCCCGTTCTCCATCTCTCAGTAAGCAATAGCAGCCTAAAGGTGATAAAAGATATTTCGGTTATTACTGTTTTGTCTGATATTAATAATAATGCTTTTGCCGCCAGCCAGACAAAAATTGATAGTCTTGAACCTAGTTCAAGACGGGAAACTTATTTCACCTGGCTTACTCCGTTTAGTTCAGACCCCTCTTATATTGAATCTTACTGGCGGATAAACTCTTTTAACCTTACTAAATAATACGACCATGTGGGCAGCCTTGAGTAAAATTGGTCGATTAGAAAATCGTCTTGATTGGATGTTATTGTCGGCGACAGTGCCGCTGGTTCTTTTTGGTCTAGTCACCATGAATTCTTTTGGCCAAGAAAGTTATTATTTTGCTCGGCAAATAACTTGGGCCTGTTTTGCTTATGCCTTATTTTTTGGGGCCAGCTTCCTTGATTGGCGTTTCTTGCGTAAGAGTGGAACCGTTATGATTTTTTATGTAGCTGTTTTTGCTGTCCTTGTTTTGCTTTTTCTCTTTGGGCAAATATCTCATGGGGCACAGAGTTGGTTTTCCTTTGGGGCTTTCTCTCTTCAGCCGGCAGATTTTATGAAATTGGCTTTGATTATGGTGTTGGCTAAATATTTCTCTAAACGTCATGTTGAGATCGCTAATATTCGTCATATCATCGTTTCTGGGCTCTATGCTGCTGTTCCTTTTTTGGTGATTCTTGTCCAGCCTGACTTTGGCTCGGCCTTAATTATTTTTCTCATTTGGCTAGGGATGATCCTTGTTTCGGGTGTCTCTAAGAAACACCTTTTGCTATTGCTGCTTCTTGGTGTTGTCTCAGCTGTTTTTGCTTGGTCTTTTGTTCTTGCTCCATATCAACAGAAACGTATTATGACTTTTATCCATCCTTTGGCTGACATTCGGGGCTCAGGTTATAACGCCTTTCAATCCACTATCGCGGTTGGTTCGGGTGAGATTTTAGGTAAGGGAGTTGGCTATGGGACTCAGTCGCGTCTTAAATTCCTACCCGAATATCAGACTGATTTTATTTTTGCCGCTTTTGCTGAAGAATGGGGATTAATTGGAGTTTTAATTTTCTTCCTTTTATTCGGCATAATTATGTGGCGCATAGCCGTTATGGCAATGGTTGGGGGAACAAATTTTGAAACACTTTTTGGCCTAGGTTTGATTATAATGTTTCTAGCTCATTTTATTATCCATGTGGGGATGAATATTGGAGTTCTCCCGGTGACGGGTCTCCCGATGCCCTTCATGAGCTATGGCGGGTCACACCTCCTGGTGGAATTCTTGGGTCTCGGGATCTTAATGGGTATGCGAAAATATTCCCTGGCTTTTCATCGCGACGATGTGAAGAATGAGTTTATTGGTCCACAGTAAAATTGCCCGAGGACTAGCCTCTGGCAATTTTAGTTTAGCTTAATTTTTGTAAAGGGCGATAGTTTTTTCGAGCATTTGCTTGAGGGAGAAATTTTGTTGGACTTGGTGCTTCAAGTTCATCCCGGCTAAGTGACGATATTCTTTTTTCTTTATCATGAAGAGAAGAGATTTTTTTATTTCTTCGATATTCCCTTTGGGCACCAAGATGCCTTGTTCGGCCTCGGTAATAAGCTCGGGGATACCACCAACTTCGGAGGCGATGACGGGAAGGCCAGCAAGGCCGGCTTCAAGGATGGAGTAGGGGAGCGCTTCGGTGCGAGAAGTGAGGGTGAAGATGTCGAAGGCCTTAAGATAAGAACGAGCATCCTCAATGCGACCAGCTAAGAAGATGCGGTCATCCATTCTTTTATCTTTAATCAATTTTTCTAAATTGGCCCTTTCTTCACCCTCGCCAATAATAACGAGATTTAGCGACCAGCCAAGAGAATTTCCAAGCAGGGTTCGGACGGTGGCGGCAAAAGCTTCTATTAAATAATCTAGGCCCTTGTTTTTGTGGAGCTCAGAAATTGTCCCAACCCAAAACTTTTCATTTGATTTGCCGAGTATCTCGCGACGAGCAATGGAGCGTTCAAAGAGTTTTGCTGGATTAAGGCCATTATGGATAGTTGTAACTTTATTTTTTAAACCAGACCAATTGACGATTTCATTTTTTAAGTTGTCCGAAACTGTGATTATCTCATGGCAGAGAACCATCCCGAGCCAATGACTAAATTTAATTAGAACTTTTTGCCAAGACGGCCGATCTTCGTTTGTGGCTAATCCATGTACAGTAAAGATAATTTTGGGGATACCTGCGAGTCTCCCCGCTAAGGCTCCCAGGCCACCAATTTTTGAACTATTAAGATGGATAACTTCGGGACGTTCTTTCAACAAAAGTAGCCAGATCTCCCAGAAGGCTTGGAATTCGCCTAATATATTGATGTCTCGCTGCAGGGATTTTATCTGTTTGATTTTGACTCCCGCCGAGGCCAGCTTTTTCCCGAGAATTTCTCCCTCACCGAAGATGACCATGATATCGAAGTCATTTTTGGGGAGGCCGGTGGCTAGGTCATAGACATAACGCTGGGCTCCACCGAAGTTTCCTTTGGTGATAAAATAGAAAATTTTGGTCTTTTCGGCCATGTCAAAAGTGTAGCATAATTTGCTTTTTTGTTGTATGCTATGGCCAATTATGAAACTAACATCAAAGAAGGAGACCCTTGTTCTCCTAGTGGGGGATATCATTTTTTTCTGTGTGGCTCTATGGCTGACTCTCTTCGTCCGTAATGCCGAATTCCCTAGTTGGGGTCTCTTCTCCCAACTTCTCACCCCCTTTGCCTTTATCTTCGCCATTTGGTTGGTCGTTTTCTATATTGCTGATCTTTATGGGAAACACACTTCAATCTTTCGTCGCAAATTACCACGGGTTATTTTTAACTCTCAACTAGTCAACTCTTTTGTTGCGATGGGCTTCTTTTATTTTATTCCGTATTTTGGAGTGACGCCTAAGACACTGCTCTTTGTTGACCTCTTCATCTCCTTCTTTTTGATCTTCGCTTGGCGGAGCCTCATTGCCCCCAAGTTGTCTATGAACGCCTCAGAGAAAATCTATTTTGCTTGTGCCGGGCAAGAAGTTGACGAGATTAAAGAGGAAGTAAAAAATAATCCTTACTACAATATAAAAATTGCCCGCGAGGAAGAAATGAAAGATATAAAAAATTCCCGGATCACTTCTATCGTCGTTGACCTCTATGATCCAGATATTGACCTGGCGCTAAAGAATTTTTATAGCATGATTTTTTCGGGGATTAGGTTTATCCCACTTTCGAATCTCTATGAGGAGCTGTTTGATCGAGAACCAGTTTTGTCACTTAAAGAACAATGGTTCCTTGAGAATATTTCTAATCGCCCCAAACCGGTTTATGATGCCTTGAAGCGCCTGATGGATATCGCTATTGCCGGAACCCTCGGTTTGGTCTCTTTAATTTTTTATCCTTTTGTCTATCTCGCTATAAAGTTAGAAGATGGTGGCCCCTTATTTATTTCTCAAGAGAGAATTGGTAAGGACAATAAATCAGTTGTTACTTATAAGTTCCGTTCGATGAGCAATAATGTGACAGACCTTAATTCGGAGAATAATAAAACTAATCGAGTGACCAGGGTTGGTAATTTCTTGCGGAAGACCCGGATTGACGAAATACCCCAACTCTGGGGGATTGTAAGAGGAGATATGTCTCTTATTGGTCCTCGTCCGGAATTGCCATCGGGAGTTGGTTATTATAGCCAGGAAATTCCTTATTACAATATCCGACATATTATTAAACCTGGTCTTTCTGGTTGGGCTCAGATTAGGCAGGATGCTGAACCTCATCACGGTCTCGACGTGGGAGGGACGAGCCTCAAATTTTCCTATGATCTTTATTACATTAAGAATCGTAATTTTTGGCTAGACTTAAGTATTGCCCTTAAAACTATTAAAATTCTAATGATGCGCAAAGGAAGGTAAGATGATTGTTGATGGTAAAAAACTAGCCGAAGAAATTAAACAAGAGTTAAAAGTAAAAGCTCGTGGTAAGGATTTGCGCCTAGCAGTGGTGTGGGTGGGGGAAGATCCTGTGTCTGAGCGCTATGTGGAGAGCAAAAAAAAATTTGGTCTGGATATTGGTATCGAGGTGGTAGTTTATGAATATCCATCGACAATTCTCGAAGAAGATTTAGCCGAAGAAGTTGCGCGTCTAAATAATGACGATAATCTTGGTGGCGTTATTATTCAACTTCCTTTGCCTAAAGAAATAGATGAACAGAAAATTCTTAATTTAATTTCGCCTGATAAAGATGTAGATGCTTTGGGTGATGAGCCCCGGGTCTTAGCTCCAACAATTGGCGCAATCAAAGAAATTTTAGAAAGGAATAATATTGGACTATCTGGTAAAAGGGCCGTCGTTTTAGGTAAGGGGAAATTAGTAGGGAGGCCGGCTGCTATTTGGCTGACCCAAGAAGGGGCCGATGTCGCGGTGATTGATTCTAAAACTCTCGACCCCGCCAGTATTCTGAAACAAGCGGATATTATCGTGAGTGGTGTGGGTCGAGCTGGCCTAATTACCCCCGGCTCTATTAAGGATGGCGTAGTCCTTGTTGATGCTGGGACGAGCGAATCATCTGGCCAGCTCAAGGGCGACGCCGATCCGGCCTGTGCCGATAAATGTTCACTTTTTACTCCTGTCCCTGGTGGTGTTGGGCCCCTCACTGTTGTGATGCTTTTTAAAAATTTGATTGAACTCAATTCATAACTATCATCTTTTTGTTATAATTATATTGTGACTTTTGTTGAATACTTAATTTATTTCTGTGCGGTGGTTTTGCCCTGGGTCATGGGTGGGGGATTAATCGTTTATTTAATTTTTACTAAGAAAAAAATTAGCGCTTTGCGTCTGGTTGGGCTATCATTTTTTAGCGCGCTCTTGGCTTGGTTTTTGGCGAGCCTTGTTAAATATAATTTCCCAAGCCCGCGACCGTTTGAAGTTTATGCTCATCTCAAGCCACTTTTCACTACCGCTCAGGGCGACGCTTTTCCTTCTGGCCACGCCACTTTTATAGGAGCGCTTGCTGTCGGCGTATTTTTGCAGAGAAAGAAACTTGGTTTAATTTTTATCTTGGGAGCTGTTCTAGTCGCCGCCGCTCGCGTGCTGGCTCACGTCCATTGGCCAGCGGATGTGATTGCTGGACTATTGTTTGGGGCATTAATCGCTATAATTGTGGGGGCAGTTTATAGCAAGGTTTACCCAAGGTAGCAAGATTGATTTTCCCCCTTATTTTGCTAGAATAGCCCCATATGACTAAGACACGTTTTTGGGCCATTATCCTGCTTTTAGTGGGTGTTTCAATTGGCTATTTTAATTATTATTCAGAAGTTAATCCTCAATGGAGCTTCTATCGTCCGTTTAAGTTGGGTCTCGATTTATCAGGTGGTAGCCGTCTTACTTATGAGGCTGATGTTTCTAAACTGAACCCAGCCGATGTCGCTGATGCCATGTCTTCTCTTCGTGAGGTGATTGAGCGTCGCGTCAATGTCTTCGGTGTCTCTGAACCGCTTGTCCAGACCGAGAGTTCGGCTATGAGTGGCACTGTTCAGAACCGTCTTGTTGTCGAATTGCCTGGTGTGACCGATGTCAAAGAGGCGGCCAAGATGATTGCCGCTACTCCACAACTTGAGTTTAGAGTTCTGAAACCAGGCGTTACTCCAGAGACAGCAAGTAGTTCTGATTTTATCGCGACTGGTCTTACTGGTCGTTTCTTGAAGCGATCCCAAGTTTCTTTTAACGAAAATTCTCTTTCCCCATCTATCTCAATTGAATTTAATGCCGAAGGGGCCAAGCTTTTTGCTGAGATTACTAAGGCTAATATCAATAAGCCTGTCGCTATTTTACTTGATAATCAGATCATTTCCGCTCCGAATGTTCGCGAAGAAATTCGTGATGGCAAAGCCGAGATTAGTGGACAGTTTACTGTTGAGGAAGCGAAGAACTTGGTTCGTGATTTGAATCTTGGAGCTTTACCTGTCCCAGTTAAGTTGGCTTCAACTCAAGTCGTGGGGGCTACTCTCGGTAGCGAAGCAGCGAAGAAAGGGGTAGAAGCGGGGCTCATTGGTCTTCTGATTATCGCGGTCTTTATGATTACTTGGTATCGTTTGCCAGGTCTTGTGGCTGTCGTTTCCCTTACTATCTATACCATGATAATGCTCGCTATCTTTAAACTGATGCCTGTCACTTTGACAGCTGCTGGTATGGCTGGGTTCATCTTGTCTATCGGTATCGCTGTTGACGCCAACGTGCTCATCTTCGAACGTATGAGAGAAGAACTCTTGGACGGCAAAGGTCTAGGTGATGCTGTCCGCGAAGGCTTCCACCGTGCTTGGTCCTCCATTCGTGATTCTAACCTTTCTGGTATTATCTCCTCTGTTATTCTCTTCTGGTTTGGCACGAGCATGATTAAGGGCTTTGCCTTAACCCTGGCTCTCGGTATTATCGTGAGTATGTTCACTGCTATTACCGTTACTCGAACCTTGCTTTTGGCTCTTGGTTTCCGCAATCGGGTCGGCATTACTAAATTCTTATTCGGTAGCGCTTTCTTTAAGCACTAAAACAATAATATGCATATCGTAAAATATCGACGAATTTTCTTCACCGGCTCGCTCATCCTTATCGGGGTAGCCCTCTACTCATTGTTTAGCTACGGCCTTAATCTTGGTTCAGATTTCACTGGTGGAACGGTAATGGAAATTGAGTATCAAAATGCTCGTCCAGAAATGTCAGTTCTCAAAACTTCAGTTGACGCTCTTAAACTTCCTAGTATCTCAATCTTGCCGATAGGGGAGAAGGGCCTTCTTCTCAAAGCTAAGACTATTTCTGATACCGAGAAAGACAGCATCAACTTAGCTTTGTCGCAAAATGGCAAATCTCTTTTTGCCGAGAAGCGTTTCAGCGAAGTGGGACCAACCTTGGGCAAAGAACTTTCGCGCAAGGGCTTGATTGCCATCGTCTTGGTGGTTCTCCTTATAATTATCTTTATCGCTATCGCTTTCCGCCGAGTTTCAGCTCACCGTATGGCTTCTTGGAAGTATGGTATTGCCGCGATTGTGGCTCTTGTCCACGATATTACTATTTCATCTGGAGCGATGGCCTTGTTCGGTCACTTCTACGGTGCCGAAGCGGACGCTCTCTTCTTGACCGCCCTTCTCACTATTCTGGCTCTTTCTGTCAATGACACGATTGTCGTCTTCGACCGAATCCGTGAGAACCTGAATCGTCACTCGAGCAATAGCTTTGCCGAAGTGGCCGGGATTAGTATTAATGAGACTTATATCCGTTCGATTAACACTACCCTGACCATCATTCTGACCTTGGTTTGTTTGTTTATGTTTGGCCCAGAGTCCACCCGCTTCTTCTCAGCCGTCCTCTTGGTTGGTATGGTTGTCGGTACCTATTCTTCAATCTTCGTCGCCTCCAACCTTCTCGTGGAGTGGGAAGCCTGGCAACGTGGCAAGGCTATCGCTAAAGCTAAAAGATAGAACTATCCCCGCCAGGCCTTGGGCTCCCTTGAGGCCTGGCGGGAGAAGGTGGGAAATGGCCTATTTAGGCCATTTTTTGCTGTTTGGGGGTATTGGGAGTAGGGGGTGGATATGGGCTTGACCCCCTTATTTTTTCCTGTATAATGGCCTAGTCATCAGTTTTTAGCTGATGGCTGTTTAGTTCGTTGATAATTGAATATCACGCGTGTCCGATAAGGTTTACCAGCCGGTAAATTGAGGCGGACAACAATCAAAACAAACCAGTGCAAATTAAATTTTTTCAGAAGAAAATAGCTTTTCTTCTGTTCCGTTCTATTAAGCTAAATCAAATTGCTTTTATTTAGAGTTTGATCTTGGCTCAGGATGAACGCTGGCGGCGTGGATAAGGCATGCAAGTCGAATGCCACACTGTGGACAGGAATTATTTCGTGTCTAGAGTGTGGCATGGCGAACGAGGTAGTAACACGTGGGAATTTCCCCGGGAGTCTGGCATAACTGGCCGAAAGGTCAGATAATTCCAGATGGTCTCTATGGAGTAAAGATTTATCGCTCCCGGAAAAGCCTGCGAAGTATCAGCTAGTTGGTAGTGTAATGGACTACCAAGGCTATGACGCTTAGGGGAGCTGAGAGGCTGACCCCCACCGATGGGACTGAGACACGGCCCATACACCTACGGGTGGCTGCAGTCG
>Ga0172379_10012309_pt1 | contig 10040 bp, 4 predicted proteins | sample GrowelOW334metaG_FD_119756 | JGI IMG/M metagenome (GOLD analysis project Ga0172379, IMG submission 119756) | Groundwater microbial communities from an aquifer near a municipal landfill in Southern Ontario, Canada - Groundwater well OW334 metaG | ecosystem: Environmental > Aquatic > Deep...
ATTAACCATTGTTATGAGTGGTTTTCAATATGGCGCCAGTAATGCCGGAGAAAGTTTTTATCTACCTTATAATACAGACTTAGCCATTACTTCGGGTACGGCAGGCTACTATGTTTCCGGGTCCAATTTTAATAATTTTACGACTCTGAGTACTCGCGATCACTCCGTATCCGATGGCGACGATGTTAACAAACTGGAGGATGGTGGTGTGCGTCAGGAAATCTACAGCGTCAGCGGTTTAATCTGTTCAACAACCAAAACGTTGCCCTTTAAATACGAAAATGACGCCCCAACTATTCCCGATACGGCAAGTAACGATGCCCTACGGCTTGGACTAACGGCCAATAGCGATGCCACCTGTACAGCCGACGCGACCTCCCTAAATTGTAATAATAAGGATTTAATTAAAGACATAGACACCAACCACAACAAATTTGTGGACGTGGTTGTAAAAATCAATGACAACCAAACCGATGTGGCACGTGCGGGCACACCGGCCGATCGATTCTCCGATGTAAAAACGGCCCAGTTTATACTGGATGCCGATGCCACTGCGGGGGGTGAATTCGTAATTATTACCTACACCGATAACGGCGATGGGACTTGGGCTTTGGCAAAGTCAGGTTCAAAAGCGGTTACTTTAGCGGATGCGGTTAATAATATGGCGCCCGATACTCTTGGGTCGTCTTCACGAGCAAAAGCGGGAGATGTTACTACCCTCACTTTCCGATTGGGTCTAAGTGGGCTTGGGGCTGCCGATAGTTTTACAACCAACTCCTATCTTAATGCCACCGATTTTTCGAATACCGCCACCGGGCGAACTTTACTGGCGCAAAATGTTGCCGTATGGAACGGACAAGATTTACAAGTCCGACCGCAACTGTCACACACAGGTAACCAGTCGGGGCCGATGAAGGTGCATTTTTCTTTTTCCAATCCCGCTTGTGGTACGGCATATGATGTTACTATTCCGGAAACAGGGCCAACCGCAGGGTACTATGTTTTACCTTATTATTACTACGATACCGCTCTCACTTGTACGGTGTTTATGAATACCAATGCGGCTGGACTTCCCAAAACCACCGGTCTGTACGTTAGCGGCACCGATTTCACTAATTTTGGCGGTGCCAACAGTAATACCTCGCCATTCGATGGTCGTTCTATGAATACTCTATTGAGTTCCGCTTCGGGTGTGGATACGATAACCATCAAAACTTTGGATAACGGGCCTTACTTGCCTACAAGCGGTAATCGGTTCCGAATTACAGATGATAACAGTCCTACGAATACCCAAAAATGTTATGTAACTTCTGCCGCCGATACTTGTAGCGGTAAAGATATTATTGTCGATGCTGACAGTACGAATAATAATCAACAAGTACGCGTGGAGTTTACTATTACCGATGTTGAAAATGACTTAACAGCCACTTATGGCGTTCCGTCGACACGTTTATACGACCTTGGTACTTATACTACGCACATCTACAAAAATGGTGTTGCCACCCCTGTCCTTACTTATCGCTTTACGGATAACAATGGGGTGGCTCAATACTCTCTTGTTAATCGTAGTACGACGGTCTTTAGTACAGATAACATTATTGTTCCGGGATCGGCAAGTGTCTCCCGCACGGGGGACAACGTTACTTTCAGTTACGAATTGGATCTTTCTCAGATTGTTAGAGGGCAAGAGTTTTTGGGGTCTTTCCGAGAACAAGCGGCCGATCATTTCGGCGCCACCTTTACAGAGCGAACAATGGCAACGGATGTTGACTTTTGGAATGGCAAAGATACAAAGGTGGTGGGAGCCTATTATGAAGTAACAAGTCCGACAGACATTTGTGTCGCCGATAAGTCCGGTTTAACGCCCGTGGCCACCAATTTCTCATTAAACGCTACCTATAATCCCACTTCTACGGAATGGAACGACCCGATTACCACCTGGTTATTAAACACCACTTATCAACCTTATTATCTTTTTGGCAGTGATTATAATGTCAGTTATAAAATTGAAGACCCCACATCAAATTACTTTATCGTTTCTGTGGATAACCAACGTTACGGGGGTACTTGTACTTCGGGGAGCAATGGAACGGTTAGCGGAGTGCAGTACAAAGATGGAGGTGCCAGTCCTTATAATTCCGCATATGACGCCACTGCCTTTGGGGTAAAACAAATCTCGGGTACTTGGTGTCGAGTAGAGGACGGCAACTTGTTTTCCAATACCGACCTTACGGTTAATATTGAGCCCTACACTTGTACGACAACGGATTGTAAACAAATGGGTACAAGTACGGCGGTTGCCGATAACGGTGTTTTGGTGAGTAACGGGAGTGTCAACGCTTTAGCCTCTACCGTTTACTCGGAAACAAAAGACTGGCGTGCGCAGCAAGACGTTAGTGGCAACGAGCCTTTTGCCATTTTTGAACTACCTAGTTATAGTGACTTTAAGGCCTTATTTGACGGCTCTGGCTATACCGAGTTTACGGTAGACAAGACAATGTCGAGTATCGCTCCCATTGCCAATAATGTCTATTTAATTGACGGCAATTTAACAATCGATCAGGGAACCACGGTACCGACAGATAGCTATTTGGTCTTTATCGTCCGTGGAAACGTTACCGTTTCGGCGGCGGTGGCCGATAGCGCCAATGGCGGTAATCCTGATTTACAGGGAACATTTATTGTCTTGGACGATGGCACGGGTACGAAGGGGAATTTTACGGTGGCTGATAATGCCGTTGCCAATTATGATGGTGCCTATGACGCGGAAAGGCTGACGATCGAAGGGAATATCGTTGCCGGCGGTCAGATAGCCATTAATCGTACGCAAGGCGTTTCCAATAACTATCGCCCGCCGGTGGTTATTCGTTTACGACCGGATATGTTGTCGGCAATGGAAGATGCAGATATTGCTTTGGTTGACGTACAACGTAAATATTTGGGAGAATACTAATTTAAGAATTAAGAATCCGGAATTCAGAATTAAGAATAAACTTGAAAAACAACAATGAAACAATTTAACAAATCAACCAAAGTGGATAAACAACAGGGCCAGATAGTTATTATCAGTCTTTTAATTTTAGCGGCTTTTTCCATGATCGGTATTTCTGTGGCCACACAGGTGGTTTTTGAACAGAAAAAAGCCTCTTTAGAGCAGAAAACAAAAGAAGCCTATTATGCGGCGGAATCGGGAATTGAAAATGCTTTACAAAACGTTTTAAATGGGGCAACGCCTACACCGCAATTTAATGTTGGTCGTGCCACAGTCAATGTAACCACCAGCGTGCAATCGGGCGCGCAAACTTTCTCCGTGCCCACGGTACTGAATTCAGGTGAGATGTTCATTCTCAATTTGCAAGGGTATACGCAGAATGAGCTGGTTATCTGCTGGGACAATACGGCCACTTCGATTATGGGGACTCTGTTTTATACGAATAACACTTTACGCACCACTCGAGCCTCTTACGCCATGAATTCGGAAAGCGGTCAAACGCCGGGTTTTGAAGGGGCTGATGTTTTAATTGCTTCAAGTGGTAATGGCTGTACAACAGCAGAAACTCCGACCAGTCGCTACTACACCATTACTCTACCCACGGTTTCACCGACTTTAACTTATAACTATTTGGCCGTATGGCCGGTTTACCAAAACGCGGTGAAAATGGCTTTTAAAGGTGCCAACGGTAGCAATTTACCTGCTCAAGGGACGGTAATCAATTCGCAGGCGGAAGTAGTGGAGGGGGGGAATAAGGTTATTCGTCAGGTAAAATATTTTGTTTCCACGGTGGGAGCGACAAATTACAAATATCCTCCGTCCTATTTATTAAGTCCTGTATATTCCGTTGGTGGCGTAAGCTTTGGCGCGGGAAGAAATTGGTAAAATAAATGGCGAAGCCATTAATTAGTAGTCAGTAGCAAGCGATAATTGTCATGCTGAACTTGCTTCAGCATCTTAAGTAAGGCTCAAAGCACATTGTTTCCAAGTGAAACGTTCCTAACTCACTTGAAACAAGTACTTTTTGCCTTTTCCTGATTTACTATTCATTATTCTTACTTCTCTCTTCTTAATTCTTCAATTTTTCGCTATACTGATACCTATGAATGAGGTTTTGTTAGCGGACGTTATGGTACGAAGCCAGTATTATGCCCTGCTTTTTGTTTCAGCCGTGTTTATTGCCCTCTTCCTTTTTTTGCTTTTCCAATTGGCGATTTTGCTTAACAAGGTACAAAAACGGGAGGAAATGGCGCTCGATATGGTTGTCTTGAAGGTAAAAATCTCCAAAGACAACGAAATTAAAATCGATGCCGCCGATCAGTTTTTTATGGCCATTTATTCACTCAAGAAGAGCTATGACTATTTTTCCGGCTTTCTACATATGTTGAATTTGGAGGAAACCCTGGCCTTTGAGATTGTTGCCAAGCACGGGGAAATCTCCTTTTTTGTGCACGTCCCTGTCCGTTTGAAGGATTTGATGGAGAAGCAAATTTATGCCAATTACCCCGGAGCCGATATTTCACTTGTGGATGAACCCAATATTTTTACGGAAACGGGAAAAGTAGCTTTTGGCGCCATGGTACAAAGAGATTCCGCCTACTATCCGATGCGAACCTATAAAGATTTACCCAATGATTCTATTGCCGCTCTCACTAGCGCGCTCTCCAAAATGTCCGACGGGGAGGGGGCGATTGTGCAATTTCTAATCCGCCCGGCAACTCCGGATTGGAAAAAAGCGGGCAAAAGCTACGTATCGGAAACTCGTAAAAAAGAAACGAATCCCGAAAAGGCCACTTACAATGTCGATCAAAAAACCTTAGACAAAATCGACGAAAAGACTTCTCGCCCCGGTTTTGAAAGTACGGTGCGTTTTGTGGTTAACGCTGCCGATAAGGAAACAGCGGAAATGCACCTTACAAATATAAAAGGAGCTTTTATTCAACTTAACTCTGATCTTAATGGCTTTACAAAGGCACGAATTTTTCTCAAAGCCACTTTTATGTACTGCTTTATCTACCGGATGTTTCCCGTTCTTGACTGGGGTAGGTGGCGCAGTATCTCCATTTTCACGCCTGACGAATTGGCGACACTGTTTCATTTTCCCAACAAATCCGTGGAAACGCCGAACATTGATTGGTTAAAAGCCAAACGGGCAGCGGCGCCGGCAAATATGCCCTCCGACGGCGTATTCATTGGTTTCTCCAAGTATCGTGGGCAAAAAGTACCGGCCTTTATTGGTCCTAAAGATCGTCAACGCCATTTATACATTATCGGAAAGACGGGTGTCGGTAAAACCGAACTCTTGAAGTCGATGTTGGCCCAGGACATTCGTGCCGGCAAGGGGTTGTGTTTTATTGATCCTCACGGCGACGCTGCCGAAGATATTTTGGAGTTCATTCCGCCGGAGCGCGCGGAAGACGTCATTTATTTTGACCCTTCCGATACGGCTCGCCCGATGGGTTTAAACATTATGGAAGCCCACACAGAGGAACAGAAACACTTTATGGCTTCAGCGATTATTAACTTAATGTATAAGTTATATGACCCGCAACGCACTGGAATTGTTGGTCCGCGTTTTGAACATGCCGTCCGCAATGCCATGTTAACGGTCATGGTCGAGGAGGGCAATACCTTTATCGAGGTCAACCGTATTCTAACGGACCCGAAGTTCGTTAATCAACTTTTGCCGAAAGTTAAAGACCCGATTATTCGTCGCTACTGGACAGACCAAATTGCCCAAACCTCCGACTTTCATAAATCGGAAGTTCTAGATTACATTGCTTCCAAATTCGGTCGTTTTGTGACGAACAAAGCCATTCGTAATATTATTGGCCAAAGCAAGAGCGCCTTCGACTTTCGTCAGGTAATGGATGAAGGGAAAATTTTGATTATCAACCTGTCCAAAGGGCGCTTGGGCGAAGAAAACTCGAGCTTCTTGGGGTTGGTGTTAATTCCAAAAATTTTGGCGGCGGCCATGAGTCGAGCGGACGTGCCGGAAGAAAAACGTCGCGATTTTTTTCTTTACGTTGACGAGTTTCAGAATTTTGCCACCCCCGACTTTGCCACTATTTTATCGGAAGCAAGAAAGTATAAGCTGAACTTGGTGGTGGCGAACCAGTTTATCGGTCAGATGGAAGAGGAGGTAAAGAATGCCATTTTCGGTAACGTCGGTTCTATCGTTGGCTTTCGCGTCGGCGTTACGGATGCCAACTATTTGCAGCACGAGTTCCAACCCACGTTTAACGAAACAGACTTTTTGAATGTGGAACGGTTTAGCGCTTATATGAAAACGAATATTAATAACGACCCCGTGCCTCCTTTTTATGTCGATATGCAAAAGGATATGGTGAAGGAAGCGAGAATGCGCAATAAAAAAGTCGCGGAGGCCATTAAACAACTTTCACGCCTCAAGTACGGTAAACCCGAAGAACTTGTGGATCAAGAAATCACCCAGAGAGCACGGCTATAGAGAAATTCAAAATTCAAATTCACAAATAACAAATCAAATTCAAATGACAAAGTTCAAAAGGGGATAGTATGTCATCCCCGATTTAGTCGGGGATCCAGTGCATTAACCCAGATTATAGCTGCTAGAATTTAGAGTGGATAGCTGTTATAATTTACGAGTCAAAGTACATTGGGCCCGTAGTTCAGTTGGCTAGAACGTCGCACTGGCAGTGCGAAGGTCACCGGTTCAAGTCCGGTCGGGTCCACAATAGAAACATTTATGAGATACAGCAAAGGCCTTGTGCCATTAATTTTGCTAGCGAGTGTTGTAGTTTTGATAATAGCTGGTGGAGGTGTTTATCTAGTATTAAGACAAAAAGAGCAAATTTCTTCAACACCCAAAACAAATTCTCAACGACTATCAATTGATTCCGGAGTAACAATAATTGCTCCAACTACAGCTAAAGTTAGTCCGATTGCTCAGATTTCAAGTACTATTGTTTTAGGACCAAAAGAAACCTTCATTAAATTTAGGACGGAATTTGACTCAACTAAAACATTTGACGAAGCATTAGCAGTTAGTATTCAATATGCAACACAAGACAGAGCAATTTTTTTTAGGAACCAATCAACTCAAGTAACCGAAGAAATGAAAGTGCAGCTTTTTCCTGGTTTAAAATCAATGATTCCAACAATAAATTCAGTGAGTATTGTCAGTGAAAATACAATTGGGAATATTTCAACCTTGACACTAAAAAATAATAATGATGTGAATACAACCGGTACAGTTACTCTTAAAAAAGAGTCTGGCGTTTGGAAAATCGAAGGAGAGGCTTGGAGATAAGATTCCAATTCTACCCTCATCGCAAATAACTTCGCTGTCGGAGCTATATAATTCTTATTATCCCAACTCTGTCTGTAGTTTAAGTACGTTACTAATTTACTTTTCCTATTGGCACTTCTTCTGCGGGCCTTTGGTGTAACGGTTATAAGCGTTGCAAACGTCGTAGGCGTATTGGTTATAAGTATGTGAGCCGGGGGCGCAGGCGCCGTTATAGCGACAGGCGCCATATAGAATATATTTTACCGGCCAATCGTCGCAGGGAACTTTGTCTTGCATAGCCAAAGAAATGTTCCGTAAGTGGTAGCCGCCGGCGGCCATAGCGTCAAAAGTGACGCCCAGGGACAATTCGCTGGTGTACAAGTATTTTGATGCTAATACGGGTTTTATACGGTGCCAAGTGTCTTCCATCATTTGCATTACAACTTCAAAGGGGATGGCGGTTGAGCCGGCGTTGTCGTAGGGATCAGTGCCTTGGTAGGTGTTCCGGTTCGTCCAATCGGCCTCCACGTCATCCATCCACGGGCCATATTCGTTGTCTAAGGTGGCCATAAGCATGGCCGGGGGAATGCACACAATTTTCCCCACAATTTCCGCCGTGTCTTGAAAGTTTTTTCCCGGGCGAGTGGCCTTTAAAGAAATGGGTGTCGGCGTGGGTACTTTTGTCGGCCTGGGGACCTTGGTTGGTCGTGGTCTATCTGTCGGTTGTACAGAAACTGTGGTCGGAGTGGGGAAGTAAGTGGTTTGCCCGGCGGGTTTGGTCGGAACACGATAGACAATTGTTGGTTGAGGTACTTCTCTCTGGGGGGCAGTGGGTTGGGGAAAGGTGGAATTGGGTGCGTTTTGCGGGTAAACGGTTGGGGTAAAAGAGTTTATACGGGCTCTGGTATTCGTACCCATGTTTTGTTCAAGTGGGCTTTTTTTAGTTGTCAAAAAGCTCCAGTCAAGTCCGCTGAAGGCAGTCTGGAACTTACGAAGCTCATCAGTGACAAGGTTTAAGACGGTAGTAACTTGCGGGGAAACCTTGTCGGTTAAAGTAGACAAACTAGCCTTTTTTAAAAAGAAGGGCGTTAAAATTTGGCTCAATAAAAAAGCGACAAGGAGGGAAGCGAGCAGGCGGTTGCGAATATTGTAACCGAACATTTTTAATTTTAACTTCTAAATTCTAAATCTTATTCTGCTTCCTCCGGTGTTTGCGGGCAGCCCGGAGCATCGGGGCAATTAACGATTTCACAGCTTTGCGGCACGGAAATGCCCTCCGTTTTCATGGCCTCCAACATATAGCTGTACCAAAACTCGACAATTTCCGTAAACGAGGGGTTGCCGGCGCATTGTTGCGTTTCTTCGTTCCATTGTCCGGAGTTAATGCCAAATTTGTAAAGGCAAGCAAATTTATTGTATTTTTGGGCCTCAGCGGTAGTGATTCCCGACAAGCAGGCCATTTGCTCACAGGTGGTTGAGGTATACTCCAATCCTTTTCCGTTTTTGTAATCGCAACCAAATTGGGTTGCTTCGGCCCCGCCCCCGGCCGATTCCTCAATCCACAGCGCCACTACAAAAAGGGGGTTAAGGTTGTAACGAGCGGCGTTGTCGGCAACAATCTGCCAATCATAAAGCAGACGCGGTTCACGAATAACATTCGAATAAAAGGGAAGGGCTACGCCCGAGCCCGGTTTAGCGTGACAAGTTTTCGTTTGCGGGTCATATTCGCCGCACATACGTTCATAAGCTTTTTGTACCGCGTTTTGCGTTATTGGGCAGGTGGGGTTGCGGTAGGGTAAAGAATAGGCGCTGCTTTGAGCATAATTTTTGATTTGGCCATCCGTTTGCGGCACGCCTTCATAACCGGTAGCTATGGCACCCGGGGGGCTTAAGAAAGCCTCAAGGTCGGCAGTGGTGCAGGCGGCAATATCGGTGTCGGCTTCCGTTTGTAACCCGGAAGGAGTTGGGCTAAGGGCGGGAGTGGTGAAAACGTAAGGCTGGGTAACGGCGGCGGAAGCATTCGTGAAATCTAAAAAAAACGCTAAAATGGCCACTCCCACGACTGCCACTAAAACAATAGCCAAAATTGGGATTGTAACTGGAGCGGTTGCTGCAGCTGCCCCGGCAGCTCCTGCTCCGGCTGTTGCTGCACCTGTGGCGGCAGCGCCGGCGGTACCGGCTGCGGCAGTGGTTGCCGCAGCGGCTCCGCCACCACCAAAAATTCCTCCCAAACCGGGGATTTTTCCCAGAAGGCTGCCGGCGGTTTGCATAAAACTACCTACGCCTTCCATAGCTTGCGGCATGGACTTTTCCATGAACGAACTGAATTGGTTATTCAAAAAGCGGTTGGTAAGGGTGCTAACTGGGGATTCGGATTCAGAGGCAGTGCTTTCCGGCTCTTCACGCTCTTGGGGAACAGAGTAAACCGTCCGATTGACTGTTTGTGGTTCGACTGTTATTGTTGCGGTTGGCACTGTCTGTTTCTTGCTTTGTTTTGGCAAGGGTCGCAAATAACTGGGTTTATCGTTATTTTCCGTGCGGTACTCGCGCTGGATTCGTTTATTCAAAATGGCATTTTTCGCATATGTATTTAGGAAATGGTTAAATTCCACTTGTTCATCGGTGGATAGGGTAGGTTGGCGGCGCAAAACTCTGGCCACCAATGAAGGTTTGGTACGGATTTTTTGATAATCCTGCCAAACTTTTTGCATCAGGTTTTCCGTTTCCGCCGCCGCCATATGGCGAGCGATTAATTGCTCAATTAAATCGGCGTGTTGA
>Ga0172379_10012310_pt1 | contig 10039 bp, 7 predicted proteins | sample GrowelOW334metaG_FD_119756 | JGI IMG/M metagenome (GOLD analysis project Ga0172379, IMG submission 119756) | Groundwater microbial communities from an aquifer near a municipal landfill in Southern Ontario, Canada - Groundwater well OW334 metaG | ecosystem: Environmental > Aquatic > Deep...
CATTTGCCTGGGTCCCCGCCTTCGCGAGGACGACTAAATTAAGTGGCTGTTTCGAATATTTTGTCTATAGATTCTCATTATTGTTTTCTAAAATGGTAGCCCGCTTGTAACTAAAGTCAAAAAAAGAAGACCCTGCAGACTTACGGTATCTTTCCCATTTGTAAGTTCTGTGGTACATTGAAAAGAAACGTGGAATGGGATTACCCGTAATACAAAGGAATAGCTATGGTTACCTGGCGGTCTTTCTATGCGGACTCTGAACTAGCAAAAAATAGTAAGCAAGTCATCAAATCGATCGGTGTCGTTTTTGGTGATATCGGCATAAGCCCTATCTATACCCTTATGGTAATTTTTGAAACACTGCCAATAACGCCTGCTAATGTTTTCGGGGTTGTCTCTCTTATAATCTGGACCCTTACCTTGCTCGTCACCCTCCAATACGCCTGGCTTGCGATGAGCCTCGGAAAAAAAGGCGAGGGAGGCACTATCGTATTACGCGAGTTGCTTGTCCCGCTTCTGAAATCTAAACATCACATTAAATTTGTTACGTTCTTGTCATTTGTTGGCATCGCCCTCTTTTTTGGTGATGGCGTTATAACCCCTGCCATGAGTATCTTAAGTGCCGTTGGAGGTATCCCCCTTATCCCAGGTCTTGCGGGAATAGGTCCTAAAGTACTCATTCTCATCGCCTGCATTTTTACCGTCTTTTTATTTGTCTCTCAACAAACAGGTACCGAAAAAATTTCGATCGCTTTTGGCCCCTTAATGGTCGTATGGTTTGTTGCACTTGCTGTCTCCGGATTTTTTGGCATCTTGCACCATCCAGAAATTCTCCATGCGTTTGATCCACTCTATGCCTTACAGTTTATTGTGCACCACGGCTTTGCATCATTTTTTGTTCTTTCCAACGTTGTTCTTTGCGCCACCGGCGGTGAAGCTCTTTATGCCGACATGGGTCATCTTGGCAGAAAACCAATCATTCGCGCATGGTACGTTGTTTTTATCGCTCTTGCCCTCTCATATCTCGGCCAGGGAGCTTATCTACTCGATCATCCCCAAGCACACCAGATCCTTTATGAAATGTTTTTTTCTCAAGCGCAACCGTTATATATTCCCCTACTCATCTTAAGTCTGTGTGCAACCGTCATTGCCTCTCAATCAATCATTAGCGGCATCTTTTCTGTAGTATACCAAGGCATCACAACCAACATCATTCCGATGTTCAAGGTCGATTACACTTCAAGCAGACTGCGCTCACAGGTCTATATAGGATTTATAAACTGGACACTTTTGATAGCAGTACTCGGCATGATCGTTTTCTTTAAGCAAGCGTCAAATCTTGCCAATGCCTATGGCTTTGCTGTTACCGGTACTATGGCGTTGACAGGTGTTATGATGACCTGGATCTTCTTCTTGCGTCGTAGTCTATTCAAGGCGGCAAGTGCATTCTTTTTGACACTCACCAGCATAACTTTTTTTCTTTCAAACATGTGTAAAATTCCCGAAGGTGGTTATTGGTCAATCATCATTGCCATGATCCCCCTGAGCGTCATGCTTATTTATACTCGAGGGCAAAAACGGCTCGTACGTTCCTTGCAACCAACCCCGCTCGAGGATTTTTTACATCGCTACACCACGACAGCTGCCGCTACAGGAAAAATTCGTGGCACTGCCCTCTTTTTTATACGCGATATAAAAGCAATCCCTCCTTATGTCGTACAAATTATGTTCAAGAGCAATATTATCTACGAAGACAATATCATCGTTTCTGTTATCACCCGCGACGACCCGTTCGGCGTTATAGGTTTTTTTAAAGGATCGCTTGCGCCCGGGTTTCGTATTTTTGAAATCCACATGGGATACATGGAGATGCTTGATATCGAAAAAATTCTTCAAAACGCTGGCATTCAACCTAAAGTAATCTTTTACGGCATGGAAGAGATCGTCACTAAAAACATTATCTGGAAGATCTTTTCGTTTATCAAACATCTTGCCCCATCGTTCGTCCAATTCTATAAACTCCCTGCACATAAACTTCATGGCATCGTTACCCTCATTGAGATCTAAAAGCAACTCATTCGCCTTGTCAGAAATCTAACTATTTGCAAAAAAGCACACCACTTCGCTACGCTTGTAACAGTGTCGTATCGTTTCGGTTGTAGGAGAAGGAGATGTAGATGAGACATTCGAATATGTTTCTCGTTGCAGGACTCGTTGGGCTGATCGCTATCGTAAGTAATGATGGCATCAGCGCTCGCGGAGGTCACCATGGTGGCGGCGGAGGCCATCGTGGTGGTGGAGGTTGGCATGGGGGTGGACACCGTGGCGGAGGCGGCCATGGAGGACATCGCTTTAGTGGCGGTGGGCACCATGGAGGAGGACGCCGCTTTGCTGGACATCACGGAGGTCATGGTCGCAGAGGATTCAGTCATGGATGGCGTGGTAGATCGAGAGGCTGGTGGAGTTCTTATTGGTTCTGGGCACCGTTCTGGGTAGGAGGCTTCTATTTCCTCGATCCATTTAATCCATTTTGGGGAACGCCTGTCCAAGCTTCATTCGGCTTTGAATTTGGCAATCCCTGGTTCTATCCTCGCTTTGGTATTTGGCATCACCGCGGTTGGAATAGCTGGTACTACCCATGGAACAGGTGCTGGTACTATCCAAGCCTTTCATATTGGCACTACCCTTCATATGGCTACTCGGTCTACTACGATCGAACACCTATCGTCCAAGAAGGTATTACCTACCGATCACTGCTGGTTGAAAATACTGAAAGCGTACCTATGTACTACGCGGTGTATTGGACACCAAAAACTAAGGTTGTTGGACAAGACGTACGCCTCTACCAACTCACGCAACCTGAACTGATCAAGGGAAACAGCAAAACAAAGATTCTGGTGCCTCAAGCAACCTCAAAACGAGATCGCATTGTTATCATGGCAAAAGATAGAAATGACCTAAAGGAACAACTTTCAAAAGATGCCACCGATAACAATAATGTCGTTATTCCCGTTGATAATAACGAGAAAGAACGTATTGCTGGCGACAACGACGCATACAATACGGTCAGAGAAGTCGACGTGACAGAACGCGATGCAGAGCAACTAAGCAACGTGCAAAATAAGGTAAATAAAGTTGTTAAGCAAAAAGAGAATATGACGGCTATTGAAGAGAAGATTCAGGCCGCTGGTGACAAATATAAGAAAGAACAACCAAAAGAATCAGCATCAAAACAGCCCGCTGGTACTCCAGTCGTAGAGGTAAAATAGTCAATTCAAATTGACAACGGGCGTGGTTGATTGCTCAACCACGCCCGTACTTACTATCAAAAGAAATGGTTTTTTAGTCCAAATCCTCAAAGAAGAAGTTCAATTCAATCGCTGCATTTTCAAGCGAATCAGAACCATGCGTTGCGTTTTCGCCCACATTGGTACCAAAAAGCTTACGTAATGTTCCCGGTTCCGCCTTGACAGGATCAGTTGCTCCCATCAAATCACGCCAGGCTTTGACAGCTCCCTCTTTTTCAAGAGCCAGCACGACAATCGGCCCTGATGACATAAACGAAACCAACTCTCCAAAGAACCCACGTTCCTTGTGCACGGCATAAAATTCTTCTGCCTGCTCATTGTCAAGGTGGATCTTTGCGAGCCCAACGATAGAAAAGCCTTCTTGCTCAATGCGGTCAATGATTTTGCCAGTATTAAGTGCTTTGACTGCATCGGGCTTGATGATCGCGAGTGTACGTTCCATCATGATGTTACTTTCCCTCTTTGTCGTCGGTTTCTTTTTTCATCTTAGCAGCGTGATCTGCCAATGCCTGTTGTAAGCTGCCTTTGACAGAATCCTTTGATTTCTTCACTTCAACAACTTCGTCATAACGTTCTTCACGTTGTCTACGTGGAGCTTGTTCTTGACGTTCACGTACTGGACGTTCTTGACGCTCTTGACGTTGGCCTTCTTGCTGCTCGTTTGCAACTCTTGGTTGCTCTGGACGTTGTTGTTGTTCACGTGCTGGACGTAGGCTCAAACCAAGCTTACGCTCTTCTGGGCTTACCTTAATAACACGGAATTGTGCTTTTTGACCGATTTGAAGTACATCTTCAACTTTGGCAACTTCACTTTCTGATAGCTCAGAAATGTGTACCAAGCCTTCAATGCCTGTATTCATCTTAACAAAGGCACCAAAACTGGTGATCTTTGATACGGTTCCTTCAACCATTTCGCCAAGCTTGTATTCGTTGGCAACGTTGGTCCAAGGGTCTTTATCAAGTTGTTTGATACCAAGAGAGACTTTGCGGTTTTCAGCATCGATCGCAAGAACGATAGCTTCAACTTCTTCGCCCTTCTTGTAACGGTCACTTGGATGTGAAACGTGATCTGTCCACGAGATATCTGAAATATGGACAAGTCCGTCAACACCTTCAAAGAGTTGTACAAACAAGCCGAAGTCGGTGATGTTGCTGATTTTGCCTTTGATGCGTTCGCCAATCTTGAAGCGTTCTGCAACAAGTTTCCAAGGATCTGAGCTCATTTGTTTGACGCTCAAGGACATACGACGATTGTCCTTGTCCAAGGCGACAACGAGTGCATCAACTTCTTGTCCAACAACAAAATGTTTTGCCAAGTGGTTAATACGTTCTGTCCATGAGATCTCTGAAATATGGACCAAGCCTTCAACGCCCTTTTCGACTTCAATAAACAAGCCGTAATCGGTAATGCTTGAAATGCGCCCTTTAACTTTGCTGCCAACAGGGAAACGTTGATCAACATTTTCCCATGGGTTAGGCGTAAGTTGCTTCATACCAAGAGAGATCTTCTCATGCTGTTTATCAAATGAAATGACTTTAACAGTGATAAGATCGCCGATCTTTACCATTTCGCTTGGATGAGCTATGCGGCCCCATGACATATCGGTGATATGCAAGAGTCCATCAATTCCGCCAACATCAACGAACACACCGTAGCTGGTAATATTCTTGACGGTTCCTTGAAGTACTTGACCATCGGAAATGGTATCAAGTGCACGTTTTTTATCTTCATAACGTTGTTCTTCAAGATATTTACGACGGGAAATGATAATGTTTCCGCGCTTTTTATTAACTTTAAGAATTTTGCAGGTAACCTCTTGACCAACAAACTGGTCGAAGTCGGATACACGCTGCGTATCAACTTGTGATCCAGGAAGGAATGCTGGAATACCAACGTCAACACTAAGTCCGCCTTTGACTTTATGCGTGACAATACCGCGAACAGGTTCATCTGTTTCTGCAAGCTTAGTGATATTATCCCACGCTTTAAGTGCTTTAGCTTTTTGGTATGAAAGAATAACTGCGCCGTTTTCATCTTCGAGTTTATCGAGAATAACTTCGATTTCGTCATTGATAGCTATTTTTTTAAGTTCGAAATCGGAGAATTCGAAATGAGGAATCAGTCCATCAGACTTATAATCGATGCTTACAAGCACGCCGCTGTTGTCTTTTCCAACAACTTTACCGGTGACGACTTTACCTGTTTGGAAACGGGAAGTCATATCATCGTATAACTGGGCAAGCTCGGTTTTTTGCGTATCGCTCAGTTGAAATACTTCGTCGATAAGCTCCAAACTCGAAATAAGAGATGGTTTTGATTCGATAGATTTGTTAGTTACCATAGATTTCTTTCTTCGCCGCCAAACATCTACGATGCCCGCAAGCGCTGTTAAAGGGTTACACCTAAACGCACAAGAAGCGGTAACATGCCCTTGCGCAAAACAATACATTGAACAGGAGAATAGCAGAAAAATGCCCTAGAATCAAACAAAAACTGCCCGCAAGACACACCGTTTCAGACTGCAACAGGCGCCTTTAACGTGCCTTTGATGGTAAAAGGATAGGCAGGACTGTTGCCCATTTTCTTTGCATGATGCTCTCGTGGTGCCGCAAGCTCAATATGCTCTACCAAATCACATGCAAGCAGCGCAGAAAAAAACACCGCTATATTTTTCTCATTGTGCGCTTTGCCCTCTAGAATAAAGGGAGTCGTACGTATCTTTTTTTTATTCTTATCTTTTGGATCTTTTACGTTCCTTGCCGGAGCATGACTATCGTGCGCTTGTTTTTGCTGGGTAAATTCAAGTTTTTCAATCCAGCAATCGTTAGGAATATTGGCAACAACATCGGCAATAAATCCTGTCAGCAGCTGGTTACGTGTACGTGATTTTGTGGCTATTGTATCAAAAAGCACCTCAGCTTTTTGTCGCTTGATAAGGGGAGCTTGTTGTTTGTCCTGATCTTGCAAGCTTTTGATAGTATCCTGCAATGAAAGGGCAGCCCGTTTAGCCTGAGTCAGCCCGGACGTAAGATGGACTGCATACCATCCCAAACAACCCCCTAGAACTGTTACCGCAAAGCATATACCCATTACCCATGGGATAATTGGTTGATACACCGGCGGACGAAAAGGGGCTAAGTAATCCTTTTGCATGGCTGAACAGCGTTGCCCATTTTTTTCAGCAGGTGACTGATCAGTAATCAGGTCAATAATCCATCCAAGGTTACTAAGCATCAGCGCAATCTGGAGTGTCACTAACGAGCGCTCGTCGCTGCTTTTACCCGCAAGTGCTGGATAGCAAACCACTACATGCGGGTTTGCGCCAACAAATGGCGCCGTTAATTTTTGTAGCTGCTTGGCAAGATTAAATGGTTGATAAAAGCGACCGTCACCGACATCATAGGGGCTCAGCGCGATCGCTACCGGAGGATGTGTGCCAATGATCGCTACGACTGATGATTGAGCGATCTCTAGATAGATAGTTGACGCCACATCCATCGACTCTCCTTTGAGCAAAGACCGTATACTACTCAACGCTTTCAACAAATGCTACTGACATAACCTCTTCAAGGGTTGTGATCCCCTCGGCAACGCAACGTAGGCCATCATCCACAAGCAATGTCATACCATCAGCTATTGCTTTTTGCTTAATAACCGTTGCATCAACTCGCTGGACAATCAATTTGGCTATTCCATCATTGACTTCCATAACTTCAAAGATAGGCGTTCGGCCTCGATAGCCAGTATTAAGACATTCATCGCATCCAACAGGCTTATAAAATGTTGTTTTTTTAACAACTTCAGGAGAAAGTTCAGCTCTTTTTAGGAGCGCTTCGCCTGGTTGATAAACTTGCTTACATTTGTCACATAACCGCCTGACAAGCCGCTGAGAAATAACGGTATTAAGCGTTGATGCTATTAGAAAAGGTTCAACGCCCATATCAATTAAACGAGTGATGGTTGCTGGCGCGCTAATTGTATGAATCGTACTCAACACCAAATGGCCCGTCAGTGCTGCTTGAGTCGCAATTTGAGCAGTAATGCCATCACGCATTTCACCAATCAAAATAATATCAGGATCCTGTCGCACAATAGACCGCAAAGCGGCTGCAAATGTCATGCCCGCTTTCTCATTCACCTGTACCTGACTAATCCCATTAATCGTGTACTCAACAGAATCTTCAACCGTAATAATATTGACGTCTGGCTGATTAAGACGGGTCAAAATGGAATACAATGTTGTCGTTTTACCCGAACCCGTTGGACCACTGACCAAAATAATACCGTTGGGTCGCTGGATATTTTTAGTAACAATCCCCAGATCCCTGGGACTAAAGTTAATTTTATCGAGTTCAAAAACGTTTTTGCCTTTATCCAAAAGACGAATAGAAACTCGCTCGCCGAAGCTACATGGCAAGACAGAAACACGCAAATCTACAGCCTTGTCAGCAATTTTTATTTGAATGCGACCGTCCTGAGGTACACGTTTTTCTGCAATATTTAAATTAGCCATAATTTTAATACGCGAAACAATGGCTCCCTGATAACGCTTAGGCGGAATAACCCGCTGATACATGTTACCGTCAATGCGATAACGAATCCGTAACTCTTTTTCAAACGATTCAATATGAATATCAGATGCATTTTCTTTGACCGCCTGAAGAAGAATATGATTAACAAGCCTGACTATAGGAGCATCATTAACCATTTCCATGATATCTTTTTCATCGATATCACCACCCTCTTCAAGACCAAATCCTCCACCATCCTCTTCCTTGAGCTCTTCCATCATCTCTTTGCTTGTCTCAAGCGGATAGTAACGGTTAATGGCGTCATTAATTACTTCATCTGTTGCAACCGCATAAGAGACCTCACCGGCCATCAAAAGCGAAAGGTTATCAAGCGGCTCTAAATCGCGAGGGTTTGCCGTAACAATTGTTTTTTGCCCTTCAAACATAATAGGAATAACAATATGCTGACGCAAAAACTTAAGGGGAACCTTGCCGAGCATTGCCAGGTCAACCATTTGCTCGGTAACACGATCAACAAAGGGCAGTGACACTTGTTTTGCAAGCGCACGAGCCAAGTCGATTTTAGTAACAAAATGTCGCTCAAGTAAAATATGTGAAAGCGACTTTCCGGTTCCCTTTTGTTCGTAGAGACACTCTTGTAACTGCTCTGGTGAAATTACTTTAAGCTCTACTAAAATATCACCAATCTTATCCTTTAACATGGCGGGCGCTCCTTTATTCCAGTTTTAGTTATCTGAATTCAGATGCAATCTTAGCAAACCCCCCCAGCAGTCGCAAGCTTCTGGAATTTTTTAAAAAAAGCATATCCCCCTGCACTAGAAAACAAAAAAGGGACGAGATTTTCTCGTCCCTTTAAAAAGTTTTATTTATACGGAAACTTATGCTTCCTCGTTGACCGTAATTACGGCACGTCTGTTTTCTTCAAGCTCTTTGATGCGAGTTGCACGATCTGTAGCATTGGATGAAACAAGTGGCACTTCTTGGCCAAGCCCCATGGTTTTGATGCCTTCAACGTCAAGCCCTTTGGCCGCCATCGCTGCTTTTACACTTTCAGCTCGTTGCTGTGAGAGCACCATACAGTAGCTGGCCGAGCCAAATTCATCACAGTGTCCTTGGACAACGATCTGTTTTTGCGCTTCAAGCGCTTCACGAGCTATGTCGCAATTTTCATCAAGTTTTGCCAACTGGTCTTGGCGGATGGAATTTTTGTTGAAATCGAAATTGATGGTGTTGAATGCGTAACTAGATTCATCTGAGTCATCGCGGCTGAGATCGGCCTCATCGGTAGCAAATTCTTCGCCATCGTTGTCAGCCATAGCAAGTGCAGGCTCGGTGGTTATTAGGGAAGCCTTCACGTCATCGGCCATCGCTGTTAAATTTTGGTCCTTTTTGCCATCATCCACGAAAGCGAACTCAGCCACATCGTTGTCATCGATAAAATTTTCAGTCAATGATGGAACATCGGCACTCGCAAGCTTCTTCGTCTTCATAGTTGGCTCAACATGCTTGTCTTTTTTGCCACAACCTGAGAGAAACAACGCTCCTACAACACATAGCAGCCCAAGTTTGTTTATGTTCATAGATATCTCCTTTGGAAAAATCCTTTTAGAAATTTCAACTACTTCCGGCCCGTCCTTATACTCCTCTTTGACTAAACCCGCGCATCATTCTATATTAGAAGAAGGCGTTAATACCAGCATACTTAATATTTTTTAAAAATCTACACTAAAGATGAAGTGGGGCAGTGATCGTGAAAAAAATACTCATCAATAAAGAAGTTTGGCAAACGCGAATAGCAGTCTTAAGCGATGATCGCTTGCAGGACCTCTATTTCGATACGCTCAATCACCTCGACTTAGAGCGCTGCTACTTCAAAGGAAAAGTTTCCAAAGTACTTCCGGGAATTCAAACAGCGTTTGTCGACATAGGCCAAAACAAAGCAGGATTTCTTCATATTTCAGAAGTTGATCGTGCTCTGGCTACCGAAAAGATTGTCGAGTCTCTTCAAGCTGACGATGGCAAAGACGAGACTTACACCGAACGCGAAATCAAAACATCACTTGATATTGGCAAAATTTTTAACGAAGGCGAAGAAATTCTCGTTCAAGTTACTAAAGAACCGGTAAGCGAAAAAGGCGCCAAGCTCACAACCTGTTTTACATTGCCAGGCAGATTTATTGTTCTAATGCCAAACATTC
>Ga0172379_10012311_pt1 | contig 10038 bp, 9 predicted proteins | sample GrowelOW334metaG_FD_119756 | JGI IMG/M metagenome (GOLD analysis project Ga0172379, IMG submission 119756) | Groundwater microbial communities from an aquifer near a municipal landfill in Southern Ontario, Canada - Groundwater well OW334 metaG | ecosystem: Environmental > Aquatic > Deep...
AATCGGCTTAGCCGGATTCCCAAAATAAACCTGCCAAGGTTGAGTGGATTTTCGAATTACTGATAATGCCCCCACACTCGTGCCCTCCGCCAGAATGCATCCAGGAAGAATGATCGTCCCGCTGCCCACCACCGCATGTTTCTCCAACCGCACAGCCCCGCGCCTGAGTCTGGTATATTCCGCCGGAAGCGTCGGATTGGTAAAATACACACCGGCATAATCATCCGAAGCCGTATAGATCCTGACCCCCTGGGACAAACCCGAGAAATCGGCCATTGTCAAACCCTCACCGCCGGCCAGATAACTGCTCCCCCCGATATGAACATAATTACCGATGGAAACATGATTGCTTCCCGCGATCAATAGCGTATAACTGTCTATCCTGACATTGGATCCTATTGAAATATTACGAACATTAACAATTGTACAATTTTTAGCGATCTTCACATTTTTACCCAAAGAACAGAACCCCGCCGTCTTAAGCTCAGAGTCAGAATAATACCCGGCATCAAAAAGCTCAGACATCAGCCACCCCTCATTACTATATTCCAACCGTTAAATGATCTCTTTCTCTATCTTGTGAAACAATAACTCGGCAAGATACGTTTCATTCCGTTTCTTTAACCGGAAATCATCGAAAAAATCCCCATTCCCGTAATCCACCTGTGTATTCAAACGAATATCCACCCCGTTACTTTTCAATACCGCCTTAGCCAGGATCACCTGATGTTCGGCAAAATGAAAGAAATTGGCCGCCGCGACAGCTGACGCACTGGTTCGATTAAAAACTTCCAGGATATGGCCCGGATTACCAGCCCCACCGCTGGCGATCACAGGAATATTCACACTTTTAGCAACCTGATCAATCAACTGCAGGTCAAAACCGGCTTTAAAACCGTCACGGTCAACTGATGTCAGATAAATCTCCCCCGCTCCCAAAACTTCCACCTTGCGTGCCAGAGACACAGGATCAAAGGCGGTCGTCCGGCCACAAACAGAGTCGTAAACACGGTAATCACAAAAATCAGCGCCGGAAACATCAATTGAAACCACAATGCATTGTTTTCCAAACACTTTTGCCGCCCGCGCTATCAGATCAGGATCATGAAGCGCAGCGGAGTTCACGGCAACCTTGTCTGCCCCGTATTTCAACAGAGAGCTGATATCCCCGATCGAATCAATTCCGCCGCCGCACGTCAACGGAACAAAACAGGTGCGCGATATCTTTTCAATAAAATCGTACTGTTTACGCGAATGATCCTTTGAAGCCGAGATATCCAGCAGGATAATCTCATCTATTCCCCAGTGATTTAAATATTCAATTGCAACCTCTGGCCGGCCCACCGGCAGATACCGTCGAAATCCTATACTCTGGACAACGATCCCATCGCGAACAATCAATGTGGCAATAAGGCGCTTCTTAAGCACGCTTCAGACTCCGATAGAATTAAAATAGTTTCGAAATAATTTCAGGCCGTTTCGCTGGCTTTTCTCGGGATGAAACTGAACTCCCGTGATGTTTTCCCTGACTACAACAGAAGCCAGGTTCATTCCATACTCACAACTGGCAACAATAAAACACTCAGGCGCATTGGCATGATAACCGTGATCAAAGAAAAAATGAGGCTCCGCCTCCATCCCGGAAAAGAAGGGATGACGATTACTGACACGCAGCGTATTCCATCCCACATGAGGCACTTTCACCAGCAGAGAATCAGGAATAGCCTCCACGTTAAAATCGATCCAGCCAAGACCCGGCACGCCTTCAGACTCCTGCGAACAATTACCCAGTATCTGCATTCCGAGGCAAATACCCAGAATGGGCTTCTTACGGATACAAACCTCCTCGCTTAAAACATCCAGCAGGTTAAACGTCTTCAAATTCAGCATAGCCTGTCCAAAAGCTCCGACACCAGGAAGCAAAAGCGCGTCCGCGGCACGTATCTGGGCATGTTCGCGCGTAACCTGATTCTTGTACCCAAGGAATGAAAGAGCACAACTCACCGAATGAACATTACCCAACCCGTAATCAATTACCGCGATTTTGCCACGCATGATTATCCCCGACTCTGTTTTTTAATTTCCACTTGTTACCTTTAATTCGTTCAAATATATCTCTATTGGTATACAAATCAACCACCTTCCAGAATTCCCCATCGGACATCCCCATATACGCGCAAAACTCTCCTACGATCTTATCCGAACATTTTCCGTCATACCGTTCAACCAGATCAACCGCCTCTTCACGTTTCATCCGGCCGAACCGGATCTCTTCACACACAAGTTCAGTGACCCGGGCGAAACCGAACTTCCTGTATTTGATCAACTGATTAAGCGTAATCCAATCCTCATCCAACGCCTCTACACCCAGAATATCACCGATATCTTCAGGATGCTCGGCACGAGTATCCATACCATTAAGCGCACCCAGCATCCCGTGATATAACCGGGACCAAATCTTCCAGAAGTAACCTAAATAAACGATCCGCAGATTCGCACGAACCATTTCCTCATCAGAAGGATAATAATAACTCAAAAGATCTTTCTGACGGATCCCGTTAACACACAGCCAAGACGGGTTCCCTCCGGCCAGCGTATTCGCATATTTCATTTGATTTCCATCATACCCGCGCGAATCAGTACTCAGGTCGCCGATAGTTAGCGCCGGATTCTCTCCCCAGAATATCAAAGGGATCTGATAAGCGATCGCTAACCGGGGCACACTGGTAAACAGAGCCAGTTCCGTTGATCGCTGCCAGTTTCCGTACTTGTAAAAACCCTCGATCATATTCTTCTTCCAGGTCTGCGGAGCAGGACCGACAATAACCGCATTGAACCCGAGGGAGATCAAATTCCGGATATTGTCTGCCCCGCGATCAGAAACTTGATCGGGCGGATAAGTACAGCAAACCAGTAAAGGGTTCATTTTAAGAGTATGCTTAACAAATAAAGCCTGCCGCGTGCTATCTTTACCGCCGCTTACTCCGATAATGCAGTCGTACCCGCACGATTGATTTTCCCGGCCAAAATCACAAACAGACTTCAATTCTTTCTTCCGGGCATCCCAATCAATGGCCTGCCACGAAAAAGAATACTCACAGGCCGGACAGATTCCATTATCCGCAAAACGGATATTAGGACGAGTATCAGGCTGCAGGCAATTTATGCAATATTTCATATACCTTCACTTGATCTGCTTTTACAAGCCTTTCTTCTGAACCAGGCAGTGAATCTCCGAACAAAAATGCCTGGAATCCAGTACAGCCTGCATTTCACCAACGCCATCACCAAAATGCCTGGTAAAAAGCCCGGTCACCTTATCGGAAGCTCCTGACTTATGCAACATGAGCAAGATGCTCCTATATAAATCCATGACATCGGTGCCGAAACGCCATTCGGCAATAGACTGCCAGCGCATATTCTGATGCATCCACCCGATCGACTCCTCAGTGAATAAATGAGTATGATCAGCCCCCAACTGCCGAGGAAAGACATCTTTAAAAACATTCTCCACCAGAACTGTCGATGAAAACATCGGAACAGAATAAAAAAGATACCTGATCCCGCTGCGTTCAAATGCATCGAAAAACTTCTGCGGCTCCCTCAAATGCTCGATCACCCCAATAACACTCAAGACCGTAGCTTTGGAATTGATGATTATTTCATAAAAATCCGACTCCAGCGCCGTACGCAACGGCCGCTTTCCTGTTCGTTGGTCAATATGAAAATTCCCAAATTCAACTGCACTCCGGGAAAGGTCAAACCCCTCGGCGGGTATATTGTTTTGAAGGCAGGCATAAACAAAATACCCTCCGCCACAACCAATGTCAAGGACACTGACCCCCCCAGATGGCAGGTTCTGCCGGAGAAAATCGGCCTTGGGATAATAAATATCCTTCGCGCGCGACTCAAAATCCACGCCGGTATATCGAGCCGAATACGTCTTATCATCCAGATATATCCTACGCACAAAAGTTTCCGTATCCTGATGCCCCCCGTTAAAATGACCGCAATTAACACAAAAACAATAGTCAATACCCCCTGTCCTAAGATCCGGATTCGCCGGAAGTGCTTCTCCGCAAAGCTTACAGCGCTCACGTTTAGGCTGTTCCCGATAGATCTGATTCTGCCAGCGGGTCTTCTCAAGAAGCTCAGCGTTCTCAAGAAAAAAATCCTTGTTCGTACCCATATAAAAACCGAATGACTTTGTATATTTTCTCAGAGGTAAAGTAGACATTGTTTTCCTCAGGGCGCAACTGGCCTTCTTTGTTTAACCGATTTATTAATCGCAATCAATTCAGGATTGGTATCCAGCAACTTAATAATATCTTTAAGCCCGAACTCCTTGTTAACCGGATATAACGCTTGAAAAATCCTGGAAACAAGTTCAAAATCCGGAGGTTCGTCCACAGTAAGTCGAATATCCGGTCTGAAAAATTCAGATGAACATGGCAAGTGCCCGACACTATACTGATCCTGATGTGTATAAATATAATTGGAAACATGTTCACGATAGACCGGATCAACAGCGACCTTATCGACTGCTTTTAGCAGCTCTGTAGAGAAAATCAGCGTCGACATCCCCAAAGGGAACGAAGGCTTTAATGTTGTCCCTACACAATCAAAATCATTATTCCTGTAAAAAGTGATTGCGGCATCAAGGATCACGGGATCAATCAATACATTATCCCCCCACAATTCAACAATATGATCAACGCCATTAACTTGCGCAGCAGTCAAAACCCGATTCAAAACATCATCCTCGCTACCACGGTAATATAAAATATCCAATTTCCGGCTCAAAACTTCCAACCCGTCATCCCGCGGATTATCTGTTGTCGCAAGTATAATCCCGTCAAGCTTCGCAGCCCGCTTGATCCTCTCGACCATCAACTCAAACATGGGCAGACCCACGATCGATCTTAATACTTTCGCCGGCAGTCGTGACGACCCGGTCCTGGCCTGGATTACTGCAAATATGTTCCCGCCCGTCTTCATTCGTTACTCCCTGAAATACATACCGAACCTGTTAACTATAATTTACCCAAACATGATTCCGTGATCAAATCATCTTTTTTTATATCCCTGGCCACAACCCGGCCAACAACACCGTCAATATCTTTGGGACTTATTCCATGTGCAGGTCGTTTCCACGTAAGATCTTCAAAGCAAATCTTTTTCCCGGACAGGATATCCTGTTTCGCCACCAGGCTTCTCCTGGCATTCAGACGGGCAGGATCTTCGGAAGGCAGCGCCTGTTTCTCAAACCCGCCCAATAAAAGCATTGCGCGATCCACTCTGCGAATAAATAATTTCAGATCCTTTTTATCCATCGCATGATAATGATCATTTCCCGACAGTTTTTTATCGTAAGTAAAATGCTTTTCCAGAATCGTTGCACCCAGCAACCAGGCCAACTCCAGTGTCTTCATATCTTTAGGAAGGGTATGATCAGAATAACCGATAAAATTCTCCGGAAAAAGACTTTTCAAATGCAGTATCATTCCCAGATTGGCATTCATATCCTTTGTGGGGTAATTAAGAACACAGTGTAAAAGCGCCAGCGGGTTATGGTTGTGGCGGATCCACTTAACCGCCGACTTGATCTCCCCAACATCCGATGCCCCGGTTGACAGTATAACCGGCTTTCCAAACCGGCAAATATATTCGATGAAGGGCTTGTTTGTAATATCTGAAGACGATATTTTATATACATCCATCAGGTCATTCAAAAAAGCGGCCGATTCAAGATCAAAAGGAGTACTCAAAAATTCAATATCGCACTGGTCACAATACTTCTTTAATAATTCAAATTCTTTCTTCCAAAACTTGTCATATTTCTTAAAAAGATCAAACTGCGATCTTGTTGTTTCTTTCGTTATATCCCAGTAACACGGAGAATGTCTAGAAGCAAGGGTTTCGGCTTTATACGTCTGAAATTTAATCGCGGAAGCACCAGCTTCCTTGGCTTCCGCCACAAGCCTTTTTGCCAAAGACATTGACTGCCCGTGGTTGACACCCGCTTCCGCGATGATATACGGTTTTTTGATCTGCCACTCAGCGGCAGGGGGTTTTACGAAAAGATCCCGAAGCTTCATTTCTTTTCCTCCCCGTGTTTCCGGTCCAGCAACACCTTAAAACGCTGCATTTGTCTCTTGTTATTGGTTATATTCGTTTCATGCCGGCGATAACGATACAAAGGCAATTGCAACCGACCGATCGTGTGCTTCTTCATAAACCGTAACCGGAGGTCTTCATCTTCCCGCAAAATAAATTTTTCATCATAAAGACCGATATCCACCAACTGATCAAGACGGAACATTATCCCGCACGCAATCGGATGCTGCAAAGCATTGCGTCGTTCCAGAATATGTTCGTTGTTATCCACCATCAAATAATCACAAGCAAACGCATCTGTATCCTGATTTAGATCCAAATGGAGCAAAAGGATCTTTAAAAACTCCATGTTAACATAATCATCACCATCAATCCGGACAATATACTTGCCCCGGGCCTTCAGGATGCCTTTATTTAATGATCCGGGGAGGCCGAGCTGTTTTTCATTATTGATCAAATGAATATCATTCTCAAAAAGCTCCAAGGCAAAACGGCTGCGATCCGTGCTCGCATCATTAACTACAATAACCTCATATTCACTGCGCGGCAGGCTTTGATTAAGTATGGACCTTATACACCGCCCGATATACTTCTCCACATTATAAGCGGTAATAATAACCGAAACATACGGAATTTCACTCATATATTCAACACTCATTTCGTTTGTTTTCCCAATATTAATCAAATATCAGACTCTTGAACAAAACCTTCCTCAACCCGGTTCTGAGCGGCATGCAAAGAAAAATAAAGATTCCTCTCTTTCAAAAGGTCCTCATGCGTGCCCTGCTCCATAATCTCACCCTTCTCCAAAATAATGATTTTATCTGCGTTTTGTACCGTTGACAAGCGGTGAGCAATAACAAGCACTGTCGTGTGTTTCGCAATATTATTAATAGCTTTCTGTATCTTTTTTTCCGAAATATTATCCAGAGAGCTGGTTGCCTCATCCAAAACGATGATTTCCGGGTTTCTCAGCATCGCCCGTGCGATCGCAATACGCTGACGCTGTCCACCGGACAATTTGACCCCGGAATCACCGACAATCGCCTCGTACCCCTGCTCAATGCGGCTGATAAAGTCGTGGGCATTAGACAGCCTGGCCGCGTCCTCAATCATTTGATCCGTGCAATCTGCCAGACCAAAACGGATATTTTCCCGGATTGATGTATTAAAAATAAATGTCTCCTGGCTCACATACCCGATACGGCTCAGATAAGCAGCATTCTTTAATTCCGAAATGTCCACCCCGTCAATCCTGAGCATGCCCTTTTCCGGACGATAAAGCTTCATCAGAAGATTAATGATCGTCGTCTTGCCCGATCCAGAAGCTCCCACAATAGCCGTCATTTTCTTTCTTTCAATGGAAAAAGAAAGATCCTTCAGCAAATACTCATTCATTCCGCCGTATTTAAACCACACGCCCTCAAAAGAAATCTGTTCCTTAAAACAGGACAAATTCCTTATTCCTTCAGGCAACGCATCGAAATTCTTCACGCATAAACCGTAAACAATTCGAGTGTCGGTCATGTATTCGGTAACTTTCATCACTGCATTGCCTAACACATAGATCGACGGCAAAAAACGATTGACCACCAGCACAAAAGTTCCCAACATCGGCAGTAACGCCAGAATATCCGCGCTCGATTGTTGACTAAAAGATATGCCGGCCAGCGCAATGAGCATATAAAAAAGAAACTTTACAAAAACTTCCGGAAAAGAAGCCGCCACCATAATACGAAACTGATTGGATAAAGAGTTATTTACCGCATTCGTATACCGGTTTTTCCACTCTTCAACAGCAAGAAAAATCTTGATGGTCTTAATCCCTGAAATAAACTCATTAAGAACAACATTCTTGCGCTGATTTTCCTGCACACTGATAGCTGAACATTTCCGGATATACTTCTGCATGACCTGGCGAATAACAACACCATAGAACAAACCAAGCAGTAAAATAAACACAGTGGACTGCCAACTCAATAACAGAAGGAGCGAAAAAAGCATCAAGGAATTAAAAAAATTATACACAAAAGTGATCGTATACAAAACGACCGCGGTTGTCCTTTCCGGCGCAGTTGTCCCAGCATAAATCAGGTTCCCCTGCTGACTGCCGACATAAAAGCCATAATCGGCGGCCGCAAACTTATCAAATATCTTCTTCTGGGTATCGCCGATAATCCGCGTCAATAATCTGTTCGACAAAAACGTATAACAGAATTTTGCCGCAATCGCGCAAACCGAGATTACCATCAATAAAATACATGCAGCCATAAAGTAATTACCCGGCACAAGCAACCCTGCCACTTTTTCAAACCCCTGCAAAAAAGCGTCCTTCTTTTCCAACTTCAGGCCATAGTTTATAATCGGGTACAAACTGGCCAGATTCATTGTTTCCAGAATCCCGGAAAGAAACATCAGACCCAACACTCCCAGGCATTGGAATTTATAAGGTTGAAAAAAGAACCAAAGAATCTTTGCATCCTGAATATTTACCTTCATGGAGCATCCTTACATATTTCACTGTCACGAAAAAAATGGGCCATGGAAAGTACAGATGACGGAACATTGCCTGCACCTACCGTGGTTGCCAACTTAGACACATTAAGAGAAATATTCTTCGGCCGATGGGCTTTAAAAGGAAAATCATCAACGCTCAGCGGTTTAACCCGCGCGACATCAAAACCGGAACGTCGCGCTACGTCACACAAAAGATCATACTTGGATCTTGCATCATGACAGGCCAGATGAATAAGACCTGTCATCCCCTTTAAAACCGCAGCCCCAAGCAGCTTTGCACAATCGGCAGTATATATATTAGACGTAATCACATCGGTAAACCCCTTGATCCCACGGCCGGCAGCAAGTTCAGTAACCGCCCATTCAACGAGCGATTTTTTAGTTACACCGCCTGAACCGTAAAAACTGGTACGCACGATTAAACATGCCGCATATCCCGCAAGAGCCTTTTCCGCCTGAAATTTCGTTTCGGAATAATACGACAACGGGCCAACCGGATCCTCTTCAGTATAATTTCCTTTCTTTCCATCGAAAACATTATCAGTCGAAATATGGACCATTATCGCACCATGACCGGTAACCGCATCAGCAACCCGTTTGGGCAGATCTACATTGAGTTTATACGCCAGACCGGGCTGTTCCTCGCATTGGTCAATATCCGCCAGCGCCGCACAATGAATGCAGACATCCGGGCTGAATTCCTTCACCACCCTGGAGCTTTCACCCGGCAATGTTAGATCCGCCTGCTGCGTACGGCACCAGGAAGGAGCAAAAGGATGAGTATTATAAATGCCCAGAACTTCGTATTTATCCCGGAAATAATACGCCAGATTACTCCCCAGCAATCCGCTGACACCTGTGATCAATAGCCGCTTCTTATCCATGTTTCATTCCAGTTTTATTCGGGCACATCATCCATCGCCCAGCGGGAATCCTCAATGGCATAATCATCCGCGATCTGGTCAACTAGTTTTTTCAAGTCCGGTACAGAAAGCCACGAATCGTTATCGCCTGAATTATAGCCGAACCCTTCCGGACACGGTTTGCCTTTACCCTTCACCAGCTCGGCACGCAAATCAGCGTCAGGCTGAACTACAAAACAATCCTTGAACGCCGTCGCATTGCGGGCTTCATCCTCACTGATGAGCGTCTCATGGATCTTCTCACCAGGACGAATACCCACTTCTTCCTGCCTGCACCTGGGGCCGACCGCCGCTGCCAGATCCGTGATCTTCATTGACGGAATACGCGGCACAAAGATCTCGCCGCCCTTGGTGCGCTTCAATGACTCCAGAACAAAATAAACCGCCTGATCCAGCGTGATCCAGAAGCGGGTCATGCGCACATCGGTAATAGGAAGCACTCCGGTCTTAAGCCGCTCTTTAAAGAACGGAACAACCGACC
>Ga0172379_10012312_pt1 | contig 10038 bp, 14 predicted proteins | sample GrowelOW334metaG_FD_119756 | JGI IMG/M metagenome (GOLD analysis project Ga0172379, IMG submission 119756) | Groundwater microbial communities from an aquifer near a municipal landfill in Southern Ontario, Canada - Groundwater well OW334 metaG | ecosystem: Environmental > Aquatic > Deep...
AGCCCAGGAGAACAACATCCAGGGTACCGTGATCATGAATTTTGTAGTGGACCGTGAAGGAAAAATTACCAACATCAAAGTGATTAAAGGTATCGGCTTTGGATGCGATGAGGAATCCATCAGGGTACTAGGGAAAATGCCGCTCTGGAGCCCCGGAAAACAGCGGGGACAAACGGTTTTGGTAAGTTTTACGATGCCAATCCGGTTTGTATTGAATTAGTAGTCCCTCAGTATAGAATCAATATATCCGTAAATGATAACAAAAGAATTTGGAGTCCTTCTGATTTTGTTGGTGTTGTTTTCCGGATGCCGGTTTTTCAAAGGAGATCCCTACCGCAATACCCCTATTTCGGGCAAGAGTGTCATCGCGGTGGATGAAACTTTCCGGCCGGTGATGGAAGCCGAAATTGAACTTTTCAAGGCAATTTACGGCTATTCTGAAATATATGCCAGATATCTGCCCGAACCTCAGGCCATCGATTTTTTGCTCAAGGACAGTGTTCAAATGATCGTTGCCTCACGTATGCTGCGAACAGATGAAATTTCTGTACTGAACAGTCGCAAACTCTTTCCCAAACAGCTGAAAATTGCCACTGACGCGATCGCCCTGATCGTTCATCCTTCCTGCAAAGATTCCCTTATCTCTATGAAACAGATCAAGGCTATTCTAAGCGGTGAAATTATTACCTGGAACCAGCTCAATCCGGAGTGCCCTGCCCGACCCATCAAACTTCTTTTCGACAATAAAAATTCGGGAATCGTCAAATACCTCGCAGATTCCCTTTGTCGCGGGGCCTTTTCTGCGGCAAACGCCTCTGCCATGGATTTCAACCGGGAGGTGATCGAATATACTGCCTCCCATCCTGATGTTCTTGGTTTCGTTTCAACCAGTTGGATTGCCAACAGAAACGACTCATTGCACCTTTCGTTTCACAAAAAGATCAAAGTTGTTTCTGTCAGTGAAGCGGATGTGCCTACTCTCGATAACAGCTATAAACCATACCAGGCTTATCTTTTGGACAATATGTACCCTCTTTCAAGATCTGTTTACATGATCAACGCGGAACCCAGAAGCGGCCTTTCAACGGGATTGGTCTCCTTTGTTGCCAGCGACAAGGGTCAGCGAATTATCCTTAAATCAGGGATCCTTCCTGCGTTAGCGCCAACCAGGGTAGTCAATATCAGACCGCGATTGTAAAAAACAAACAAAGGATCTCGGATAAAAACAATTATGAAGTACTTGATATTTTCACTTTTAATTTTCGGATCATCGATCATCAACTCCAATACGCAGGATAAGGATTTGAGCGCGCCAAATTACCTTCAGGAGCATCAGCCCGGCAAGGCTAGAACCTGGTTTCAGCAAAAGCTGAAAAGCAATCCGAAAGATGCTGCTGCCATGATTGGCCTGGCCAATACCCTTCTCGCATTCCAATCGACTGACAGTGCCAAAATAATCTTCAGAAAAGTACTTGATGCAGATATCAAAAACCCATTCGCTCTGGCAGGATTGGGTCTGGTTGCCTGGATGAACAACGATCGTGCCAGTGAATCCAACTATTTTGATCGTGCCAGACGAGCCGATAAAACCAATCCGGAAGTATTTTGCGCCATAGCAGAAGGCTGTCTTGATCTGCCAAAACAAGATACTGTAACCGCTCTGACTTACTTAAAGCAAGGACTCGATCTCTATCCAAAATACGCCCGACTCCACTTCATTACCGGTAAGTTGGAAACCTCAAAGAAAAATTATGGAGCCGCAGCAAATGCCTATGAAAGAGCCATTTTCTTTGATCCAAAATCTGCTTTAGCCTACCGAAACCTGGGTACTATCCTCTTTTATTCCAGATCCTACCGGGATGCATTAACGGCTTACAACAGTTCAGTGACGCTTAATCCGGAACAAATCCTGGTTTACAAAAATCTTGGCGATCTCTATTATACCGTTGCGAAGTATGGTGAAGCAGAGCATTCCTACCAAATATACATGGAAAGAGCTGAAGTTACGAATGATGACAGGGAGCGAATGGCATTCACCCTTTTCTTCAATAAAAAATACAGGGAATCAGAAACGTTATTGGAACAACTTCAGCAAATCAGCCATGATGAATCGCTACTGCTTCGAATCAGAGGATATATCGCATATGAAACAGGTGATTATCAGAAGGGAGTCGAACAGTTGACCAATTTTTTTAAACTTCATGACACGCATAAAATCATTGCTTCAGATTACAGCTATTATGCCAAACTCCTGCAAGAAACCGGAAATGAAGTTTCGGCGATGGAAAATTTCAGAAAGGCTATTGCTACAGATCCCTTCAGAACTGAGAACTATGAGGAACTTGCAAAGCTTGCCGCAAAAAACAGCCTGCATTTGGAGGCTGTTGACTGTTACAAAAAGATAATCGATCTGGGAGCAGACAGGCTTGTCACCAATTTTCTAATCGGGAAAGAGTATTATTTCGAAGGGGAGCGCTGGAGGGCCAGAGTGGATTCAATGATGCAACTGCAAAAAAAACAAATCAACCCGCCTTCAGACTATACAGAAGTTAAAAAGTCGATGACCCGGTTCTACACAAAAGCCGACAGCGCCTTCACGGTAGTGACCAAATTAAACAGCGACTATGCCGGAGGTTTTATCTGGAAAGGAAGGATCCATGCCACACTTGATCCCGATGCTATCACATCAGAAGCCAAAGATGCTTACCAAAATGCCCTGGATATAATGAAGAAAGAAGGTTCAGAAAAAAACCGCAAATCCATCATCGAATGTTACAGATACCTGGGATCTTACTACTTTCTCGGGTATGATCGGCTGTACAAGTCTGACAATAAAACTGCCGGCGAAATGCGCTCAAAAATGATTGAAAGTTTTACCGAAATTTTAAAACTGGATCCTTCTGATGTACAGGCAAAAGATGTACTTTTCAAATTGAAATAATCATCGAAGACCATGAAACGTTCACGCCTTTTAAAATCAAGCTGTTTGATTGTTCTTTCACTTTTTCTCTGACCAGGACTAAAAGCAAAACCGGAAGGTAAACATGTCCGCTTAACTAATTTCAATTCAGGGGAAATGTGGTTAAGATGCTGCCACCTGACTCCATTTCTGACAAATGGGTCCTCAAACGTCCCAAGGTATTCTACAATGCCGGAACTAAAAAATATGTCATGTATTTTCACCTTGATGACAGGGGGTACAAAGTTGCCGAGGTTGGAGTTGCCATATGTGACAAACCAGACGGATCGTTTAAATATGTAAAGAGATTCCGTCCGCTTGGACACGAAAGCCGTGATATTGGCCAGTTTATTGATGATGATGGTACGTCTTACCTTGTTTTTGAGGATCGTCCCTATGGTTTCCGCATCGCCAGACTCTCAAAAGACTACATGGATGTCGAAAAGGAGATGACGCTGGTGAAAGCGCACATGGAAGGGGGCGCCATTGTCCATTACAACATACTACTCTTATCTGTTCATAGCATTGGGATGGGCGCTTTTGCCCTATCCCACAATCCTGGACGGAATACCAGACAAATGATCATATTGGACATTGGGTGGTTGTTAAGACTTTACTTCTCAGCTAACAGTTGATCGATCAAAACATTAAATTCCGCCTTAAACTCATCATAGAATTTCCCGGTAGCAGGACCGCTGAATCCGGAATGAACCTTCCTGACATTTCCTTTCTTGTCGATAAAAATGGTAGTTGGAAATGAGGCAATGCCGTTCAGGGCAGGCAGGGCTTTGGATGCGTTGTCTTTGCCCGATTGTCCGGCAACAAGTATTTCGTATTGAATACCCAAACGAGATCTCAGGTTGGTCAATGTCTTTTTTGCTGCTTCAAAATCACCGTTTCGCTCGAAACCCAATCCAATAATCTCAACACCGCGTTGCTTGTTCTCTCTGTACCACTGAGCCAAAAACGTATTCTCATCCAGGCAATTTGGACACCAGCTACCTAAAATTGTGACTATCACTACTTTTCCGGTGTATCTTGAATCGCTCAGTGCTACCTGCTCACCATTCAAATTTGGAAATGTAAAGTCAATGGTAGTGTAGCCTTCCTTCAGATAAGTAACATCGTATGCATCCTGCAAAGCAGCCTTTGAATTACGAACTCCACTGATTTCAGTTGTTCTTCTGGAAGTTACAAATTCACCTGTAAATGTACTATCAGAAGAAAATTCACCTTTCAACAGATAAGGAGTTGAACCACCGAAAGCTGAAAGCATAAATTTTCGACCTTGAACTGCCCCTTCCAGAAAGCGATAATCGCCTGTAGCAGTGAGGATGGATCCGGTAAGCAACGACGCTTTCTGCTCAAAAATGCCCACCGTTTTATCTGCCTGGTCACCGCTTCCCATTACCAAATCCCACGTACCGTTCAGAGAGACCTCAGGCTTTTCAGTGCTTACTGCAAATCTTGGAAACTTACCATGTTTTGCTGTAAAAGGCACTCCCCCATCCGGTTTATCCGTTGCCGTCTTCACAAATCGTCCAGTAAGCTGATCTCCATCAACTCTTGCTTTTAAAACAGCATCATAAAGATCAATTGGAATGAATACCGAATCATTTCGATAGGTAATATTTTTTAAGGGAAATTTGTCTGCACCATTGAGAAGGTAGACAGTTGTCCTTTCAGGCGTCTGTCCTCTTACCTCAAAAAGAAATGGAATTTCGTTCTCAGTCAGTGAGAAAACTCCCCTCCAATCCCCTTCTTTCAACAGATTTCCTTTTTGCTGGCAAGAGACGAGACTAAAGGTAACCACGAAAGGGATGATCCATCTGATCCATCTTGAATTGTTCATTTTGATATAATTAGGCATGTAAATTAAACACGGTAGTCACCAAAAAAGCTTCTATAAATCAACTGAATATACTTGATATAGTTGGATGCAATGATAATTTCAGAAAATTACTCATTTTCAGGAAACCATAAAAGCAGTGTATTGCATCTTTTCTTTGTGCAGCCTTCATGTCCCGGTGTCTTGGTGGCAAGAAAAGTATGCCACTAAGGCTCAAAGGCACATAAGTTTCACTAAGTTTTTTGTATCCAACGCAACAAGGACAAAGGAATGCAATATATATATTATTGATTTACTGTATATTACAATATAGCATTAAAAAAATTTAGTGATATTTAAACGATTTAGGTGATACTATAGCGATTTATCATTTTGATTTGTTATTTTTGCGCAATAAGAAGACAATTAAATGGAAAATAACATAGATTCCGATCCAAAAGAAAAAACGCTGAAAGAACTTCTTGCCACCTGGAGTTTCTGGAAACCTTTGGTGGCCGTTGCCATCGGGGGAACGCTCGGATTTCTCAATTATTATTATGTCGGTTGTACCTCCGGTAGTTGTGGCATCACCAGCAATCCCTACCTCAGCATTGCTGTTGGTGGAATGATGGGATTGTTTGTGGTAAAAAGTCCTTGCGCCAGAGGAAGATGTTAATCTCAAACAAAATTAAATATCAGAAACAATGAAAATTATTTCAACACCCTTATTGCTCGGCTTAATGTTGCTCTTTACCAATTGTCATGCAGGTAATCCGGTCAAAACAATCAGCGCTACCGGAAATTCCGGAAATGTCATTGTACTGACAAATGAGACCTTTAAGCAAAAGATTTTCAATTACGACTTGAATAAAAATTGGAAATATGAAGGCAACCTCCCAGCCATCATCGACTTCTATGCGGATTGGTGCGGACCATGCCGGAAACTTTCACCCATGGTAGAGGAGCTTGCAAAAAAATACAATGGCAAAATCATCGTTTACAAAGTCGACACTGATGCTCAGCAACTGCTGGCCCAAAGCATGGGGATTTCCAATCTGCCTACTTTGCTGTTCATTCCTGTTAAAGGGCAACCAAGATCCACTGTTGGACTTGTACCAAAGGAAACACTAGAGAAGGCTGTTAATGAGGTTTTGATGGTTAAATAATACCAATCTAAAATCTACTCAAAAGACATAGTGTTATACAAATACCTGTAATATAATCAGTTAATTATTACAATTTAAAATTGAAAAGATGAAAAAGAACATGGGGAACCTCGACAAAGGAATTAGAATCCTGATCGCAGTTATCATTGCAATTCTTTCATACACAAAAGTATTGGACGGAACTCTGGCAATTGTATTGCTTATCCTGGCCGGAGTATTTGTATTGACAAGTATTATTGGATTCTGTCCGCTCTATTTGCCATTAGGAATTAATACCAACAGAAAATAGTAAGAAGGTAGTACTCCTTTGAGAATATTGGAGAGACTTTAGGCACCTGAATTGGTTGATACAGTCTTCTTATCACGTGACGAATTAAAAGTTTCAGAGATAAGTGGCAGCTGGATGCCCGGGCCCAATGAGAAATTTAACTTTTTCCCCTTGTTCCATCCTTTGAATACACGTTTGAAGTTCCGTCCATGTGACGACAGCATGGTCACACGAATAAACTGAATGGGTGAACTTCCCAGGACCCAATCCTTCAGTAGCTTCAAAATTGAGTTTGGGTCCCGTTGCATTGACAAGGTAATCATAGTCAATAGTTGCTATCTCCCCCTTTTGATTTTCACTGGTATATTCTATGGCCACATATGGTCTATCTGTTGCTTTATCACCAACAGGAAAAATAGCGGTAGCCTTGGCCTGACGAAAATCAATTTTCCATCGATCGTAGACCGGCCTTAACTTAAATCTCACCTGGTCGATGGTCATCTTCCCAACACTTACCCAAATATTGGAGGGTATCCATTGGTAGTATGCCCCTGGACTAACAACCACGACATCATGTTTGCGACCGAGCTTTTTCTTCAAAAAAGCTGCAGCGGTATGCCACGAAATTCCAGCACCAAAACAACAATTTTTGCCATTTGGTTAATTTTAAAATTGAATATTGCAAATTACTGAATTTACAGCTATTCCCGGTGGAGAAGACCGCAATAATAAATACCCGTTTAATAGTAATTTTCTGATTATTAGACTATAAATATAATAAATTTAGGATAATCCATCTACGAAAATAAGATTGGCCTCGCTTATGCTTCGAATTGACCTATTTTCGTTTGGTGGAGGTTTGGCTACTATGCCAATTATGTACCATGAGTTCGTCGATTTGTATGGTTGGTTCGATAAGCAAACATTTATGGACGTGGTAATCCCTGGACAGGTAACTACTGGCGTTGATGTTATTGAGATTATTTATGGAGGCGTCATTCTATCTTTTTCCATTAAGCTCTTTTTTTGCCCCGCTTCAATTTCGCTCTTCCAAATTTCATTATTCAATTTATCTAAGTAAGTAATTGAAATATATCCTTCCTGGACTTCCATGGTTATTTCACCTGAGTCTGTAATATATTTGGTAAAATCTCCTAACATTACCACCCTGGCTGGCACTTTATACAGTAGTCTTTCTCTCTTTTTATATTGCTGGTATTTACTGTATCCAATTCCATATTTTAATGAGAACAGGCTTTGTATCTTTCCAAAATCAGCCTGAAGTGAATCATGAATTTCTACTGGCATATTGACAATCACCTTGTAAGCTACATGATTGTTGTCTGTTCCAAAAACATAAATCTTACAATCTTTACTCAGAAATTCTCCGCTAAGTATGATTTCATTTTTTTTTGTTGAATCAGATATGGTAAAACCCAACTTGGTCAACTCACCGGCAAATTTTTTAAGATGACCGTCTAACGGAACATTATTAAATATCAAGTGTTCCTTTGGAGAACAACCATATAACAAAATGATTATCAAAAAAAGAACAAGATTTCGTGTTTTCATTACAACAGATTTGGTTTCAATTATTGACCACGCCTGACCTGAATCAATGGATATTTTGCGCTAGACTTTCCAAAACAACCAATCCAGGTCCAGTGTGGTCAATTCTGCGTTCACAAAGAGTTTTAGTTCTATGTGATATTTGCTATTTGTAAAAAATTAAGGATATACTACTCCTCTAACTTTCAGGTTCCATGAAAATGCTTTCAGATGTGCATTTGAGCCTGCCATCAAATTGGTATAGACCGTTTTAATGGATGCATTCTGTACAGTCAGGAGTTCCTTTTGAAGGTCACTGATGTCAGTTTGTTCAATCAGTACACCAACTTTTAATGCATCATTTACCGAAAGATTGCCCATGTCGATCAACTGCTTGTACAATTCAGTAAGGCGGGTATTGACATAAATCCCAACTGTGTTTGAACTGTTATCTGCAATATTGAAACCTTCAATAAGCCTCATGACAACGGAAACATGCATGTTTTCGCTTTTTGAGATATTCAGGAATACAGGCAATTTGTATTTAGCATACAAATACGCATATACGTCGTGTGCCAATTTCTCTTCTTCCCGCATAAACAGCAAACCAGCAGTCTCGGTTTCAGTTACAGTACCTGAAACAACGCAAGCAGGAATTGTAACATCTGAAATTGTTCCGGTCAGATTGTTTCCCTCTGGTATTGTTCCGCTTTTCAAATCTGAAGTCAGCAAATCTGTTGCTGTTGTTTCAACTGCACCCGTAATTCCATTTGAACATGCTCCAAGGGCAATAATAGTTCCCATAACGACCAATGATAAAAAAAGATTCTTTGTTTTCATTACTTTTAATTGTAAATATTGTTTATAAATTGCTTTTAAAAAGGACATGGCTATCTCAACAGTAGATTAGCAATTGCCATAAACTACTGACATTTAAACTATACCGAATGTCCTATTGAAGTTGATTTTTGCGCCTTCCGCGATTTAAGGCAGGAAAGAATTATTTGCGTGTCTGTGCTTCAAATTTATCGCAGATTCCATTTTGATTGGCATCAATAAAATTCCTGCCTTTTCCTTTCCCTTGACCTTGTCCCTTTCCATTACCGTTGCCAATGCAGGTCCCGTTGCCTCTTCCTTTTTGACCCGAAGCATTGTTGCCGTTTCCAATGTTATCACATATTCCATCCTTGTTGGCATCAACGAAAGCGATACCCCTGCCCTTTCCATTGCAACGGCAGTTCCCATTCCTTTGACCCTGTCCTGGAATCGGATCTTGGGCACTAGCAAAAGAGGTAATTGCAATGATAGCTAATCCTGTCAATAAAAGTTTTGTTTTCATGACTGTTGAAATTTTAATTTGTTGATTCTATTCAATTACTGAACCGTCTTCCGTGTTGCCAACCCCTTGGTCCACCCTTGCCAGAGGATCCAATTGGAGTATCATTCGTGAACATCTCACCAAAGATTTTTTCCAGCTTGACTTGTTGTTCCAAATTACAGATATCCTTAATTTCCAGGTAATACCGATAGGTGATTCTCTTCAATTCGCTGTGCAATTGACCGATCGAATCGGATAAGGCATTTAGCCTTGATGTGTCACTTTTAGCGGCAGCCATTTCAATAAGCATCTGTTTCCGTTTTTCTGCTAATTCAATAGTAATAAATCTCGCTTTTGGCCTGAAAGCCGGGTTTATCACTTTGAATTTCTCCATTTGTGCATTGCTCATGTTCAACTCATCCCGAAAGTAGCGTCCGCTAAACTGTTCCGAATCTATCTCAGCCTGCTGTGCATCAACTGTTGAACTTACTACTTTGTCAGATTTATACTTGTGATACAATACAGTAATGATTGTTGTAACATTCATTATAGCGAGTACTACAATTGCCCAAATCAATAATGAATATTTGTTTTCTGTTTTCATCCTTATTGCAATTAAAGTTGAGAATAGATTTCTACTGATTCAAGGGCCGCATCATTCATGTAAGATAGTTCGACGGGTATTTTACGGGTAGAATCTGCTGGGAAATAGATATTACCGATGAGTATACCAATGAAGATTGCCGCTGCCAAAGAGACACTTATCAAAATGGGCTTTAATGCTTTCAGGTATGCCGTGTGTTGACTGTAGGTTTCACCTTTGTTATCCCTTTCTTCAATACCGGACATAATCCGGGTGACAAGAAAGGGGTTTGACAGTGTCTCCTTTTCAGCTTCCATTACCTTATTGGCAAGCATAAGTAATTGAAAACTTACAGAACAATCCGGACA
>Ga0172379_10012313_pt1 | contig 10037 bp, 8 predicted proteins | sample GrowelOW334metaG_FD_119756 | JGI IMG/M metagenome (GOLD analysis project Ga0172379, IMG submission 119756) | Groundwater microbial communities from an aquifer near a municipal landfill in Southern Ontario, Canada - Groundwater well OW334 metaG | ecosystem: Environmental > Aquatic > Deep...
ATTAAAAGAAAAGAAATACGTAAAAGCACAGTCAATTGCTGAAAATATAAAGAAGAAGACTGGCGCTAATCTTTCTGCTGCTAAGAGTGTTTATGGTAGAGCTATCTACGATACGACCGGTATATTCACTACATCCGGAAGCATTCCAAAACTTGGAATTGAATATAACTTCGCCGCAAAAGCCTATGATCTTTCTGTCGGAGCTGTTTCAGCACCGATCAAAGGAAGCCGTGGATACTTATTAGCAAAATTATTATCTAAAGATGCATTTGATGAAAATTCTTTTAAAACTCAAAAAGGTGGTTTGAGAGAAAGATTGCTTCAGGAGAAGAAGAATTCTTTTGTAAGCCAATGGCTAACAAAAATGAAAAAAGATGCTGAAATAGTTGATAAGAGATACGTATTTTATAATCGTTAAATAGGCGAAGCAAATTATTATTCTCCCTCTATTTTTTGCTCACCTGAGCGACGAAAGATAGAGGGATTTTTATTTTTAAATGACGACATGGAAAACGAAAGAATCTTTTTAACTGGATTTATGGGCTCCGGCAAAAGTACAATTGGACCGATCCTGGCTAATGTACTTGGTTGGAATTTTTACGATCTGGATAAATTGATAGAACAAGAAATGGGCGATTCCGTAGATAATATCTTTGCTATTCATGGTGAAGTTTTTTTTCGTGCGAAAGAATCTGAAGTGCTCGAGAAAACGGGAAAAGCTACCAGGATCGTTCTTGCCCTTGGCGGAGGAACGTTAACGGATAAGCAAAATGTTGAGTTCATTAAAAACAATGGTATCTCAATTTATCTTAAAAGTACACCGGATGAAATTTTTCGCCGTCTCAAATTTAAAGTTGACCGCCCTTTGTTGAAATCAAAAGATGGTTTACCTCTTTCCACATTTGAAACGAAAAAAAAGATTACAGAACTTCTGGAAAAAAGAGAAGCCACATATTTATTAGCCGATATCATTTACCAGATTGATAATATCACCGTGGGAAAATCTGTTGACGACCTGGTAAAATTATTAAAGAGGAAACTCCACTTATGAAAACTATTGCCGTTCCGCTAAAAGAAAATAAATACGAAATTTATCTCGGGAAAGGAATCCTTGAGAAATTTACTTCACTTTGTGCAAAACATTCGTTGCCGAAAAGAAAATTTTTTGTTGTAGATGAAAATGTTTTTCGACTTCACAAAAAGTATTTACAGACGTTTTTAACAGAAGAAAAAACGGATTCAATTTATATATTTCCTTCCGGTGAAAAGTCGAAATCGTTCAAGCAAATTTCCGAACTGCATAAAGTGATGCTGGAAAATAAATTCGGACGCGATACATTAGTTGTTACAATCGGTGGTGGCGTAACCGGTGATGCTACCGGATTTGCCGCATCGATATTCATGCGGGGAGTTCCGGTTGTTCATATTCCAACTACGTTGTTAGCGGCGGTTGATAGTTCGGTAGGTGGAAAAACGGGAATAAATTTTAACAACACAAAAAATATTATTGGAAGTTTTTACCAGCCTAAATTTGTTTTGATCGATACAAATTTTTTCTCTTCTCTACCGGAAAAGGAAATCACTTGCGGACTTGGCGAAATAATTAAATACGCTTACTTAACTTCACAAAAATTTTATGATCAAGTATTTCTTGATTTTAATTTTTTCTACCAAAAGGATTTTTCAAAAACTGAAAAGTTGATCGCAAGTTCAATAAATGTTAAAGCGGAAGTAGTTTCAAGCGATGAAAAAGAAACCGGACTTAGGAAAATTCTTAACTTCGGACATACGTTTGCGCATGCCTTTGAAAGTGAACTTCATTTCAAAATTAAACACGGGGAAGCGGTGATTGCGGGGATAATTTGCGCCTTGTATTTATCGCACGAAAAAGGATTTATTACAGAAGAACAACTGAAAAAATTCCTTTACCTTCCAAAACAAATTCCTCTACCGGTTACACTAAAAAATCTCGATAAAGAAAAACTTTTTCAAGTGATGCTTTCCGACAAAAAAAATAGAGACGGTAAAATCAAATTCGTTCTTCTAAAAAACATTGGAGAAATTCTCCTTGATGTTGAAGCTGAAAAAGCAGAAGTATTTAACTCGTTTGAGAGAATGTTTAAAAGCATCTAAATAGTTAGTAATCCGCCGGAGGCGGACTGCGAAGAATGGCGAGAATATTAAAAATTTAAGAATAACGATTAACGATATTTAATTTTTGATGTAACAAAATCTTCTAACTTCTAAAATCGTTAATCCTTGTTCTGAGATCAATTTTGGTTCTGGCTTTGCCAAGTTATGCATTAGTAATGTCCCCTCAAAGGTTAGAGTGGAAATTAAATTGTAACCTTTGAGGTTACGGCAACAAAAAAAAATTTCATTTGACATTGGGGTAAATAATTACATAAGTTTGAATAAGGAAATAAACAAATAATTTTTAATTGACCTTGTTTGCTTCGGGGACGAGGGGATTTCTGTTAAACTTTTCCATCCTTTCTTTTCCTACAAAAAATAATTATCGCAAATTAGATCATTAGTAAAAATATCCTTGCGCGTAAAGGCGAGAGTATTAAAAATTTAAGAACAACGATTAACGATATTCGATTTTTGATGTGACAAAATCTTCTAACTTCTAAAATCGTTAATCCTTGTTCGTAAATCAATTTTGGTTCTGGTTTTGCCAGATTAAGATTTAGTTCAACGGGTGCTAAAGTGTTTTTGGAGAATGGAGATTCATAATAAAGCTTTACAATTAAGAAGAAACGATTTGTCTTTTGCAGATGAAGATTTGCGATTTTAAATATAATTACGGCATTTTTAGAAGAAGATTCGCAATTAAAAAATGAAGACTATCATTTTGAAAAAGAATATTACGATTTTCAGAAAGAGTTTTAACAATTTTAAGAGAGGTTTTGCCTTTTGAAAGAAAGGTAAGGCATTTTCAATTGAGGTTTTGCGATTTCCAGAAGGAGTTTTGCGATTTCTGGAAGAGGTTTTGAGGTTTATAGAAGAGTTTTGACGTTTTTTGGTGAAAAAATGACAGTTTTTATGACAAAAAGGCAATAATGCCCTAAAATAACACATAATCACTAAATAGGAGAGGATCAAATGAACCAGAACGAAGAAAACAAGTCCAACATGTACAATGCAGTGGAAGCGGTTTTTATCGGAAACGCGAGTATTGTAGCCGAAATACCGGCTTTGGGCGAAGTACACACAGATTTGCAATCATTAATTGCCGAAATTGAAACTACAGACGGCGAATTAATGAAAACTACGGAGGGAAAAATTTCCGTAAAGAGCAAAGCAATTGAGGAACTTATCGCTTCCATCGTTCCTATCGCAGCAGCCGCAAGAGCATACGCGGTTCGGAAAAAATTAGTCGAACTAAGAGCCGCAGTCGATTATTCTGAAAACCAACTAAAACATCTAACCCAGGTAGAATTACCCATAAAAGTAAAAAACATTAAAGATGCGGCGCATGCAGTTTTATCCGATCTTGCTAGCTACGGAATGACCCAGGCAAAATTTGATTTAGTTGATGCTAAGCTTACCGCATTGAAATCGGCAAGCGGAAAGAAGAACACCGGATTTACCGACCATGTTGCAATAAGGAAAACTTTGTCAGAGTTGTTTGAGAAAGCGGATGACCTATTGCAGAGTGAGGCTGACGATATTGTGGAAGTACTAAAAGAATCCAAACTCTCTTTTTATAACCAATATTTTGCCGCAAGAGTAATTAAAGATTTGGGCGGTTCGCATACAAAACCGAATGATGAGGATAAAACTCCCCCGCCAACGGATACGCAAACGCCGCCGGTGCAGTAAGAAGTTAAAGTAGTGCCTTGCTATGGCAAGGCACTACTTAACAAATATAAATGTTATCTCCGGTGCGGTGGGGAAAATATTTTTAAGTATTATGTTTATGAACAGAAAACGAAATATTTGGAAGACGGTCAGATATTCTATTAATTAGATAAACAGTGAAGTTTAAGTGGTAGTTAAGTGGAAAAGTAAAAACTAAATAAATGAGTCAAATGTTAGATTACAATAATACCCCTCTCGAAGATTGCGATGGATTTACTCCGTTGCAGATGCATGAAATAATTTATTTCCCTTTTGATAAAGAATGTGTGATTAAATTAAATAATGCAAATAGTGAACAACTTATTAATGAAAGCCCTATACTTAAAATTATAATCGAATTCTTAATCGTAATACGTTACAATAAGATAAAATTGACTCAAAACGGAAATCTTCCACTTAGATTTATAAATGATATTTATAATAAAAAATATCTACTTGATGAAGATATTGAAAATGGATTTGTAAAAATTCGTACAGAGACAGATTGGATTCCTCTACATAATGTTAAACTAGTTTTAACTCTTGCTGGCTTTATCAGAAAAAAATATAATTATCTGTTAATAACAAAAAAATGTGAATCATTATTAAAGAATGGAGATTATACAGAAATATTTTATGAATTTTTAAAAACATTTGCCTTAAAATTTAATTGGGCTTATAACGACAGATATACCAATGAGGCAATTGGGCAAATAGGATTTTTATATTCTCTTCATACCATTAATAAATATGGAAACAATAAAACCGATTTAAAATATTTTTCAAATTTATACTTTAAAGCTTTCCCAACATTTATTGAATTAAATATAGAGGGGTGGAAAAAAGAAGCAGCATATCATACAAGATTCATAGAAAGATTTGCTTTATGGTTTGGTTTCGTTGAAGAAGAAATTGCTGAAGGGAAAAATTATCTTGAACGCGATATAAAAATAAAAAGAACAAATTTATTAAAGCATTTATTAGAATAAAGATAGACAACCACATGATAAGTGATTCAAAGTGACAACGTTTGGGGATACGGTATTTTATAAATATTTATGTTTATTGTGAAGTTTCAGAAGCATTTATCCAGGTAGTTATATTCCTTAACGGCAAATATTTTTAATAAATATGGTTGAAAAAAAAATTCTTAAAAAGTAAAAATAGTTGTATATGAAAAATGTAATTTATTTTATTCTTGTTTCTCTTCTTACATTTACATCATGTAAAAAAGATGGAAGCAATCCCGTTAACGCAGATACAGTTCCTATACCGCCAACCTTAGCAACGCCAAAAGATACCTCAGCCAATATTGCCGTTCCAGTTGTTTTAACCTGGAATGAAAGTAGTGGTACAAAAAGTTATACCTTACAAGTCTCAGCAAGCAGTTCGTTTTCAAGTTTTGTATTTAATAAAAACGATATTACTACGGCAACTCAGCAAATCCCGGAACTTAATTATTTAGCAGTTTATTACTGGAGAGTTAGTGCAAGTAATAGTGTAGGCACATCCGATTGGTCAAAAGTATGGAGTTTTACAACTACCGGTGATGCACCTGCGTTTGTTCCTCAATTATCGCTACCGACAAACGGAGCGGTTGAGCAAAAGCTTTCTCCCGTTTTAGTTTGGAACAAAGTAAGTAATGCTAATAGCTATACTTTGCAAATTTCAACAAACAGTTCGTTTACAAATTTTGTATTTAATACAGATTCACTGACTGTAACTTCAAAGCAAGCAACAAATTTAAGCGGGTTAACACAATATTACTGGCGGGTAAGTGCAACGAATAATTTTGGTTCAATGGGTTGGTCAGAAACTTGGTCTTTTACAACTGGAATTGCACCTGTTCCCCCAGTCCTTTTATCTCCGACAGATGGAGCGACTGATATCTCACTTTCTCCAACTCTTACATGGAATGGAAGCAGTGGTGCAACAAGTTATGTTCTGCAACTCTCAACTAACAATTCTTTTTCAAGTTTTGTTTTTAATCAAAGTGTTACAACAACAAACAAACAGATAACGGGTTTAACTAATTCTACAAAATATTATTGGCGTGTAAGTACAAAAAATAATTTTGGGACTTCAAATCCTTCAGATGTTTGGAGTTTTACAATTGGGACACCCCCCACTGCACCAACTTTATTAACACCATCTGACGGTGCAACTGAAGTGGCACTTTCACCATCGTTTACATGGAATGCCAGCACCGGTGCTACAAGTTATACGTTGCAAGTTGCTACAGATAATTCTTTTACAAATACGATTTTTAATAATAATGTTGGGAATATTACAAGTAAGCAAATAACAGATTTAAGCGGTTTAACAAAATATTATTGGCGGGTAAATGCAACAAACACTTACGGATCTTCAGCAGCATCAACAAGTTGGTCATTTACAACAAAAGCGTTAGTATGTGGCTCACAATTAATTTATGCAGAAAAAACTTATAATATAGTTATGATTGGAAATCAGTGTTGGCTGAAGGAGAACCTTGATGTAGGAACGATGATAAGCGATAGCACAAACCAAACCAATAACAGCATAATAGAGAAATATTGTTATGACAATAACTCATCAAATTGTGCAACATACGGTGGATTGTATCAATGGAATGAAGCAATGCAGTATAGTATAGCGCCTGGCATAAAAGGTATCTGCCCAACTGGCTGGCACATACCAACCTTTGTAGAGTTACAAGTATTAAGATCAGTATTCAGTAGTGGAAACGCATTAAAAGAGGTTGGACAAGGTAGTGGAAGTGGAGCGGGAACCAACACTAGCGGTTTTTCCGCTTTGCTTGCGGGCTTCCGCTATTCCGGTGGGTACTTCTACAGTTTAGGATATTACTCTTACTTTTGGAGTTCTACGGAGTACGATGCTACGAACGCATCCAACTTCTACCTATACTACGACGATAGTAGTAGCCACTTGTCCTACAGTAGTAAGGAAAGCGGTTTTAGTGTACGGTGCCTTAAGGATAAATAAGTTGATAAACAAAAATATTCATTCCCGAAGGGAATGTTAGTTACTGGTTGGGTTTTGAGTTACAAATATTCAACACCTACGGTGTTGTTTTATTTAGTGGTTTGAGGTGGAAGTTTTGAGAAAAATATTTAACAAAGAAAGATTGAAGAAGGGCAACCCGCCTCTGGCGGGTTGAATCTTTGTAACAAGAATACAAGACACGAAAGTGAATTCCGTAGGAATTCAATATTTTTTTAAGGAGCGAAGCAATGGCTAATACTTACTCGCAGATATATTTACAATTTGTTATTGTCGTTCAAGATAGAGCGCATCTTATCCCGAATGAACATAAAGATGAATTATGCAAGTATACAACCGGAATTATCCAAAACAAGGGACATAAGCTAATAGCACTAAACGGCATCTCAACGCATCTTCACATCTTTGTCGGGTTTAATCCTAAAGATTCCATTGCCGATTTAATCAAAGAAGTAAAACGCAACGCAACTAATTTTATAAACGATAAAAAATGGTTGCGAAATAAATTTAGCTGGCAGGAAGGTTATGGAGTGTTCTCGTATTCTCATTCTCAGATAGACCGCGTTTATAGGTATATAGAAAATCAGGAAACGCATCATCAAAAAATCTCTTTTAGAGAAGAGTATCTAAGTTTCTTAAAGAAATTCGGAGTGGATTATGATATGCAGTATATTTTTAAGGATGTTGATTGACCAAAAATATTCATTCCCGATGGGAATGAAGTTTCATGGGTGGGTTTTGAGTTACAAAGATTCAACACCTATTTATCTACCACCTGGTAGACGGTGTTGTAATGTAAAGTACATAACCCACTGGTAATGTGTAAACTATTTGGTTCCGGCGCTGGCGGATTAGGGAAAAACATGCTTCACTTCGTATTTACTGAAATTTTTCAGTTATCAACCATTCTTGCTTTTTAGCATTTAAACTTCTTAGAAGTAAGAAAAACCGTATCGAATAAAATTCTTATTGTGATTTGTCACTAATATTTAACAATTTTGGAACAGTGTTCTGGCATCTAAAATGTAACAACATGTTGAATTAAGTTAATGATTAATCCCAATGTTTGACGGTTTAGATTACATAGTACGGAAAAGCTGTAAAAGCAGTTCATATTTTACTTCGGTGAATTCAACTAAAGAGTTCACCTCTTTACTTAAAATTTACTTTTCTATACATCTCCATTCCTTCCAAAAGAATTTCGATCCATTAAGCATTGATAAAAAAGAGAGAAAGGATTTATAATGGCAAAAATTATAATCATTGATGACGACCCTGATATACTTGACGCAAGTAGTCTTGTTTTAAACGCAAAAGGTTACGAAGTAAGTACAGCCTCAAACCCGGACGAAGGATTCGAGTTAGTGCGCAAGACGCATCCGGATTTAATTATTCTTGATGTGATGATGAACGAACCTGATGACGGATTTTTCCTCGCACAAAAATTCAGAAGAGAAAAGATCACTACTCCGATCTTGATGCTTTCATCGGTATCAAAAACGGTTGGAATGAGTTTCGGCATCAGCGAGATAGTTCCTGTTGATGACTTTGTTGAGAAACCGATCTCGCCATCGTTGCTTATTGAAAAAGTTGAGCAATTACTTCAACTGAGAAAGGAACGGTAAAATCATGTTGGTACTTGAAAAGAATGCGTTATCGGAAGAGATAGAAAGTTTAGTCAATTTATACGGTAAAGAACGCTCGGCATTATTACAAATTTTGCAAGCTATTCAACGGAAGCACAAATATATTTCCGATTTTGCACAGCAGGAAGTTGCCCGGATGATGGATATTCATCCCGTTGAAGTGAACAGTGTAGTTACTTTCTATGCGTTCCTTTGCACCGAGCCGAAGGGAAGAAACATCGTCAGATTATGTCAAACCATTTCTTGTGATATGGCCGGAAAAGAAAAAGTTGAAGAAACGGTTCAACGAGAACTTGGGATCACTTTCGGACAAACCACCAAAGACAAACGGATAACGTTAGAATTCACCAATTGCCTTGGCATGTGCGATCAAGGACCTGCAATGCTGGTGAACGAAAAAGTTTATACAAAATTGGATCCCGAAACAGCAATTAATATTTTGAACGAGATTAAATAGGCAGCAAAATGGAATTAGAAAAAACAATGAATAAAAAAAGAAGCGGACCCGTTTTATTCTCTGAATATAATTTGGGTGAAGGAGTAAAGAAAGCTTTAGAAATAGGAAGAGAAAATATTCTCTTTGAACTTAGAGACTCCGGCTTAAAAGGAAGAGGCGGTGCAGGATTTCCAACTGCTACCAAATGGATGCTCTCTGCGGCATCACTATCAGATCAAAAATTTATTGTCTGCAACGCAGATGAAGGAGAACCGGGAACATTCAAAGACAGAGTTCTTCTGTTAGAATATCCCGAACTTGTTTTTGAAGGAATGATAATCGCCGGTTATACGATAGGCGCTAAAGTTGGAATTCTCTACTTACGAGGCGAGTATGAATACATGCTTAAATCGCTTGAGGATTTTCTTGCTACTCTAAGAAAAGATAATTTATTGGGAGAAAATATCCTCGGCAATAGTTCCTTCAACTTTGATATTAATATTAGATTAGGTTCCGGCGCTTACGTATGCGGCGAAGAGACGGCTTTAATTGAATCACTCGAAGGTTATAGAGGCGAGCCGCGCAATCGTCCGCCTTACCCCGTTAATACCGGTTATTTGGGACATCCCACGGTGGTGAACAACGTGGAAACACTTGCTTCTGTTCCTCACATTTTATTAAAAGGCGGGCAGTGGTTTAAAAAACACGGGACAGATAAATCAACCGGTTCAAAACTTTTTTCTATCTCCGGCGATTGCGACAAACCGGGAGTTTATGAACTTCCCTGGGGAACTTCGATCGCTCAACTTCTTCAAATTGTTGAAGCAAAAAATACAAAAGCAGTTCAAGTTGGCGGAGCTTCAGGAATATGTCTTCCGAAATCGCAATTTAACCGTATTCTCGGTTATGAAGATGCGGCTACCGGGGGTTCGATCATCGTGTTCAACCAAAGTAGAAATATGTTGAAGGTGTTGAAAAACTTTATGGAGTTTTTCGTTGAAGAATCGTGCGGACAGTGTACACCCTGCCGGATTGGAAATATCAAACTACTGGAAGCTGTGGAAAAGATAGAAAAGAATGACTTCACATTTATGTATATAAACAAT
>Ga0172379_10012314_pt1 | contig 10037 bp, 7 predicted proteins | sample GrowelOW334metaG_FD_119756 | JGI IMG/M metagenome (GOLD analysis project Ga0172379, IMG submission 119756) | Groundwater microbial communities from an aquifer near a municipal landfill in Southern Ontario, Canada - Groundwater well OW334 metaG | ecosystem: Environmental > Aquatic > Deep...
CAGACGATGCCGACGGAAGCCTGCGGTTCTCGGTGGATCAGGTATTCTTCATTCGCTCGATGCCACTCGAACAAGGGCGGAGGTATATCGTACTGCCGCTTATCCTCGTGAAATGCCCCTATATGGTGCCACCAAGGTTGTATTCCGCCGGCGAAGCCTTGAAAAGCCCATAAACGGACTTCGCTTTCGGGCTTCGCCGATAGCCTAAAGGTTTGCTCGCCGCGCGACCCGTTCGAATACATCGCCATGCTTTCGGGAATGTTTGTTTCCCAACCGGCCAAGTCATGCAGAAGTTTTCCGGCCACCGCGTTACTTTGAAATCCGTCGCTCACGCTCCGGCGCTGATAGTCGAGCATAACGATTTCGGTTTTTGCGCAAATTGATTTCAAGTCTCGCAGGCGGACGCATTCCTCGGCGGGATCGCCGCCGATCATTCCAATCCATAGGCAATCCGGACCGCCTGCCTGCCTAGTCACCGAATTATTGTAATCCCAGACCTCATCCCTTTTTCGGTAGCTCCACGTTATCCAACGCCGATAACGCGGATCATCCCAATCGACCGCCGCCGGCAAATCCATTCCGGTATCTTTCTTGAATTCGTACGCGCAATGGGTGCAATAACAGATATTTCTTCTATCTAAACCGCTATAACTGTTGTCGGCGAATGCGTCAGGATGATATAGGTCGATGATTTCCCGAAGCGCGTTCGGGACGAAATCGTAGTAATATCCGCCGCATACGCAGGTAATGTACAGGTCGCCCTTTTTGTAAGGAACGCCATCCTTATTTACTGCGATCCATTCCGGATGCTCCTCGAAAAGCGCTTGATGAACTCTGTTGGTGTCCATGCGGGCAAGCACCACCAGCTTCTCTTCTCGAGCTGCCGTAACGATTTCCCCGAACAAATCCCTATCGCCTAAAAATCGGGCGCGATACGCGGTTGGGAGCTTTGTCGGATAATACGAGACGATGCCTCCTGCGTTGACGACGAGTCCCTGCACTTGCGTTTTTTGCCAATACGAACGCCACCAATCTCCGTCATACTTAATGGGAGCTATTTCGGTCAGATTTGTCTGTCCCCAGCGAAGGGTTCGTCGATACCAAGGAATTGTTTGTGTTTCGCACATATGCCGATCTCCGTGAAAATCGTAGAGGGTATTATTTGGAATGTCAAGAAAAAGCACATTATTTGAAATATGATTCTTACTATTAAAAAACCAATTATAAAGGACAAATCAAACTAAACCTCAAGCGGTGTTCCAAATCGGCTTAATGGATGCGCATCGGTATCGCCCGTGCAAACCACATACCCGGTCAGCGGGCCTTTTTCGGCCCTCAAACGAAATAGCAATTTCTTTCTTGACAGCAAAACAATGCAGATTTATCATAATTTAAAATTAGATTTCAATATTTTTATATTTTTGGTAGTCGCATCTGTGTATTTTCGCGAAACAGGGAGTAGCTTCGTGCACAACTATATTGAAGAGACGCTAAAAACGCCGGTTAAATTCGAATGCGACGTATTGGTTGCGGGTGGTGGAACAGCGGGAACGGTAGCCGCTTTGGCGGCGGCCAGGAACGGAGCGAAGACCGTTCTCATCGAGCGTCATGGTCATTTGGGCGGCAGCATGATAAACGGCGCCGGTCCCCTGCATAGTTTCTTCAACTTGTATAAAGCCTTTCCGGCGACGGGAAAAATTCAAGTCGTTCGCGGCATTCCCGACGAGATAGTCAATCGCCTAATCAAAGCCGGCGGTTGCTTGGGGCATTTGGAGCAGGAGATCGGATTTGAATACGATTCGATAGCCACGATCATCGATTGGGAAATCTATAAACAGGTCATCTTCGAAATGATGCGGGAAGCCGGCGTTAAGCTGCTACTCCATACGCTCATCGCGGATACAATAGTGGAGAATGGCGCCGTAAAAGGCATTATCGTCGAAAGCAAATCGGGCCGTGAAGCGATACTTGCGAAAACGGTTATCGACGCGACCGGCGATGCGGATGTTTCATTCAGGGCCGGAGCGAAATGCACTAACATGTTTCCCGACGGCCATGTGGGTATGCCTTTCGGCATGTCAGGGGTCGATATTCCCAAAGCCGTTGAGTACTTCAAGGACCAGGGGCTCATTTATTCTTTGATCCATTCCGATAAGGGCAGCGATTACGACAATATCGTCCGCGTTGGATTCCACTTGAAACAGGTACCCGCTTTTACCGAATTCATGGAAAAATCAGGCATGTGGGGACCGCTCACAGTCGCGCGCCACGAAGGCGACTTTTCCTTCATCAATACGACCAACATGAAACCCCTGGACGCGATCGATATTGAAGAAATCACCCGCGCAGAAGTTGAATTGCGGGACCAAGTCATGACTATGGCGGGAATGCTCAAGAAACACATTCCCGGTTTCGCCCGCGCGTACGTCACTTGGACACCGGTCCATTTCGGCGTCCGCCGAACGAGAATCGTCGAGTGCGAGCACGACATTTCTATTGATGAAATCATCAACGCGGAACGATTTCACGATGAGGTGGCTCTCTACGGTTTCCACGATCTAGCGCCCCGAATCATCATCAAAGACGGCAAGTTCTTCGGCATCCCTTATCGAGCCCTTCTTCCAAAAAAAATCGAGAACCTGCTGGTCGCCGGCCGCCTGATCACTTCGAATTGGGAAGCGCACATGTCGACGCGCAATACGGTTTCGTGCATGGCGCAAGGCCAGGCGGCGGGTACGGCCGCGGCCTTGGCTTCCAAATCCGGCGTAAGTCCAAGAATGCTCGATACGGACCTAGTCCGGAACAAACTTCGCGAACAAGGCGCGTTTCTCGGTTAATTTCGGTTTTTTCACACAGGATATAAAAGCGATTCGATCGTTATGGGAAAGGGAGCGGCGCACGCCGCTTCGAAAATCAGGAGGTGGGCAGATGAAGAGTAAATGGTTGGCGATTGCGTTGATCATGGTGACTACGGTAGCGATTTCTTTCGCGGGCGGGTCCTCTGAACCCGTGGCGACAGCCGCGAAACCGCAGGCGATCCATGTCTGGGGTTGGGATAACTCCGACCTCAGCAAAAAAACGTATGCCGCGTTCCAAGCGGCGTATCCGCAGTATTATATTGAAACGACGATCATTCAGCGGCAGGATATGGAGCAAAAGCTCCAAACGGCATTAGCCTCCGGAGCCGACGTGCCCGACGTCGCGTGGATCGAATCGACATACCGCGGAAGCTTGTTCGCGATGGATATCTGGGAAGACGCCAGCAAGCCGCCCTTGAATATCGACCTGAACAACGTGCTCCCGTATCTGTTGCCGCTTGAGACTACCGCAAAGGGTGTATATGTAGGACCCGAAGTCCCATCAATCGGCGGCATGGCCTATAAGCGGGCTTTGGCTAAGCAATACCTCGGAACCGACGACCCTCAACAGCTGAAAGCCATGTTCCCGACTTGGGAAGCCTTCGTGGAAAAAGGCAAGGAAGTTCTCAAAAAATCAGGCGGCAAGGTCTATATGATGTCCAGCCCCTGGAACACGTTCATATTTAAGAACGGGCAAACGAACGCTCCGTACGTGGTGAACGACACTCAGTTGAACCTGAAAGCGGCGGCCACGCCAATTCTTCAGCTCATCTATGATATGAAAAAAGCGGGCATTGTCGACACCTATGAGGCGAATTCGCCGGCCGAGAACACTTCCTACACCGACGAGACCCATATCTTCTACCCTTGCGCCAACTGGTCCGTCACATTCACGATTAAGAGGAACGATCCGAACGGTTCGGGTCGATGGGGCTTTATCGTTCCCCCGGACGGCGGTTTCCCGATGGGCGGAACGGTACAAGGCATTCCGAAAAAGGCCAAGAATAAAATTGGCGCCGTCACTTTCTTGAAGTACCGTTATCTATCCGAAGCCGGCGCCAAAATGCTTCGCGACTGGCAGGGATATTTCGCGCCCTTGAAATCGCTCTATAAGGATGACAAGTTCTACGACTTGGCTGACCCCTTCTTCGGCGGGCAGAATTTGCAGAAGATTTTCGCTCAGGACATCCTTGCTAAAATCAAAGATCCGCGCCGTCCGAACAAATACGATCAGCAAGTCGCCTCAGCATTCAACGTCGCCATTCAGAAAATCAATACCGGCGCCGACGTCAACGTCGCCGATTTAGTCACTCTGATGGAGACCGAACTGATGCAACGAAACCCGGAACTTAAGCGCTAACGTTTCTCAAAAATCGCTCAGGTCGTCCGCCGTATAATCGAAAACGGACGGACGATCTGTTTAGTTCCGCGATGGAGGGTTATCAGGTGAGAAATTTCTCATCAAAATCAGCTACACCGTATTTGCTGATCCTGCCCTATTTTTTGCTTTATTTCGCTTTCAGCTTATTCCCGGTTCTTTTTACCTTCGTTATCAGTCTGACAAACTGGGACGGCTTCTCCGAAATGAAATTCATCGGCTTAAGCAATTACGTACGTCTCTTTACGAAGGATCCGACTTTTTATCAGTCTCTGTACAATACTCTGTTCGTTATGGTTTTTTCCATTCCCGCCCAGATCGCGTTGGGCTTGTTACTCGCCGTGCTTTTAAAAGATTTCTTCCTACGTGCTAGGAACTCGTTACAGCTGATCAATTTCCTTCCGTACATTACGACGCCCGTTGCCGTCGGAATCTTATTTCAAGTGCTTTTCGATTGGAAGGTTGGAACGGTAAATGCGGCTCTCGTGGGCCTTCATATCCTGAAGGAGCCGATTTACTGGTTAGGACATGCATGGTCCGCGCGTTTGGTAACCATCATTCTTCTTGTCTGGAAATTATTCGGATATAAAATGATCATGTTTCTTGCCGGCCTGTCTACTATTTCTGAAGAATTATACGATGCGGCGAAAATCGACGGTGCCAATTGGTGGCAGTCTTTTTATAGGATCACTCTCCCTATGCTTCAGCCAATTATGACGTTCGTTCTCATCACGAGCATCATCAATGGTTTACGCCTTTTCGACGAACCCCAGCTGCTCTTCATGAGCGAATCGCAGCCCATCGGAGGCCCCGATCATGCGGTGGAAACCGTAGTCATGAATTTCTATTACGCGGCTTTCCGGAATTTCAATTTCGGATACGGATCGGCCATCGCCTATGGCCTTTTCATAGTGATCTTCTTCTTCTCCTTTCTTTCAATGCGAATGATGAATAAGGGCGGCGAAAGTGAAAAATAAACGCTTTTTAAGCTTCGTGCCCGTATATGCGTTCGTCGGCATCGTCTCGTTCATGGCGATCTTTCCCTTTTACATAATGATGACGATGAGTACCTATTTAAGCGAGGATCTGTTTACCGGAATAAAATTGCTGCCGGGCAATTATCTTATCGAAAATTTCAAGACGGTGATGGCCGTCAATTTTTTACGATTCTATTGGAACAGTACTTACGTTGCTCTTACCAATACCATCGGTGCGGTATTCATAAGCGCCTTGACTGGATATGCTTTCGCTAAATTCAATTTCCGGTTCAAAAAAGTCTTGTTCTATTTTATCCTCGGTTCCTTGATGATACCCCCGCAACTCGGTTTGGTCGGATTCGTTTCAGAAATGCGCTTCTTTGGTATCGGAAATACGCACCTGGCGTTAATCCTTCCTGGAATCGCGAACGCGTTCGGCGTTTTTTGGATGACTCAATTCATATCGGCCGCAGTTCCCAGCGAAATATTGGAGAGCGCCGTCATGGACGGCTGTAGTACGATGCGGATCTTCATCCAAATTGTGCTTCCGATCATTCGCTCAGCTCAAATCACGCTTTTCTTGCTTTTCTTCCTTTGGAAATGGAACGATTATATGGGCCCACTGGTTATTATTAGCAAAGAAGCGTTGTATACCATTCCATTGTCGATCGCGCTCATGGGGACCGAATACCGCACGGATTTCGCGGCTAGGATACTTGCTTTGGCAATTTCGACAATTCCAATCCTGATCATCTTCGCGATCGGCTCAAAGCATCTTATCCGAGGACTTACTGCCGGAAGCGTCAAAGGTTAAGAATATCGGTGACGAAATGCGGCGTATAGGATCATGGACGCCGCGTTTGCCGCCGGGAACACCTTTTGCGATATAACGAATTGCTCCCATAGAATATCTTAAGAATTGGAGCTATATTTTGAGATTTATCTCCTAAAAGAAAATGCGTTACGAATCACGGCATGAAGAAGGATCGAAAAGATGAACGAAGGCGTAAAGAAGAATCAATCATTGCGAAAAGCTTTGAGAATAATTGAAGAGATGACTTTGTTGGAAGGACCGGCGCGACTCCAGGACATCGCAAAACGGCTTTCCATGGCGCCGAGCACTGTATTGCGGTTTCTGAATACGTATATCGATTTCGGGTACGTCAAACAAGATCCTGAAACGTCCTTTTACTTCTTAACCCTTAAATTGTCCGATCTTGGCGCCCGCAACAAAGCACATTTCCCTTATCAACGGATACTCGCTAAATATGTAAAGGAAATATCGAAAAGCTATAACGAGTCGGCTTCCCTTTGCATCGAGAGCGATATGCAAATGGTGTATATCGTTACAGAGGATGGTCCGCGGCACATGCTTCAGACGCTCCAACGAATAGGGCGCGTGGCTCCGATGCATGCGACCGGAGTCGGCAAGTTACATCTAATGAATTACTCCGAAGCCCGGCTCAATGAATTGTTCTTGAAACGCGGGTTTCCTCGATTGACGGCTCATACCCTTACTACGCTTGAACAAGTGAAGCAGGAAATCGGAGAGGTCAAAAAGCGGGATTACGCGTTGGACGACGAAGAGTGTGAAGAAGGCGTGCGCTGCATCGCGGTTCCAATACGAGACTATACGAATAATGTCATCGCCGGGATAAGTCTTTCGGCACCCTTAACTCGACTGGATATCCGAAAAACGAACGAAATCATCCAATCGTTGCAGGACATTAAAATCAGAGCTTCCCAGGAACTCGGATGGAGCCAAGCCTCTTCGGTGGAACCCGAAGCAAAATAGCCCAAAAGAGACCCTGAAAGTGACCGAAGAAGGCAGTCACCGCCTTTCAAAGAAGACCTAAAAACCGCGAAATGTAGCTCCCAACCTCTGCATCCTTCACCTTGTCGTCGGACTTACGTATTCGAGAATGTTGTACTCCTTTCCCGATCTTAGGTGAAGGAATCCGCGGATAGGACATCTTCAAACGATCCCGAAAATCCGGCTTATGATACAAATTAACCGAATATTTTCTTGACACTCACTTATAGTGGATCTACAATAAATAGAATCAGATTTCAACTATTGGAATCAACCAAAACAGGGAAAATCTTTGGAAATAGGAAGACACTTATGGAATATTCACGATTAGGCCGTAGCGGACTTTATATAAGCAAGATATGTCTTGGCTGTGCCAACTTCGGATTGGGCACCTCCAGGGGTTATCATGACTGGGGTGTGGTTGCCGAGCAGGAAGCCTTTAAGATCATGGATTTTGCCCTGGAGATCGGAATCAATTTTTTTGATACAGCCAATGTGTACGGCAGCTTGGACAAGCGAGGCATATCTGAGGAAATCATCGGCAAATGGTTTAAACAGGGCGGCAATAGGCGCGAGAAAACGGTGCTTGCTACAAAGGTAGGCAGAATATTTGAACAAGATCAGGTTGACGGGCCTAATAACCGCATAGGTTATTCTATCTACAAAATACGCCGTCATCTTGAGGCGTCATTGAAACGACTGCAGACTGAACATATAGAATTGTATCAGATGCATCAGCGAGATTCATTAACCGGCTGGGACGAAATTTGGGAAGCGTTTGAGGGCGTGGTTCGAGCTGGAAAGGTAGATTACATCGGTTCCAGTCAGCATTATGCATGGCAGATCATGAAGGCGCAGTCCGTCGCCAAACAGCGCGGGTTCATGGGCCTGGTCAGCGAGCAGCACCTTTATACGCCGTTTAACCGGCTTGCCGAGCATGAGCTATTTCCAATGGCTCTGGATCAAGGGATCGGCATCACCATCTACAGCCCGCTTTTTCGGGGGGTTTTGGGCATGGACGCCCTCAATCCTAACAAACGGAAGAGCTCAAATGCCGAGAAAAAACACAACTTTGAATACCTGCACGATACGGTCCTCGAATACAGTAAATTCTGTCATGAATTAGGGGAGAGTCCCGCCAATGTTACCCTAGCCTGGGAGTTGCGTCAGCCGGCGGTAGCGGCGGTGATCATCGCCCCCAATTCCATAGACGACCTCAAGGAGCTTCAGCGTTCTTTGGAGATCAAGCTCGACGACGCGGCTCTGAAGCGTATGGACGAAATCTTTCCGCCGCTTATGGAGAAGAATCCCTACCCTGATATGCCCAATCCTTCCGACACTTCCACGAAGCAAAAATAGGTGAAGGTCAGCCAATGAATGTTCAGATTGAGAAGTTGTCGCCGGCGGCGGACCGGCTCCTTCCGAGTACGAACCTCCAACAGCTCTGCACCGGCTATCTGTTTAGCGAAGGGCCTGTCTGGGACATTAGGGAGGATTGTCTTTACTTTACCGACTTTCAGAAATTCCAAATCTGGAAATGGTCGGAAAAGGACAGCGTCAAAATCTACCGGGAAAACTCTAACCGCGCCATCGGGCTATCAATGGACACGCAGGGAAGGATAGTCTCCGCGGAATCCGGCGTACACGGTATTGCCTACGCCGACGATAAAAAGAGCGTTTCAATCGTCAACTCGTACCAAGGAAAACCGCTCAACAGTCCCAATGACGTAGTTGTCGCAAAAAGCGGCTTCATTTTCTTTACCGACCCCTACTCGGACATGATGGGTGGACCGAAGGTGCTCGGCTTTAACGGTGTTTTTTCAGTGTGTCCCACTGGGGAACTCCACTTGATCGATGATACGCTCGACCGCCCCAACGGAATCGCGTTGTCCCCCAATGAATCGATTCTCTATGTGAACGACACCAAGCGCCAAACTATCTACGCTTACAACCTGAGTAAAGACGGCAAAACTACATCGAGAAGGCTGTTCGCCCAGGTTGACCCTCTCTACGGTGCCGGCGTTGTTGATGGGATGAAGGTTGATGTTGAAGGTAACGTATATGTTACCGGTCCCGCCGGAATGTGGGTATTTGATGCGGAAGGTAAGGCTCTTGCTATACTGTGCCTACCGGAAAAGGTCGGTAATTTCTGTTTCGGCGGCAACGATTCAAAGACTCTGTATATCACGGCAAGTTCTTCAGTTTATGCGCTTCGGTCGGGTGTCCCGGGCATAGTCCCATATCGAAATTAAACTGGCCGATTATTGGTTTGCGTTCCTGTCTATAAGTGAAAATAGTTTCCACCAATAACTTCCATATTATGCGCGAATAATAGCGCATCCATTCGATGTATTTCAATTTCAGATCTTCGCTTTCAAGTTTGCCCACCGTAAATTTGCTGATTATAAAGAGACTACAAATGTCGGCGCTAAAACCTCCGCTCGCCCCGAACCTAAAATAGCAGGAGCCGAACCGGATGTTCCCCGGGGGCTTTATTGTTGACAGGCAGAATTTGACGTGTTATCATAAATGAAATTCAATTCCACATAGTGGAATTGAAAAGCTCTTCTTATCGGGAAGAGCTTTTATCCTTGGAGGAATCATATGAAGAAGAACTTCTCTTTGATTGTTTTAGTAGGAGGACTGCTCCTCGCGCAGAGTTCCGCAGTCTGGGCCGGCGGCAGTCAGGCGACCGGTGAGCGTACGCTGACAGTCGCTGTGGGCGTTGAGCCCCAGTATGTGACGAACATGGGCGCCCAGAGTTCCGGGGACAACGACCACGTTCTTTTATATAATATTTACGATACGCTGGTTTACCGTGACGCGCAGGGCGAAATCAAACCCTGGCTGGCTAAAGAGTGGACTATTTCTCAGGATGGTAAACAAATCGCGGTTACCCTCCGCGACGATGTGTATTTTCATAACGGAGACAAGCTCACCGCGGCAGACGTCAAGTTTACCTATGACAGCCTAAAGGCCAAGCCGCTCGGTATTTCGTTGCTTATCAATTA
>Ga0172379_10012315_pt1 | contig 10035 bp, 2 predicted proteins | sample GrowelOW334metaG_FD_119756 | JGI IMG/M metagenome (GOLD analysis project Ga0172379, IMG submission 119756) | Groundwater microbial communities from an aquifer near a municipal landfill in Southern Ontario, Canada - Groundwater well OW334 metaG | ecosystem: Environmental > Aquatic > Deep...
ACAAAAGACTTGGCCACCACTTCGTTTACTGCTTTCCAAGGAACAGTTGATAATATGCTGGTCAAGTCGGGGTTAGTTGCAAGTAGGATTGAAACAAAACTCATATCCCCCATTCCGGGTGAAGATTTGGCAGTGGAACTTCCTGCCGATTCAAAATTCAAAGTTCAGGATTCCAATCAAAATGTGGTCGCCTCAATTGACACTGCCGGAAATGCAACTTTTTCAGGAACACTATATGCCGAGGAAATAAAATCCAAATCACTTGACGAAATCCAGACTCTTTTAACCCAAGTCCAAACTGATCAGGCACTGCTTACTCAGGCATCTGCCTGGGATATAACCGCAACCAACTCGGCAAGTCTTGATAGTATTGTTTCAACCGATCTTTATGTTACAAACCAGGCAGCCATTAATTCCCTCTCCGTAACTAATTCCCTGGCGATCGGAACTGACATGATACTTCAGTCAGTGGTTGGTAGCGACCAACTGGCGATGAATAGTATCGACTCATTAACCACCCCGCTAAGAATTCAAAGTCTGGGAATGGCTCCTATCGAAATGATGGCCGGACTTATCAAAATTGATACTTTAGGAAATGTGCAAATAGCAGGCAACCTGGCGGTCGGAGGGAAAATTGAGTCAACCGGCCTAACCCTCAAAGACAATCAATTTGCATTGGGTGGTCCCGGATCGGCCACAGGATCCGCACTCTTTACATTACAAAACTCAACTGGTGCCAGTGTTGCCACGGTTGATGCCTCGGGTTCAGCACAATTCTCCTCCATTTCAACACAAGGTCTGACAATTGCCGGAGGAGCTGAAGCTACTAACTCAGCAATTATAAACGGTGTCATCACAACAAACGCAACGGCCGGTTCGGGGATGATCCCTGCGGAAACATCGGAGATAACCATAAGAAATGAAAGCGTTACTGACTACACTTTGGTTTATGTAACACCGACCTCCTCGACTGATAACTATGTACTATACGTAAAGAGCAAATCTCCGGGAGAATTTGTAGTAGGGTTTACCAATCCCATCAGTATCGACGTTAATTTCAACTGGTGGATTGTAAAGGTAACTCAATAAAAATGACTATGAAAAATATAAGTCAAGAATTGATTTAAGAGGGGTAAGTAAGGGATAGTTAATACTTATGAATAACATAAAGAAAAACTCATACAAAATACTTAATAAGGTATCTTTATATATCAAAAAATTGTATATTTATATATCAAAAAAGTTTTCTTCTCTCCGAAAAACGATTGGTACTATATATGGTAGATACATTCTTAAGCATATAAAGCAGATTGCTATCGGCTTTTTATCGTTAGTTTTGGCTGTAGGACTTGGGTATGGAATATATAAATACTTCACCACCCCCCGCGCCCCCGATATAAAAGCAGCCGGAGGCGGATATTTATATAAAGCCAAAGGGATGGACTTCACAGCCTTTATCGGCAGCAAAGCCAATAACCGTCCAGATATTAATTTTGCAGTGGGATCCGGCAGTGTTGTGTTTACCCCGGCCAGTGGAAATGAAAATTCAGCAAAACCGGAAATGGATGGAAAGAAAGCAATTGTTTTTAAAGATGTTTACGAAAATATCGATTTCAGATATAAAACTATACCTCTGGGTATTAAAGAGGACATCATAATAAGAAAGCCGACTCCGATTAGGACTTTTCCATTCTTTTTGGATTTCAAAGATGTTACCCCGCAATACATTACCGAAAACATTAAAGGTACTGCGTTTTTTGACAAAGACGGAAATTACCTTTTCAATTTTGAGAAACCATACGCAGTTGATGCCAATGGCGCAAGAACAGACAATCTTGGACTTTTAATCCAAAAAGATCCGGCAACGGGTAGATATGTGGCAGTTGTTACTCTTGATGATTCATGGATGAATGATCCTAAACGTACCTACCCCATTACAGTTGACCCGACCATAATACACGATACCACTTCCGAATTTGCCACCGGAGGCTTAAATCGCGTGGTAGATAATGGTGCAAACGTAGTGCCTGTACTCACTACCAATCATCAGGAAGTACCGGCAGATATTCACACAGTTGGCCTTTGGCATATGAACGAAACAAGCGGCAACGCTCTCGACTCTTCAGGAAACGGATACACAGGAACACCAACCGGAACAACGATTGTTTCCGGACAAAACGGATATGGAAAAGCGAGGAGTTTCAATGGATCGGGAGATTCCATCGCATTGGGCGATATTATGAATGGCATTCCGCTTCCGGTCACAATCGAGGCCTGGACCTATCAGTCTGAATTATGCACCGGTACCTGTACTATTTTTCATTCTGATGATCCGGATACGGATGCCGGAAATTATTACGGATTTAGCCTAGCTACGGGCAGTGGCAACAACTTGGGTGCAGCTTTCTATAATGGAGTCAGCGCAGGCCCGGACGGCCGTCGTAGTTTCTCCAGTGCCAATGGAGTTCTTCCCACAGGCAGATGGAACCATGTCGCAGCTGTAATATCCGGAACATATGACGTTGCCTTTTATGTTAACGGGCAATTTATTCCCACTACCTCAATTTCCGGTACCGGTACCACGATGGTGCATAATTCCAATCCTGCAAGAATAGGCCGTAATACCCGCTATGGCCTTACCTATTTTGGTGGCATCATTGATGAAGTCCGTATAAGTGATATCGCCCGTACCCCTGAAGAAATTGCATCTAACGCACTGAATGGACAATATTCCACATATACCTCACCTGTAATTGACATGACTACTGTTCAATCATGGAGTCCCCTTACCTGGACAGGATCCGGGTTTACCACAGGGTCCGGTGAAACTGCTACAGCCTCAGCCACCAGTAACTTAGTTGCACAATGGAATTTTAATGAAACCTCAGGCACCACTGCGGCAGTTGCAACCGGCAGCTGCGGAGCCACTTGTAACGGTACCTTAACCAACTTTGCCAGTACAGGATCACAAGATGCCGCGGCCAAAACCGGCTGGACTGCAAATAACAGGCGCTGGGGTGCGGGAGCTCTGATGTTTGACGGAACAAACGACCATGTAACAACCGGATACCAGTGGAATAGTTCCCAGCCTTTTACAATAGAGGCTTGGGTTAACCCGGCCAGCGAAACGGCCGGTGATTGGCAAAAAGTTATTGCAAGTAACCGCGGAACCGGCACTCCACCCTATTTTGATTTCTATATGGGTACGGGTACTACTTACACAGATTTTGGGTTTGCGGTCTGGAATGATGCATATACAACAAGTTGGATAGTTGCGAGTGGTGGGCAAAATGATAACGGAATTAAAGACAAATCCGGAAAATGGCACCATGTTGTCGCTGTCTATTACCCCAACGATAAAATTCAAATTTATGTAGACGGAGAGTTTAAAAAAGAGACTACGGGACTTAGTGGATTTAGTGCTACAGGCTCTGCTATGACTTTTGGTATTCATAGTCCTGCATATGGCCCAAACACCCGCTGGTTTGATGGGGCTCTTGATACTTCCCGTGTTTATAATAAAGCCCTCACTGCATCCGAAATATTAAGTAATTACAACCTCGGTCAAGTTGAGCTCCAAACAAGAGTTGGTAATACAAGTAACTCCAATGACGGAACCTGGGAAGAATGGCGCCCTGTAACAAGTGAGACCGCGATTGAATCACTCAACGGCCCATATCAATACAACACAACAGATACTGGGCTTACACATTACTGGCCAATGGATGAGGTTTCGGGTACCAGTGTTGCTGATGTAAAAGGAGCAAACGGCGGAACCGCCACAGGAACACTGGTTAACAACGGAAAATTCGGCAAAGCCCGGGGTTTAAATGGAACCAGTGATTATGTGAGTATTGGTAATGTCGCAGCAACACAAGGAACTGCCTATACCGTTGAATTTTGGGCAAAGAAGGATACAGCCACATCTATTCCGGCAGTTTATTCAGAAAACACCCCGGCGAGCTGGTCCAACAACCTTTTCATTATCTATTATGGAGACTCATCCGGTACATATAATGGTGGCATCAGGGTCTGGTATAGAGATGGTGCAGGTACGGGCGGAACTGTTATTACCTACCCAACTAATGTTGCCGACGGAAAGTGGCATCATGTAGTTCTTGTCCAATCTGCTACAAACAGTAGAACTCTGTATCTGGATGGTATTGTAATAGGCACCGATACGGTTGCAAAAAATGCGCTTTCAGTGACAAATGCATATATAGGTGCTGCAAATAATAACGGTACTATGCAACAATTTTTTAATGGCTCACTTGATGAAATGAGGACTTACAACTCCGCCCTATCAGCTTCAACCATACAACAACATTTTATCGAAGGGTCGGCAAACGCAAATACAATTGCCCCATCGACAAACACCACTATCAAAATTGACGGCTCCGGATCCGAAGAAATCCATCTTGGACAAACTCCGGTTGATGCTTATACAGCCGGCCTTTGGCACTTGGATGAAACCACAGGAACCAGCGCGTATATCAAAGACTCGTCGGGAAACGGAAACCATGGAACCCCAACCGGTACCACTTTGGTTGAAGGTTACTCATCAAAAGCAAGAAATTTTGATGGGTCAAGCGGTTACATAGAGGTAACAAGTTCAACTAGTTTACAATTTACATCCACTTTTACCCTTGAAGCATGGATAAAAAGAAATACTGACGCCACAGGGACCGAAAGACTGCTTAGTAAATCGGATACGAGCGGTTACGATTATTGGCTACAGATTTTGGACGACAGTACTTTACAGTGTGGTAACACGAAGGCAGACGCTTCAAGTACCTATCGGGCAACCACAGCTACTATTCCTGTCGGCAAGTGGACTTTAGTTACCTGTACTTTTGATGCTGCCCTTGGTTTTAATTTATACATAAACGGGGTACTATCAAATGGCACCCAAGTAGGAACGCTTGGGGCCACAAGGACTTCAACAAGGAATTTTCAAATTGCCAGACTTGGGTCTACCAGCTGGTATTACACTTTCAATGGAATAATGGACGAGGTGCGGGTTAGTAGTGTTGCCCGCCCCGCAGATCAAATAGCCGAAACTTACAGGGCAGGTAATGGATACACCATTGGTAAAACAATCACTTCTACAGACCTCTCCTCCACACCCAAACTGCCTTTCTATGTTGCCTCAGATCGTTTAGGAACATATTCACAGTTAACCCTCGGAGAATCCCCCTATGCAAATTACGAACCGAATACTAACACTGTTGGGCTTTGGCACTTGGATGAAGATGCGGTACCTAACCAGTCCGGATTGGTCAGCTGGTGGCGTATGGATGAAACATCAGGCACTTCCCTTACTGACACTTCAGGGGCGGGAAACACAAGTACGACAACGGGTACTACAGCCATTGCAGGGAGGTTTGGAAACGCGCGGAGCTTTAATGGGAGTAGTGACTACTCAACTTCGGCAAATTCACTAAGTTTCACTTCGGAACCTTTTACAATTTCAATGTGGGTAAATCCGACCAATTTATCTAACAGTCCCGTTATTATTAGTAGCGGTGCGTACCAGGTCGATGGATACTATTGCCACATCCTCTCAACAGGAGGAGTATCTTGTCTTACTAACCAATCCGGCGCCAGTCAAAGTACCGACGGATCGGCTAGTTTTACCACGGGATCTTGGCAACTTCTGACAATTGCCAGAAACGGTTCAAGTATACGAATTTACCGTAATGGCATAGACATAACCTCCACTGCCGGCACTCACACAAACCCCACATCCACTACCCGGAAATTTGTTATCGGTAGGTACGACCCATCTGCCGGATACTATTATAATGGTTCCACAGATGACGTCCGTGTCTACAACCGTACCCTTTCTGCAGCAGAAATCCTAGCTATGTATGGATCAATCAAAGATTCATCCGGAATCGGCACACATGGGTCAGTCTTTGGCACTCCCGCCACCAGACAAGGCAAACTCGGTAAAGCACTCTCTTTTAATGGCTCCACTGACTTGATTGATTTAAATACAACACTATCTACGTTGACCAACAACTTCTCAATTTCACTTTGGGTTATGCCGAATAGCACGCAAAACACTTATGCTGACATTTTTGGTAATCACGGTTTCAATGGCATTAACGGGGTAGTTCTGGAGCAAAATGGGGGCAGTACAAATTCATACTATTTTGGATATGGAAATGGCTCTGCTTGGGTAACTATGAATAGTGTGCAGCTTTTACCAAATACCTGGCAGCACCTCACTATGACAAAGGATTCAAACACTTGTTATTTATATCTAAACGGAACGTTGGCAACCACGTTGGCATGTACATCTGCTGTTTCACCCAGCAGTGTTAATTTGCGTCTTGGGTCGAGTTATATAAGCGGTAGAAATTTCGGAGGGTCAATAGATGAATTCCGTATCGACAATGTCGTACGTACAGCCGACGAGATCCGCCAGGCATACGAAGTTGGATTAAGAACCCATGACATTACAATTGATTTCAAGGCAATACTTCTGGAAGAAAGTATCTTCGGCGATACCATTACCGGAAGTACTGATCTCTTTTTCTTGGTTGATGAAACTGTCTATGGAAGCAGTGCTCGCGCTAACCATATTTTCCCGGGCGATAAAATAATTGTTAAAGATAATATGGACGGTACGGAATACATCGCCCAAGGAACTGTTGCGGCTGCTGATCCCGTTAACGGTTTCATCACCGTCACGTCTTGGGACAGCGGCTCTACCTTTCCACCAAGTGGTGGGTATACAAATAAAGCAATTGCCTTTAAATGGCAGCGGGAATATTTTGACCTGACGGGGTCGATGTCTACCCACAGGAACGCAGTTACAAGGCTTACCTACCGTATTACCAACGGCTCCGCTGGTGCCAATATTTGGCTGGATGATCTTCGTTCGTCTACGGGCTATTTAGTAAACGCACTTGGTTCCACAATCACATCATCTACCGGCAGAAGGTATGCGCAGTACAGGGCAATAATTGCCCAACATACACCTGCAAATATTTCACCTACCCTTACTACAGTAGCAATGAACTATACCGGAAACTCCGCTCCCAATACTCCCTCCCAAGACACACCCTCAAACGGAAGTATTATGTATTCTACAACGCCTTTACGTACAACAGCTACCGATCCTAATTCTAATACTATTAGGTATAAAATAATCCTTTGCACAACTAGTGAAATGACTACGGGGTGCCAAACTTTTGATCAGAATGTTTCCCAAACCGGCTGGAGCGAGCAAAACGCCGATGGAGGCACGAGTTATACATCCGGTAGCCAAGGAGCTTATACAGTCCAATCGGCACTAAGCCCTGGAGTAACATATTACTGGAAATCTTATGCCATAGACCCTTCCGGAAGTAATACTTGGAGTTCAACCCAGGCCACTCCATATTCTTTTACTAAAGTCGGCTATCCAACAGAACCGACAAATCTTTTAACCATGGGCTTGGTAAATCCAAACGATGTCAAAACTATTACTCCCTACTTCTCTGCGATTTACAACAGCTCATTCAATGTCTCGGCTAGTCACTATCAACTTCAGGTAAGTAGTTCTCCCGATTTTTCCGGAGCATTGATGTGGGACAGCGGCCAGGTCGTAGCAACAGGTATTGCACCCGGACAGACACATCCGAATATTACATACGCCGGATCTGCACTTTCCTGGAACGGCACCTACTACTGGAGAATAAAATTCTGGAACGTTTATGGAAACGCGGGACCATATTCTCAAGCTGCCTCGTTCAGTCTGGATTCTGTTTCGACCAGCTGTCGTATTCAGGAAACTTCCGGTGATACTTCTCTGACGGTTGTCTGGACAGACAACGCAACCGCAGAAACCGGATATGAAGTGCAGCGCTCCGTCGATGGAGCAGGTTTTGCAGTTCTTCATACCGGCCTTGCCGCCAACACACAATCGGACATTGATAACACTATTTCTACCGGTCACACTTACCAATACAAAGTTGCACCTTATTACACCGGTGCCGTTTATGATAATTGGTGTACAACAGAAACTTTAACTTTACAGTTGGGAGAATTTTCCATAAAAGGGTTTGACTTGAAAGGATTAGATTTAAGGTAGAAATGACAACAAAACAAATAAAAAGCAGTAGGCTAATTATTCCCGTTATCGGAATTTTATTTATACTCGGAGTATATTTTTTGTTCAATTTAATTTCTAAAAATTCAAAATCAAATAAGTCTTCTGCCAAAGGAATTCTTGCTCTTAATACAGATAAATCCGGATATCTTCCGGGGGACAAAATGACAATCAGTATGGCATCACTCGATGAGTCCGGTCACACCATTTGTAACAGTAATTTGGGTCTGGAAATAACTGACCCGGGGAATATTAAATCAAATTTGGAAATAGCCAACTCCCCTTCTTGCGGTGATGACAATGTAACAAACGACCCTGATTACACTGCCTCTAAAATTCTCGAAAAAACAGGTAAATATAAATTGGTCATGAGAAATCTGGACACTAATAAAATCGTTGAAACAATTGTTACTGTAAATGAAAGTTTTTCTTTCGAAGTAACAAGATCCGGTGCTACCCGTATTAATCCTTCCAAGTCCGACCGCTATCCGATGATTATCACCGTCAAAGCAAACCGGGATTATAAAGGTCAAATTAAGGAACATATTCCCGATAATTTCAAAATTGTCTGGCAAGGGGATGCAAAAATTGAAGGACTAAATCTTGTTTGGGATGTAGATATAAAAGCGGGTGAAACAAAAACTTTTCCCTATGAATATCAAACCCCACAAATTGATCCAAAACTCTATAAGCTGGGGCCAATTAATGTAAATAATCAAAATACTGACAATTTTTGGCAAATAGTGACAACAAAATAACTAATAAACAATGAGGATCAGAAAAATATTTAAACCGGCATTAATAATAGTCCTGGTATTTTCCTGGCTACTTGCTGGTTGGCCGGGAATACAAATATCACCAACAAAAAGATTCCCCAACGAGATAGATAATGTATCCGCTGCAACCGCCGGTTACGATTTTACCTCTTGCACGAGCGGAACAGATTGTTGGGCATGGACAACCGACTTGGATGCTTTTGACAGCACGACCGTTGAACCAAACGCTACTGCTGACTGGAACGCCTATACGACACAGGTTACTTATTCGAACATAGCCAGCAATGATACAACCAGATACGCAACGGTTGGTCCTGGTAATGGAGACTTTGCTCCAATTTACGTCCGAATGCACTTGAATGAATCTGCTGCGTCTATGTCCAATATAAACATAAGTGTTGTGGGGCGCAGCAATGAAACAAGTAGCGGCACTGCTTACTTAAATGTATGTAACACCCCCTCGGGCGCTCCAACCTGTATTTCATGGGCTAATTTGGGTTCATCTGCTGTTAACAACAGTTCCGGGGCGGACACCACCTTGTCGGGTAATGTCACCAGTAACTTTAGTAACTATATTGATGCAAACGGAGATATATGGTTTATGTATGGACTAAGTACCGCCACCACCGAAATACAGGTTAACTATGTCTCGGTAACTGTAACCTATACACTTCCTACCACTACCCTTTCCACCAGCACTGATCCTGCAGCTGCAACAGTTGCACCGGCATCTGGGATAAGGTCAACCGGGCAGTTTGCATTCACGACCTCTGCTGGAACGGATACGATAACAGCATTAACATTAACTTTAGCCGGTTCTCCCGCAGGATCATACGCAGCCGTTGATAGTGTGTCAATCAGAGATACTTCTTGTTCCGGAACTTTGTATTTTTCAGCAGTTGCTCCCAGTAGTGACAGCGTAAGCTTTTCAGGAGGTACTGCGCTTTCTGCAACAACAGGTGGTAACACATACTATGTATGTGTAACGCCAAAAGATCACACTCTCGCATCAGGAACATACAGTGTTTCACCATATGTATCGAGTACCTGGACCAGTGGCAGTGGAAATACAAAAGCCGGTACTGATTCGAATGCAAACGCTTTGACTATTGATAATACTGCTCCTAGTGGTGCAACGGCTACGAGCGGCACTGCGGG
>Ga0172379_10012316_pt1 | contig 10034 bp, 10 predicted proteins | sample GrowelOW334metaG_FD_119756 | JGI IMG/M metagenome (GOLD analysis project Ga0172379, IMG submission 119756) | Groundwater microbial communities from an aquifer near a municipal landfill in Southern Ontario, Canada - Groundwater well OW334 metaG | ecosystem: Environmental > Aquatic > Deep...
GGCGTTCACTATTATCCAGGAAACGGCGAGCCAACCGACTGGCTTCGGTGGCAGTGCCCGAGTGCAGCGCACGGCGTCGGAGACCGGGGTACTTCCGGTCTGTGTGGGCCAGGTGCTGTCCAGTGCGAACTCGTACAACTACGCCGGGGAACTGGTCGAGTTTTCGTTCTGGGCCAAAAGCGGGGCGAACTTCTCCTCCGCGCTGGACAATGTAACTGCGACTATCGCGACGGGGACCGGGGCGAATGGCAGTGCCGCGAACTTCTCGACTGGGGCGTGGACGGGTTATGCTGCCGCGACTGCGACGTCTGTCACGATTAGCACAACCTGGACCCAGTACTCCGTGACCGCGACGATCCCAGCGGCTGCGGCTCAGGTCGGGGTGAAAATCTGCTACACTCCGGTCGGGACTGCCGGGGCAGACGACTGGTTTGAGTTCACTGGTGCACAGCTGGCGAGCAATCCGGGGGCCTCGGCTCGGATCTCGGGGACCGATACGGCGTATTCGATGCTGGATTTCGAGCATCGATCGACTCCGGTGGAAACTACGCTGCAACAGGCGTATTACTTCCGAGTTACGGAAAGCGCGGCCATTACGCCGGTGGCGACCTGCGCCAACTCGACCACGTCTCTTGCGCTCTGCTGGCTGCCGTTCCCGCAGACCATGAGAATTATCCCGACGATGACTTACACGGCGGGCTTTGCTGCGAATACGACTACCGCGATGACTGCGGTCTCGGCGTGTACGGCGCTGGCGACAGCGAGTGCTGTTGCATCGACTGCGGTCAATACCAACTCGGTACTTATGGGGTGCACCAGTAGCGCGGCGTTTGGGGCGGCTGGAACGACGTCGTTCCTTTACTCGAACAATGGAAGCGGCGTGATTCAGGCGAGCGCTGAGCTCTGACGATTTAGCGGACAGGCGGCGCAGGTCGCCTGTCTTTGTAAGTCGTCGGGACGGTCCCCCTTGTCCCACCGTTTGTTTAACAAACCCTTTCCCGAGTCCGTCCCGTCATGGCAACCGAAGCCGAATTCCCGCAGAAACTCCAATGTCTCTTCCAGCCGAAGAGATTTAAGATACTGTACGGGGGCCGCGGTGCCGGGCGGAGTTGGGGTGTCGCCCGAGCGCTTTTGTTGATTGGAGCCGAACGGCCGATCCGGGTATTGTGCGCCCGCGAGTTTCAAAACTCGATCACCGACTCGGTTCACAAACTACTCGCCGACCAGATCAACAATCTTGGGCTGGGAGATTTCTACGAAATCCAAGCCTCGAGAATTGTCGGCCGGAATGGCACGAGTTTTGCATTTGAAGGAATCAAGAACAACACGACGCGAATCAAATCTTACGAAGGGATTGATTACTGTTGGGTGGAAGAAGCAGTCAAGGTGAGCCGGGCGAGCTGGGGTATCTTGATCCCGACCATTCGAAAGGACGGGAGCGAGATCTGGATGACGTTCAATCCAGAACTCGAGACAGACTACACGTATCAGAGATTTGTCGTCGACTCGACCGATTCCGAGAGAAAATTCGTCATCAAAATGACTTGGCGGGACAATCCGTTCTTCCCGCCGGAATTGCTCTCCGAGATGGAAGCGGACAAACGCCGCGATCCGGACTACTATCTGAACGTCTGGGAAGGCCACACGATCCAGATGCTCGAGGGCGTGGTCTATGCGAAAGAGATGCGGCGGGCACAGGAAGAAAACCGGATCATCGCGGTTCCATACGACAGAACCGTTCCGGTCAGCACCTACTGGGACTTAGGCCGCGCGGACAACACCGCGATCTGGTTTGCTCAGCGGGTGGCAATGCAGTGGCGAGTCCTGGCGTATTACGAGGCCAGCGGCGAGGATATTGGGCATTTCATCAAATATCTGCAAAACCGGTCGTATATCTACGACCACGCTTTTCTCCCGCACGATGCTCGGGCGAGACGGCTGGGAACGAAATTGACGATCGAAGAGCAACTGCGGGAATCGGGTCTGTCCCCGGTGGTCGTGCCGAAGCAGTCACTCTTGGACGGGATCAACGCGGCGAGAATCTTTTTCCCAAACTGCTACTTTGATCAGGAGAAATGCGCGGACGGGCTGAACGCGCTTCGCCACTATCGGTATCGGATTGTCGACGGAGCGTTTTCCAACGAGCCAATTCATGACCAGTTCTCCGACGGAGCTGACGCGTTTCGCTATATGGCCCTGGCGTCGCATCACCGAAGCGTGGACAAACGCGGCGTCCTCGACCGACTGCTCGCGGCGAAAGAGCAAGCCCGTGCGGCAAAAGAAATTAGAGAGTCCGGGCGTAATGGCCGCGGCGGAAATCTTGGGTGGCTTGGATGACTGATGAAATGACTGACATCCCTGGGGCAGACCCGATTGTCCGCGAAGCACGCAAGCGGTTCAACCGTTGCTCGGAATGGGAGTCCGCGAGTCGGCAGCGCGGCATTGATGACTATCGGTTTGCCAACGGTGACTCGGATAATGGATTCCAATGGCCGGACTCGATCCGGCGGAATCGTGATACGGACTCACGGCCGTGTCTGACGATGAACATCATCAAGCAGCACAATTTGCAAATCTCCAACGAAGCGAGGAAGAACAAATCTCAGGGAAAAGTATTGCCGACTGGCGGCGGAGCAACAATCGAGTCCGCGTTGGCAATGCAGGACATTGTCCGGCATATTGAGAATCGGTCGAATGCCCAGCCGATCTACACAGTCGCCCGCGGGTTCCAGATCGACATGGGAATCGGCTGGTGGAGAATTGTGACCGATTATGTCGCAGACGATACGTTCGATCAGGAGGTTCTGCTCCGGCCGGTGAACGACCCCCTCTCGGTGTTTATGGACCCGGATATTGCTCAAAAAGACGGAAGCGACGCTCGCTTCGCATTTGTCTTTGACAACGTCCCGCGCGACCTCTGGAAGGAGAACTATCCGGAATTTGCCGATTTGGTCGGACACAATCCAATGGGAGTCGGGGGGAGCGATTCCGACTGGGTCTCGGATAACTCGATCCGGATTGCCGAGTACTTTCGCAAGACCTTCGTCATGGACAAGCTCTATTCGTTTGTTCACGAAGGGGAACGGAAGAATCTGCGACAGTCGTATATGACTCCGGAGATTGAACAGTCGATCGCCGACGATCCGCTGACCAAATCTCGCCCGATCAAGGTCGAGCAGGTCGAGTGGCATTTGATCGCCGGGGACAAAATTGTCGACTCGACAATCTGGCCGGGCAAGTACATTCCGCTGATACGGTGCATCGGGGAAGAAGTCGTCATTGATGGAATTCTCGACCGGAAGGGTCATACTCGGGCGATGAAGGACCCACAACGGATGCTGAACTATAACGCGTCTGCTCAGGTGGAATTCGTCGCGCTGCAGGGCAAGACCCCGTGGATTGCACCGGCAAAGGCGATTGAAGAATACGAGTCGATGTGGAACACTGCTAACGCAGTGAACCACTCCGTTCTGATCTGGAACAACCGGGACGACGAGGGGAATGAAATTCCCGCTCCGCAGCGGACCCAGCCTCCCACCGCGTCCCCAGCGTATGAAGTCGGGATGCAGACTGCTTTCAATCAGGTGATGATGGTGAGCGGGCAGTGGCAGAACCAGATGGGGATGATGGGGAATGAGCGGACGGGCAAAGCAATTGCGCTCCGGCAGAACCAGTCCGACACCGCGACTTTCCATTTCCAGGACAATTACGAAGAGGCACTTCGCTTCTCGACGGTGCAGCTAATTGATCTGGTCCCCCGGATTTACGATACTCGCCGGGTGATCTCGATCATGGGAGACGATGGGCAGACGTTCGAGATGCAGATCGATCCGGCAGCGCAGCAGGCCTATGCGACGCAGATGTCAAAGGATGGATTCGTCGCGACGCGGATTTTCAACCCGCAGATGGGGATGTATGATGTTGCTCCGGGCATCGGTCCGGCGTTTGGAACGAGGGCGGAAGAAACTGCGGAAGCGCTGACGTTGCTGCTCACGCAGGCCCCCGCGTTGGTTCCGGTGGTCGGGGACCTGCTGCTGGGATCGATGTCGTTTGACAAAGCGCAGGAAGCGGCCGTTCGGTTGCGCCGGATGGTCCCGCCGCAGGCCCTCGGGTCCGGCCCAAGTCCGTCGGAACAGCAGCTGCAGCAGGTTGTGGCGTCGCTACAGAAAGCGTTGGCGGAGTCCCTGCAGAAGCAAGGCAAGGCGGAGATTCAGCTTGCCGGGCGGGCGCAGTTGCGCCAGACGGATGTATTCAAAGCCCAGACCGAACGACTCTCTTCGTTGAAGGACTTTTTACCTGCGAACCCGCAGGGCCTGGAAGCGTTGATCCGGCAGATCGTGAGTGAAGCGCTCGGGACCAGTCTCGCTCCGGTCATTGAGGCGAACGCGAACAATCTGGACATTGACGGCCCCGGGGGAGTCCCCAACGCGAAGCGCGCTGCTGACGGGAATCACTACATTCCCGACGAGCGTCGGCCCGGGAAATTCCTCCGGGTGGAGAAGCGGCAATGAGTGGGGAGAAGTATCTGCCAGCAAGCGAGGCAAAGAACGCGCTGCTGCGACAGTATGTTCTCGATGAGATCGCATCGGGCGAGACGACAGACGCGCCGGGGGAGGGGTACAACGTGCTGTATGGTGGGGAATTGTTCTCCGGAGATCAGCACCCGAATGTCCGACATGATCTCGGCGATGGAACTTACACCAGTGCTGCCGGGCGGTATCAGTTCCTCACCCCGACTTGGGAGAGCGAAAAGAATGCACTCAATCTGAAAGATTTTGGTCCAGCGAGCCAGGACGCCGCAGCGTGGCATTTGGCGAACGAGACGTATCGGAAGGGAACGGGGCGGGAGCTGCTGGAGGACGCGGCGAGCGGACAGGTTGATTGGGACGTGCTGAAGCCCGTCTGGCCGTCACTTGATGGGGAAGACGGAACACGCCCGCAAACAGCTCAGGATGCTCCGCAATCTTCAGCACCTGCTCCCGTTAGAAGCGCTGGAAGCGGCATGGCCCCGTCTGACCTGCCCCAGTTCCTGCAAGCCTTCCACAAGAACTACGAATTTGTCCCCGTCGACTACGATCCGTTTGCTGTGCTGGAGAGTCAAAGTGGCAAAAAATGAACTTCTCGAGTCGAGCGGGAAAAAGCAGAAAAAGACCGACCGGACTGACGTCGCGGTCTTTGGCGGGCTGAAGGGGATTCTCCGGCTGGAGAAAATGCTGAAAGAAGGTGGGGAAGCGAATGCCCTGGCGTCTGGTGCGATGGGACTGGGGAAGAAAGGGTCTTTCGCGAATTGGCTGAAGGCCCAGGACCTGACCGCGACGGGCAAGTCGTCGGATGAGGTCTGGAATGAAACCGGGTGGTTCCAGCACCCGATCGACAAGGGCTGGAGAATGGAAATCCCGGACGCCGGGGCGAAGTTTGACTTTGACAAGTTTATGGAATTGACGGACGAAAAGAAAGCTTGGGCTCCACACGACGAGTATTTGCAAAACAAGTGGGGATTTGTGCGAGACAAATTGAAAGAAAAAGGAATTGATGTTCCGGCTTCGGGCAGTATGTCCACTGATATTACCAAACTCAGCGAAGCACTCTACGACAAAAACAATGCGCTTGATTGGCGCTGGGTCGAAGACATGCGCCGCGAAGCGAACAAGACATTTGGCAGTCAGCCTCCTATGCCGAAGCGGCCGACTCTCGACCAAATCATCGACCATTCGGAGCTTTTCCAGATGTATCCGGAATTGCGCGGGGTGCAAGTGCAGCGGGAGTGGAACCCGCTCTACCGTGGGTCGTACAACGAAGAGACTAATCGACTGGCGCTGAAGCCCGCGGCCGAGTATGACGAAGCGGGGAGTGGTCCACTGTCCACCGGACTGCACGAGATTCAACACGGAATCCAGTCAATCGAAGACCTGGAACGCGGGGCGAATCCCGGAGCGGTCTCGCAAGATTTCATTAGCGGGTTGGAGAAGTTCTTTGACGAAGCTACGCCGTCCCAACTGAGCGATGATGAGTTTCTTCACGCGATGAAAGAATTTGCTGACGATCCAAAGACGATGGGATATCGCCGATCGATCGGCGAGACCGAGGCGCGGAATGTGCAATTGCGGAAAGTCATATCCGATAAATATGGGCCAGAGATTTTACAGAAATCGAACCCACTTTCTACGATGAGCTATCCGCCGGAAGCTCAATACACCATCAATGAACTTCTCACTGGCTTCGGAGGGCAATGAAATGCCACGGAAAGTAATGCACGCACATTGGCGGGTTGCGCAGTTGGCAACCGAAATGGCACACAATGTCTATGACGAATTGATGATGCGGAATGACTGGTACACCATCTGGAAGAAATCCCACCCGAATATCTCGTCTCCACAACGGCTGGAGAATTTGTGGGTGAAACGGAATCAACATAAATTCATCGCCGCCGCGCGACACACCCTTGCCGGGATGTTGGCCCTGCCGTACGATTCTGACTTGAAAGATCAAATCCACGAGGCGCTTGTATTGGATGCGACGTTGCGCGCGGGTCGGACGAAGACTGCGTACAATTAGCACGAACGAGAAGGGAAAATAAGATGAAGAGAATTCAGATTAATTGGGCTACGGCAGATGCCCCGGCGGGCCCGGCTCCAGCGCCGAGCGAGATTGCCCCGACACCAGCACCAGCGGTCGCAGCTGCTTCCGCTCCTGCCCCGGCAGTGGAAAATCCAGCACCAGCGGAACCTGCTCCGGCTCCGGCCCCTGCTCCTGTCCCCACCGAAAAGACCTCCGACTGGCGCGATCGCCGCATCGCCCGACTCACCGCGCAGTTGCGGGAAGAGCAGCAGAAGGGCAAGGCAAATCCCGCGCCCGCTTCTGCGGCGAAAGTCGCGCCCCTCGACCCAACTGCCGACTTCAACAGCCGTGTAGCTACCGCTGCTGCTGCCCAGGTCGCTGCGACTCGATTCAACGACAAGTCCAATGCTGCTGCGGCCTCCGGCCGAGCAAAATATGGAAAGGACGAATTCAACTCGTCCATCCGGTCCCTCGTCTCCCAGTTTGTCCCGGATGACAGCGATCGCGACGCGCTCGGTCGATACAATGCGTTCATCACTGCAGCACTGGCCACTGGTCATGCAGAAGATGTGATTTATGAATTGGGCCGGAATCTGGACGAGGCGGAGACGGTGATGGAACTCGACCCGCTCGAAATGACGGCCGAGTTGACGCGGCGATTTGCGCTTCCAGTTCCCGCTGGAAGCGGGAAGAACGAAATTTCCGCTGCACCGAAGCCAATCCGTCCGATTACGCCGGGGAACGAGACCATTCTCGACCCGGCGAACCCGGAACAGTCGAGCAAGCTGTCTACCTCCGAATGGATGGCTCGACGGAACGAGCAAGTCGCAAAGCGGAGCGCGCGATGAGCACGGCGCGTGTGCTCGATCCGTACGTACGGGCGATGACCCTTCCAGTTTGGATCGACGGACCGTCTGTTCCAGACGATGTGGAGTTGCGCCGGAACGGGGATTTGGCGGCAATTATCATTCGGGGAACTCGGGCGGCGATTGGGTTTGTTCCAAGTCGAGTCGAGGACCTCGTTCCGCTAATCGAGCGTCTCCGGGCGCAAGGCGAATAAATCGCGGGCTGTGCCCGTCAGTTCTCCTGGTCGAGCTGTAAATCGACCTCGTCGGGCCACTTCCGGCCTGCCATTGGCGAATGGAATGACAGGGGCAATTCGTAGAGTGCCGCCCTGCACTCACCACAGGGGAAAAGGCCCCGCTTGCCAAAGGAGGCCGAAGTGGCCAATGCACTACTCACAATCGACATGATCACGCGAGAGGCGGTTCGTCTCTGGAAAAACTCCAATGCATTTCTGCAGAATGTGGATATGCAGTACGACGACTCGTTCGCCGTGCAGGGGGCGAAGATCGGTTCGTCTCTCCGAATCCGTCTGCCAAATGACTTCACCGTGACGACCGGGCCGGCACTGTCTGTGCAGGACACGGCGGAACAGTCGACCACGCTTGTGCTGGCGACGCAGAAGCACGTTGATGTTGGATATTCGACGGCTGATCGTACGCTGTCGTTGGACGACTACGCTCGCCGGGTGCTTGCACCGATGGTCAACAATCTGGCCGGTGCAGTCGCCGTCGATATCATGTCCGGCAGCGAAGGCGGGATTTGCAACTTCGTCGCAAATCAGGACGCGGGGAATAATATCCTCTCCCCGATTGCTTCGACCTATCTCCGCGCTGGGGCGAACCTGTCGAATAACTCCGCTCCAGTCGGGAACCGAAAAGTCGTCAACTCGCCGGACACCCAGGCGTCCGTCGTGGCGACTCTGTCCGGTCTGCTGAACCCGGCCGCGGAGATCTCCCGCCAGTACGTAACCGGCAAGATGTACGACGCGCTCGGGTTTGTCTGGATGGAAGACCAGACGACCATTGCCCACACGAACGGCACGCTGGCTCAGGCCAGTGCGACGGTCGACGGGGCGAACCAGACGGGGCTCACGTTGACGGTGGCGGCCTTGGCGGGGACTCTCAATCAGGGCGACATCATCACCATTGACGGAGTCTTCCAGGTCAACCGAATCACCAAGCAGACTCTCGGGCGCCTACGGCAGTTCGCAGTGACTGCGGACGTGGCCGCCGGTGCGACGGAAATTCCGATCTATCCCGCGATCGTCCCGGCGGTTGGTGGACAGCCGGTGCAGTACCAGACGGTGGACGCGAGTCCGGCGAACGGTGCGGGTGTGAACCCGGCGAACACGCTGGCCGCGAGCACGCAGTACACGAAGAACTTCGGCTACGCTCCGGAGGCGGTGACCCTGGCGACGGCCGATCTGGAAATGCCGAAGAACGTCCATGAAGCGGCGAGAGAGTCGTTTGATGGTGTGTCGATGAGAATGGTGACCGACTATTTCATCGGGACAGATCAGCTGATCACACGCTTGGACGTCCTCTACGGGTATCTGTGGATTCGTCCGGAATGGGCTGTTGTGGTCGCTGACATCGTCTATGGCTAATCGGGCATTCGCCCGGGTGATTTGGAAAGGAAAGATCGATGAACTGGAATGAGTTCAAAGAACGTCTGATGAAAAGTCACCTTGGCGACATGGAAGCGCAAGAGCGGATCAATCAAGCTGTCCGTACGCTCCGGGACGGACTGCAAACCCTCGGCCGGTTGGGACACCACTTCCATCTGGCCGAGGGGACTTCGGCGAACGTGGCCGAATCGGAGAACAATCCAAACGGCGGGTCTACCCTCCCCGCCGGGGGAGAGACTGAATCGCACGCCGCACCCTCCCTTCCGGTCGCGAATTCGTCTCTCCCCAAATCACCTGCGGCACCGAGCAGGGCCGTAATCAAGAAGGTAGCCCATCGGACTACCAAAACCCTGGAGAAGAAAAATGGCTGAAAACGGAAACCGATTCACTATCTACGACGTGATGTCCCAGCGAGGGGACTTCCGACAGAACCCGGCAAATCGCGGAGCCAAAGACCACCGCGGGCTCTCGATCTTCAAGAAAGCAGACTTCCCGCAGATTCTCTACCACCCGAGCGGGGAAGAGATCATTGCCGTCCCGGCCGAGGCTGTGGCCACACCATTTGGCCCGAAGATGGTGGGCGAGCAGCGGCGTCTCAAGACCAAGACTGTCCACTCGGAAGAGGAACTGGCCGAGGCGCTTGCCGCGGGCTGGCACAAGCATCCGGCGAAGGCACACAAAGCCGCAGGCCGCGCAGTCGAAGTTCCGAAGGTCAATCGGCAGGCAGTGCAGGAGCAGATCGCGCAGCTGCAGGCCACGCTCGACGCGGCGGCGGCGGAAGAGGCGAGTGCCCTCGCGGAGCCGATCAAGAATTCGCCCGATGCTCCGGCCACCGGCGCGGCGGTCATTGCCAAGCTGAAGGCGACGGCAACGGCGAAGGAAGCGGAGTAAATCCCGTGCAGCTGGACCCAGAAACAACAACCGTCGGGGACCTCGTGCGGGCTGCGATGCAGGACGCCGAGGTAATTGGCATCGGGCAGAACGCGACTCAGGGTGAAATCAA
>Ga0172379_10012317_pt1 | contig 10034 bp, 7 predicted proteins | sample GrowelOW334metaG_FD_119756 | JGI IMG/M metagenome (GOLD analysis project Ga0172379, IMG submission 119756) | Groundwater microbial communities from an aquifer near a municipal landfill in Southern Ontario, Canada - Groundwater well OW334 metaG | ecosystem: Environmental > Aquatic > Deep...
AGTTTAAATTTTATACAAAAATTATTATGTTAGACATTAATAAAATAAGAGAACATACAAAAGAAGTAAAAACGGCTTTATTAAAACGACTTGATAAAAAAGATTTTGATCTGGAAGAAATTATTGAGTTGGATGATGAACGTCGGAAATTGTTGACGGAAATGGAGGGTTGGCAAGCTGAAAGAAATGAAGCGTCAAAAAGTAAACCATCTCGAGAAGTAATTGCCAAGATGAAAGAAGTTGGCGAACAAATTAAAACTAATGAAGAAAAAGTAAAAGTTTTGGAAGAAGAGTTGAAAATGAAATTATCTGCTTTGCCAAATTTACCAGCTGATGATGTAGTAGCAGGGGACAAAGAAAATAATAAAGTTGTTTATACTTTTGGGAAAAAACCAAGCTTTAATTTTGAGCCAAAAAATCATGTTGACTTGGCTGTTGATTTAAAACTGATTGATTATGAACGAGCGGTAAAAATGTCTGGCTCGGGTTTTTGGGCTTACACTGGCGATGGAGCACTGCTTGAATGGGCGCTTTTAAATTATTTTATTGATTTTCATAAAAAGAATGGCTACACCTTTATTATTCCGCCGTATTTATTGAACGAGGAATCAGCTTATGCTTCAGGTCATTTACCAAAATTTAAAGATGATCTTTTTTGGACGCAAGATAAAACATGTTTGAACGCAACCAGTGAAATGATGTTATTAAATTATCATCGTGATGAAATTTTGCCAGAAGCTGATTTACCGAAAAAATATTTTGCTTACAGTCCTTGTTTTAGAAGAGAAGCTGGAGCTTATCGGGCTGAAGAAAGGGGAATGGTCAGAGGTCATCAGTTTAATAAAATAGAAATGTTTCACTTTACCAAGCCAGAAAATTCTTGGGAAAGTTTTGCAGAGCTGGAAGATAACGCCAAAAAATTGATGGAAGGTTTGGGTTTACATTTTCAAATTTCACAATTAGCAGCAGGTGATTGCAGTGCTGCTATGGCCAAAACTAACGACATAGAAGTGTGGTTGCCAAGCATGAATATTTATAAAGAAGTTTCTAGTGTATCCAACGCCCTTGATTATCAGGCTCGTCGCGCTTTAATTCGTTATAAAAATAAAGAAACTGGTAAAAACGAATTTGCTCATACTTTAAACGGTTCCGGGCTTGCTACCAGCCGCGTAATTCCCGCTATTTTGGAGCAAAATCAGCAAGCCGATGGTTCGGTGATCGTGCCTGAAATTTTACGTCCTTATTTCGGTAAAGACGTTATAAAATAATCGTTAAAATTAAAGATTTTTAAATGAAAATTGATTTTTTAACAATCAACAATCTTCGCTTGCGTTACGCTTTTTTGAATAATCATACTGATTCTAATTTATTGATTTTACCAGGTTGGGGCGGAACACTTGAAGCTTGGCAAAATTTTTTAAACGGTTTTGATTGTGCTGATTTTAATGTTTATTTTTTAGAATTACCCGGATTTGGCAAAAGCGACCCACCTCTTGAAGCTTGGCAGCTGGCTGATTACGCTTCCTGTATCAAAGCCGCAATCATTAAATTTGATTTGAAAAATTTAAGTTTATTCGGACACTCATTCGGCGGTCAAATTGCCGCTTGTCTTGCTGCTAACGAACCTCAATTACTTCGTAAATTATTCTTATCCGGTCCAGCAATCATTCGTGAACCGAAAAAATCATTTAAACTCCCGAGATTTGTCAAAGTCTTGGTTAATTTACCATTTTTAAAACCGTTAAAAAAGATATTTTATTATTTTTTTGCTTCGCGTGATTACGCTGCTATCAAAAATCCCATCATGAAAGAAACATTTCAAAATATCATTACTACTGATGGTCGCGTTTCGTTTAAAAATATCGCCATACCGGTTATTATGTTTTGGGGGACAAACGACACCTACACTCCTTTAAAACAAGGTCTGCTATTGAAAGAACTATTGCCAAGTGCCGAACTGAAAATCTTCGAAGAATCTGGTCACGGCCTTCATTTACAACAACCCCAAGAATTACAAAATTTAATCAAGGAAAAAATATAATCTTTTAAAATGATACCGGATTATCTATATTATTTTTTAATCTGCCTTTACGGCGTTCTGTCAGCTAAAAACATTCTTTTTTGGTTGGGTATTTGGCAGAGCAAAGAATATCGTTTTGATCGCTTGCGTGATTATTTTACTACGCCGGAAGGCAGGCGCAGTTTATTCAGTAAAAATTTATTAGGTCAGTTATTAACCACTGTCGCTGCTTTAATTTTGCCGCTCTATATTTTAAAAGTCGGCGTTATTTCTTTGTGGGGCATTATTGAAATTTTACTGTATATTAAACGTTTCTTAAACAATAATAAATCCAGTTTAAAAGTAACTCATAAAGCAAAATTAATTATTTTGTCATCAATTTTGACAGTTGTTTTATTTTGGAGACAGTTGGGACAAAATTCTTCAATAGAAATTGCTCTTTTCCCGTTAATTTTCGCTATTTTACCAATTTTTATTGTAGCTTGGTGGGGAAGTTTTTTAAAACCATTTACTGCCATTTTAAAGATGTACTATTATGGAGAGGCGAGAGAACTTGCTCAAAAATACCCAGATGTAAAAATTGTCGGTATCACTGGTAGTTACGGCAAAACCAGCGTCAAAGAATATGTTTTTCAGTTGTTGGAAAATTTTTACAAAACTAACAAGACAAAAAAGAATTTAAATACGGAAATTGGTTTGTCGCAAGCCATTATCAATGGCGATCTGGAGGGGCAAGAAGTCTTTGTGGCAGAAATGGCTGCTTATAAAATCGGTGAAATAAAAAGATTATGCCAGATTTTACCGCCAGATATTGCGGTGATTACCGGCATTGACGAACAACACAGCTCTTTATTTGGCGGGATAGATAAAACTTTAAGCGCCAAATCGGAAATAATTTTTAACGCTAAAAAGAACGCGACTGTTATTTTAAATTACGACAATCAGTATCTGCGTTCATTAAAAGTGCCTGCGGAAAATAAAGTTATTACTTATGCTTTAACCAATCCAGCTGATTTGACTGCGGAAAAAATCGTGATGACGGAAAATGGTTTGAATTTTGTTTTAAAATTTAAAGACCATTCTTATAACTGCGAAACAGAATTAATTAGCGAGCATAATGTTTTAAATTTGTTGGCAGCCACGGCGATTACCATGAGTATGGGCGTGGAGATAGAAAAGATCATTCCTTTATTCAAAGAAATTTTACCACCGGATAAAACTTTAGCGGTTGTAAAACCGATTGCTAATTTAACTATTCTTGATGACAGTTACAATGCTAATCCGTCTGGTGTGAAATCAGGAATTAAAACGCTTGGTTCTTTTACTGGTCATAAAATTTTAATTTTGGACGATATTTTAGAACTTGGCGAACATACCGCGCGCATTCATCAGGAACTGGCGCAAGCGATAGTGGATAGCAAACCCGATTTGGTCTTGCTTGTTGGAAAAAATTATACCGATTTATTGATTAAGCATTTGCAAAGCTTGAACTTTCCCCTTAATAAAGTGTTAAAAGAAAGTAAAGTTGGTCCTTTAAAAGCAAAAGATATTTTAAAACAATCTTTGATTAATAAAAAAACAGTTGTTTTGTTTGAAGGCAGAAGGTCGGAAAATTATCTTAATTTTTATTTGTAGTATGCGAACTATTACCACAGCTTTTTTCTCCACGCTGTCAGCCAAGCAATTTTGTAAGGCCTTGAAGTGGTTTTTGCCGTGGAATATTTCATCTTGGGAAAGTGGTAAAAATGTCGGTATTTTGGAAGAAAAAATGAAAAAGTTAACTACCAGAAAGTTTGCTAAAGGTTTTTATAATTGTAGATCAGCTCTATATCATGGCCTAAAAGCAATCGGCGTAAAAGCTGGCGATGAAGTAATTTTGCAGGCCTATACCTGCGTTTCCGTACCAAATGCTATCATCGCTTTGGGGGCTAAACCGGTTTATGTTGATATTGATCAAGCAAGCCTGAATATTGATCCGGAAAAAATAAAAAGCGCGATTACTGATAAAACCAAGTGTATTATTGTGCAACACACTTTTGGTATTCCCGCTGATTTGGATAAGATTTTAGGGCTTGCCACGGAGCATAATTTGCCAGTAGTGGAAGATGCGGCGCATAGTTTGGGCGCAAGTTATAATGGTAAACCAATTGGTAGTTTCGGTATATTTTCGGTATTTAGTTTTGGCCGAGATAAGGTAATATCCGGGGTAAATGGGGGAGTATTGGTAACTAATAATGAAGGAATATTTAAAAAATTACCGATCTTAGACAACCCTTCAAAAAAACTAACTGCTAAAAATTTATTCTATCCAATAATTGCAGGTAAAAGTCGTTTGACTTATGATTTTTTTGGCTTAGGGAAAATATTAATTTTTTCGGCGCGTAAATTTCATATTTTACCGGACATTACATCTACCGAAGAAAATAGTTGTCTAGCAAATAATATTTTTAATCTGGCTATGCCAAATCCCTTGGCAGATTTTATTAATCAGGAGTTGGATATTTTGAAAACAATAAATGACAGACGAAGAGAACTTGCTAAAATTTATTTTCATAAATTGAGTGATTTAAAAAATTGGCAACTTATTTTTCCCACCTCAGAGCAAAAACAACAGGAAAGTATTTTTTTGAGATTTACCGTTTTAGTTCCGGCGGAAAAAAGAGAAGAAATTTATCAGACACTTCATCAGCATAAAATAATTTTAGGTCGTTGGTATGATAAGGTAATCGCGCCATTAAATGCCGATTTGACTCAAGCGCAGTATCTTGCTGGCAGTTGTCCGGTTGCCGAAAAAGTAGCTTCCAGAACGTTAAATTTACCGAATCATCGCGATATAAATGAAGTCACAGCTATCAAAGTTGCCGATAAAATTAAAGAACTTTATGGAGTTTAAAGAAATAACTGATCAAAAAATCTGGGACCAATTTGTTTTGGTGCGGGATTTTTATACCTTTTTAAATAGTTGGCAATGGGGTGAATTTCAAAAAATGTCAGGTGTTGAGATTGAAAGGTTGGGCGCTTGGAGCGATAATGGTTTGGTTGCTGTTATTTTATTGATAAAGGTTACTGCCAAACGCGGAACATTTTTATTTTGTCCGCATGGCCCGTTATTAGTTGAGGATTTAAATAGGGATGATTTTTTTCACTCTTTTACGATAGAAGTATCAAATAGGGCTCAAAAAAAACAGGCAACTTTTGTTAGAATCAATTCTGTTTTGGCAAATAACAAAAAAAATGCCGAATTATTAGATCATAATGGTTGGAAATTTGCTCCGATTCATATGCATGCTGAAACCACTTGGCTTTTGGATCTTACTCTAAGTAATGAAGAACTTTTGCAAAAAATGCGTAAGACCACGAGATATTTGATTAAAAAAGGCGAAAAAGATGGAGTAACAGTCAAACAAGATAACTCGATTGCGGGTCAGGAGGCCTTTATCAAGCTTCATTTACGTCACGCGCAGGAAAATAAACATAATTATACCGCTTTCACACCAGAGTATATCAAAAATTTATTTATTGTCTTTAAAAATGATATTAGTTTAAAGTTTTCCGAATTTAATGGTCAAGTTCAAGCAGCTTCCATAATTATTTTTTATGGTAAAACTTGCGCTTATTATTTGGCAGCGAGTGATTCTAAAGAACGACAGTTTTCAACCTCATACTTTTTGCAATGGCAGTCAATTTTGGAAGCAAAAAATCGTGGCTGTAAAACTTATAATTTTTGGGGAGTAAGTCCTGATGATAATAAAAATCATCCGATTCACGGAGTTAGTCAATTTAAAAAGGGGTTTGGCGGAGAGCAGTTGGATTTTTTGCACGCCTATGATTTACGCTTAAGTAAGTGGTATTATTTTAACTTTATTTTAGAAACAATCCGTCGAAAAAAACGCGGTTATTATTATTTGTCACCAATAAAATAATAAGCTATTAATATTTTACGACGCCTAAATAATAGGCGCTATTAAACAGGGTAGAGTATGTTAATTCATCAGCCGTCATATAAAAAAAATGCCGTGATATATAGAAAGACCGCTTCCAGAAGCGCCAGGACTAATCTGTATAAACCCAGCCGGCATTCGGTTATAAACACTTTGGTCAAAATAATTTTAATTGTTGCAATTTCATTTATTGCCGGCGGAGTTTATTTGTTCTTCTTTTTTCCTAGCTGGAAAATTTCCCAAGTCAACTTACCGGAAACACTGCCAACGGAGAACTCCGAACAAGTCAAACAGCTGATCAATAACGAAATCAATGATTACTTGAATACTAAGCGATATTTTTTTATTCCTCATAACGGTTATTTTTTCTTTGCTGAGGCTGAATTGCTTGATAAATTAAAAAATAAAGGTTTATTGGCCAACTGGTTGATAAAAATGGATTTTCCTAAAACAATATCGATAGAAATTGCCAAAAATAGCACTGCCTTTATTTGGCGCTCCAACGAACAAAATTATTTAATAGATCAAAACGGTCAACTCCTAGCAAATTTTAAAAACAGTGAATTTTTCAATCTAGGCATGATAACTGTAGAAGACACGACACCATCGACCACACAGCTCATTGTAGAGGGCCTGCCCGCCACGGCCGGCGTTGGCAAGGCGGGTCAAAATTCCGTCATTGAACCAAAATTAGCGCAGTTGATCCTGGAAATAGATCAATACTATAAAACCGATCCTTACAAGGACTTGGCTAAGCAAACAGTCAAAATAGACGGTCCATTGGCTGGATACTTGAAAATAATTTTAAATGGCGGCGCCGAGGTTCAAATAAATTATTTAGAAAATTTCTTTAATCAGATAAATAAATTGGAACAAGCCATGAGAGCGGGTAAAATAGACTTAACTAAGATAAAAATAATCAATCTAAGAGTCAAAGATCAGGTTATTTTGCAATAATGTGTATTCTTGAGGGAATATTGTTTTCTAACCCTGTCGTAGTGTCGTAAATCATATATTGTGCGACGCCACTACTATTCTAAAATTAAACAAATACCAAGCTTCCCTTTTTATTAACCATGAGCTTGGTAGTTTATAAATTTTTGTAATTTATTTTTTTTCTTTATAATCTATAATACTTTTTATTTTGTTTATTAATAAATAAAATAACCTACCTACCCTGTTCTTTATCTTCGGATAGTCCATGATTATTGACATTATTTGTTATTAATGATATAGTATTTTATTGGTATGTAAAAGGGATCTCGCGAGTTCCAAAAGAAAGCTTTTCAGCGTTCGCGAACGTACATTAAAAGGAGTAAAAAATGAGACGATATTGGTTACGTGTAAGTGGGCTTTCTTGGCAAGAAGCGACAAAAGAACAATACATGAGCGCTGAACGAGGCGCCGGATTTCGCCCCAAATTTGAAGGCGGACTTGCTACAAACAGTTTTTCCACTTGCTCGGTTGAAGGCAAAACCACAGACGGTGATATTAACGAAGCTGATTTTGCCGATACGCCAAATTATAAGCTATCGCCAAGCAAGTAGGCTTCCTAAAGAAGTTAAATAATACCACTCATACAAGATATCTGAAAAGTGATTCTTGTATGAGTGGTTTTTGTTTACCGGAACGAATATTTCAAATTATTAGAAATAATGCTATAATGAAAAAGTAAATTATTTTATGTTAAAATCCAGATTATTTATTTTGCTCATAACCGTGATTGCAGTTTTAATAATGTTGCAAAATCAAGTCGGCGTCTTCTATTATATTGGCGCTTTGCTGTTTTTGCTTCTTTTCTGGAATATGATGGAAGATTAAAAAACGGCATTTAGCCGCCTCTCTCCCCCGTTAACCCATGCGGGGCTATTTTTTTTCTTTTGTTTTATTTAATTATAATTTACTTTATACACAAAACTAATGTAATTAATGAAACCTATGATTAAATTGTATCGCTCCCCACAGGGGTCGTGCCAGGGTGGAGGGTTTTAGGGAGGAGGGACGGGTAATTGTAGGGGCACAAGATCTTGTGCCCCTACAATTACCCTCCTCCCTAAGGCATTTATTATGGTAAATATTTTAACGGATCAACCGGGATGCCGTTTAAACGAACCTCAAAATGCAAATGTGGGCCGGTGGTTAAATTACCAGAACCGACTGACCTGGCAGCACCACCAGATAAGCCAATTACTTCGCCTTGAACCACAAAGTCATCTTCTTTGACATAAGGCTTGCTAATATGACCGTAGACCGTTGAGAGTCCATCATTATGAACTAATAATATATAAGCGTAAGTTTTGTCGCCGGCAAATTTTACTCGTGCCACGTAACCGGATTTAGCCGCTCTAATTGGAGTACCTTGAGGGGTACGACCAACATCAATCGCCGGATGCTCCATGATATTTCTATATGGATAATCTGGGTCATGAAAATAAGCACTGACAGCTCTGGAACTAACTGGCCAAATAAAACCATTGTCATTCGCTATTTTACCTTTACTTGCTAATTTTTTTCTAGCCAGCGCATCCAAACTTTGAATATCGGAATTAATCTTTGCCTGTTCAGCTCTGATCTCGGCTAACATTTTTTGAAAATTAGCTTCCTGGCCCTTGGTTTTATCTAACAATTGGCTTTGAACGGTTTGTTCAATTACTAAACGCTCTTTCTTATCGGACATTAGATCTTTTAAACGATTTAATTGATTCTGGCGCTCTTCTAAATTAGCGCGCTGATTTTCCAATTGATTTTTCATGTCGCCCAAAACTTTTAAGCGGTCATTTAAACCATTTTCCAAATTTTGTAATTCATTAAGACTCTTAAACCAAGACCCCAAATCGCCTTTAACCACCAAAACTTCCAGATTGTTTTTTTGTCTTTCCTGTTGATCGAGGTTTCTTAAAATATCGGAAATTTTTTCTTTTTGTGATCCCATCTCCCCTATTTTACCGCTGATGCCAAGTTTAATATTGGCAATTTCCAAATTTGTTTTATCAATTTCCAGTTGCGCACTTTTAATTTCTAATTTTATTTTGGAGGCAGTATCGCTCAAGATACCAATCTGATTTTTTAAATTATTGATTTCCTGACGCTTAACTTTGATGCTGTTATCATAAACTTCCTGTTGTTTCTGTAAATCGGTAAGCTTGCTTTGATAATTTTCGATTTCACTTTTTAATTTTAAAATTTCCGGATCGGTTGTTTGAAAAATCAAATCGCCGCCAACTGTTTGATTATCGGCAGCTAAACCAAACCTCCCTATCAAAAGCAAAGTAATGACTAAAAAAGATATTTTAAATTTATTTTTAAACATTTTTTGTTTGTTTGGAGATATTAAATAATAAACCAACTGCTAATAAGGAAACAGCCATAGCGGAACCACCATAACTGATAAAGGGCAAAGGTATGCCGGTTAAAGGAAAAAGTCCGATCATAGCCGCGATATTAATAATCGCCTGAAATGATAACCAAATAGCTATTCCGGCTGCAAGTAATTTACCAAAACCATCAGGCGCTCTATTACTAATACTAAACGCTTTTAAACCAAGCAATAAATACAAGCCGATCAATAAAGAAACTATAATAAACCCGATTTCTTCGGCAATAATGGCAAAAATCGAATCGCCATAAGGTTCGGGTAAATATTGATTTTTTTGTTGCGACCGACCAATACCGAGCCCCATAATTCCGCCACTACCAATAGCAATTTTTGCTTGATTAATTTGAAAACCGCTACCCTGCACATCATTATTGGGGTTAACAAAGGAAGTTAATCTGGCTAAACGATAGGGTGAAATTATGCCGGCTATTAACAATAAAACAACACCCAAGCCAATTAACGACGCAAAATGTTTATAAGGAGCCTCAGCCACGAAATATACTCCCATAGCGATCGCTACTAAGACCAGCAACGTGCCAAAATCAGGTTGAGCCATAATTAAAGCGGATAATATACCTAACGAAATAACAAACGGCACTAAACCAGTTTTTATTTTTTTCAAATCACCACTCTGTTTTTTATTTTCCAACCAAGCGGCTAAATAAATTAAAAAGAAAAGTTTAACGAACTCGGCTGG
>Ga0172379_10012318_pt1 | contig 10034 bp, 4 predicted proteins | sample GrowelOW334metaG_FD_119756 | JGI IMG/M metagenome (GOLD analysis project Ga0172379, IMG submission 119756) | Groundwater microbial communities from an aquifer near a municipal landfill in Southern Ontario, Canada - Groundwater well OW334 metaG | ecosystem: Environmental > Aquatic > Deep...
TAAGAATAGGCAACTTCGTTATAGCCTCCGGCGATGGACTGATAGCGATTAACACCTAAGTCCACCTTGTCACCTGGATTTATCCGGCTCAAGGCTGTTGGTTGTGAATGAATTGGAAGATAGCAAGCTCCTCCGAAGCGTAAGAGGGTTCCCTTTGGTGTCTTTACAGGTGATAGCACACTGTAAACCATGTATCTCTGGTTAAAGCTGAAAATGCCAACACTGCGATTCCCGTGAATCCATGCCCACCCATCGGAGAAATGATGTCGGGAATTAACATGACGGAATTTTGCAAGCATAAAGTCTGGCCGATACTCCCATCCCGGTTGTTCGAGTATCTCAGTCATACCATAGTCATCATTTTTGTCATCCGCCCGATGCCGGAAAGGGACCGCTATCAGACGATCGTTAGTTAGCTCAGGGATTATCTTATCACCCTTGCCTTTAATATTAAGAGGAAAACCCATCTCAAACTCCGAAAAACTAACCTTCTTATTGCCGGGATTATGAAGGACTATATGCTCTTCAAAAAACGGTTTGTCAGCAGGCAGGTAAAAACTATGCTCAATATCAAGTCCGGCCAGTTTTCCACGAATCGTCAGATTCTGACCGGAAACTGTTACTGTAGGATCCTGTAATGTGGATATTGTGTCCTGGGACCATGAAACCTGCGCACGGTACAGATAGTTTCCTTCCGACAACCGCATAGGTATTTGTCTCTCTTCAAGTACTATATGAATATCGGGCTTATTAATTGTTACGTTCAGTGAAAACGCAGAATTGGACACTTCATAGTCTGCTGAGGCAGGATTTGTACATGCCGGGAATGTGGCGGAGATTGCAATGATCAGGCATAGTTTAATCACAATAATAAAAAATGCCTTCGAAGTCAGGAAAAGGTATCTGCTTTCAAATAATGATTTTAACACAGTCTTCAGAATATGATTTTGATTAAATACTGCTCTCATCTGATATAAACTTTAAATGAATATAGTACATCCAAAATGCTTAATGAGTATCGAAAATCATTTATAGACACTTCTATTGTTTGACTTCATTTAGCTCAATCTCTCTTCGGTCCTTCGATTACCACCTTCCCTTTGTGAAATACTTGATGTGTTTTGTTTGGGAAAATGAATAACTGCTATTGATAAAGGGGGCGAAGTTTCGCATTGGGGACAACCCCGACGATATCATCCCCGCGCCATAGATACCGATACTCAACGCCATTGATGGTATCGATAGTCGTCTTTTCCGGCAGATCATAACCGATAACAATCTCAGGCCGCTCTGACATCTCAGTGTGTGGTACGTAGGCGTATTCACCGATCATCTTAATTAGAAAGGGTTTACCGCTAACCATAATCTTGACCAATTCAGGTGGAGCCCATCGTGGAATACGAATAAGAACATTAGTCGGCTCTTTTGGTACAATCGTCACCTTAGCCTGGTTGGTCCGCTGGCTGATGATCCTGATGTTTCTGTCTTCATAGTTGAAGTGAAAATTAACCGTCAGGTCTGTGTCGCTGCGGACAGCAACGTGTCGATAGATGTCACAAAGAGTATGGATAACAGCAGCAGTGACATCAGGGTAGGACATCATACATCCCTGTGGCTCACGGGAAGCACCCCATCCACCCATAAATCGCCTGTCTAAGGTCCCAGTGGAATCAATAGCTTGCTTTTCAGTTATTTGCCCAGGGACAATGCGTGCCCGTATCCAGCGCTCCGCATCGTCAAGCAGATCCGTATAGCCATGCCGTGTGGCCATCCACATGGCCAGTTGTGCTGCGTCGCCAGGCGATGAACACTCCGGAATACTGGTTACCTTTCCTGGAATCTGTTCCAAATCGTGGTTAGCGTATCCCGACTCCCGAACGATCCGCCGAACGGTCACTTGATAGGTAGCCATTACAGCGTCAATGTATTCGTGTTGCCCAGTCAATTCTCCGAAGAGGAACAGCCCTCGAAGCCCTCCCAGATAGGAATGGGTGTGCCCCAAAGGACTCCCTTCAAGGGAGGCAACATTTAACGTACCATCAGGATGGGTGCCGTTCTTCAGATGGTATCGGGCAAAGCGATCTGCCAACTCCAATGCAAGCGGGTCGCCTGTTGTCTGATAGTACCACACCAGGGCTTCAATAAGTCGAGCGCTGGTCGCATGAGGTTTATATTCATCAGGTTTCTTGATGGCAAGGTTCCTGTAAGTGTCAAACTGGGTAAGTATCCAGGTACCGTCTGGTTTGGAGGCTCGTTGAATGGTTTCCAGCATTCGATGTCCAAGCTCTTCTGCCCACGCACTTTTCCGGTAGCGGACCAGGCTATTGACGGCGAGAATATACTCGCGTAAGGAGTGAAGGTAAAAATCAGGCTGTATGCCAAGCCAGCCGTCGCGCGGGCCGAAAGCCAGACTGTCGGGGTTCTCGCAAAACTTCTTTAGATTATCCTCCATGATAGTTAGCCGCTCGGGTGGTATCTTCCAGCCGGTGGTATTTTCCAGCCGCAACAGGGCATCGAGCCAGCGACCAATGTTATGGTTCCACGCAAGGTCTTTCGCGGGTGTGCCTGGGTCTAAAATCGTAAAATACGGCAAGTAGTTCCGCGACGGGTTGCAGCAATCCAGCATGTTTTGACCGCCCATTTCCATTATCCACTTCAAGTTGACATCGTGCCTCCCTGTCCCGGTAAAAGCCTGATCACCTGGTGCAGTATGATCTGTCCCTCCAATGACATTCCCTGGAACAATAGCAAAAGCAAGAGCACCAACTGTTGTTTTTCTAAGAAAATTGCGTCTGCCATGATTGTCGTTTCTCACTGTATTTAATTTTTATATCGTTAAAAATTGCATCACCTCTCTTCCGTCCTTGTACTCCCCCTCTGAAGTGGAAGGGTTTCCCTGCAAAAGCCAATCCTTGGATTTTTTCCCATTTCGACAAATCGGCAGAATGGGTAGATCACCATTATCCAAAGGAATACACTGCATAGGCTCAATAGGCGGGCTCTTGTACACGAGATCATATTGGGATTCACGTCCTGGCCAGGCAATATCCCATTGAAACGTTTTTGGACTAAAAGCAGAACTAATTGTTGGTTGACCGGTTACAACCGAAGTTCCATTTATCTTAGCGACACGGGAAGCATTAGAACCACCCATTTTAGTTGTGGGTTGAGCCTGAACTAACAAGCTGAAAAAAATAAAAACCCCAAAGGAAAAAATAAAAACAGAATTTTTCATATTACCTATTTAGAGTTTTTAAACAATTCATCATATTTCAATTTGAATATCTTTTAACTTGCTGAAATCTTCCTTACAATAAAACTCCAGTATTACCCTGACTAAAAGGCTATTTCAAGTCATTTAAATATTGTCCTTTCTTCCATATATCAATTTGTACATCGTTTGATTGGTTAGAGCCAGGTGTGCTGCGTCCCTCCCTGACATATTTTTCCAGCAATGCGGTTAGCTTCTTTACAATTTCCGGATAATCTTTTTCAACATTATTTTTCTCGGCGACATCCTTTGCCATATTATACAACTGCACAGCAGGTAAACCTTCTTTGGTAGCTTCATTATTAGTAGGTTTACTCCATCCCCCCGAACCGGGACATAAAATAAGTTTCCAATCACCTTTTCGGATAGCAAAAAATCCATGACCGGAATGATGCACCAGATCAGGTCTTGTTGTTTTAGCTTTTGAATCCAAAAATGAAGGTAAAAAGCTATAACTGTCTACTCCTTGTTCCGGTGATAATCTTTTACCGACGATTTCTGCGCAGGTAGCCATAAAATCCAACTGGCCTATTAAATTATTATTGCTTGTGCCTGGTTTAACTTTTCCCGGCCAGCGGACAATAAAAGGAATATGATGTCCTCCTTCCCAATCATCAGACTTGTAGCCTCGAAAATGATAGCTTGGATAATGACCCAGCTTCTCCACATTATAAGAAGGTAATACATACGGAGCAAAGCCATTATCCGAGGTTACAATGACAAGCGTATTATTACTGATTTTAAGGCTGTCCAATACATGCATAATACGACCTACTACCCAATCTGTTTCCACCACAAAATCACCATAAGCATTGAGGCCGCTTTTCCCTATAAACTCTTTACCAGGAACAATAGGAGTATGCGGTGAGGTTAATGGAAAATAAAGGAAAAAAGGTTGTTTTGCATGCGCTACAATATATGTTTCGGCTTTTTTGGTAATATCAGGTATTACATTTATAGCTTCAAAATCCACAGATCCAGGGCCTTCACGACCCCATTTTTTTATAACAGTTGGCAGATGAGTAACCTTGTCATTTTCTATATATACATACGGTGGCATATCCAGTGAACCGCTGATACCATAAAAATAATCAAAGCCTAAGGATACAGGACCATTTTCAATTGGCTTGCCGTAATCAATTTTCTGATAATCTTTAACGGAAGCAATTCGCTTACCTGAGCTGTCAGCCCAATTCATACCCAGGTGCCATTTCCCGATACAGGCAGTGTGATAGCCATTGTCTCTAAGCATTTGTGGCAACGTATAGGTCTGATGGTTAATCAACGGAGGATCAAAACCTAAGAGCGTCCAGCTTTGTAAACAGGATCTCCAGTTATACCTTCCCGTAAGAATACTGTAACGCGAAGGTGAGCAAACCGAACTGGAAGAGTGCGCATCTGTAAAAATCACCCCTTCACCCGCAAGCCGGTCCATATTAACTGTATTAATCTTTGACTGCGGATTTAAGCAACTGACATCGCCATACCCCAGATCATCTGCCAAAATGAAAACTATATTGGGTTTTTTCTGAGCATATAAGGATGATGCTATGAGGGGAGCAATCATTAAGAAATTTAATTTTTTCACGGGTGTTATGGTTTTTGTAAAAAAATGAATTCTATTTTGTTGTTGTTGTTTTACATTTTCCAAAAAGCAATTTTTTATTTAATATTATTATAGTAATTGGCATTTGATTCATCATATTTTGTCACTACTGTCTCGTTAAACGAGACTGAGTGACAGTTGTATACAATTTAGTTCATTGACATTTTTGTAATCAGTATTCGTAAGCAGCTCTTTTACAGGCGTTTTGTCCAGTAGAGAGATGCCTAGAATTTGTAATATTTCGTAGGCTGACCTATCAATTTTCAGCTCTTTCCCTACGATCGCTACCAGGCAATAAGTAATTATTGCACAATAAAGCCGTGTTTTGACGGATGCCGTAGTAATGTAAACGAAACTTGGGATCTGCATTTTAACATCAAAGAGTGTGTGAATTATAACACCTCCTTTTGCTTTACGGAACTCGGCCCACCAGAAAAGGTTCAAACAAAGGTCAATTGTTGTTGAATCGTAATCATAAATGTTACCATCAACTTTGATCTCAAAATCGTTGCAAGTGCAAACTCTGTGGGCGTAGTCAATGAGATGATATACAAACTCTTCACATATCCGATAGTTTCTGCGAATGTTGGCTCTAGCAATTGTTGGTAAGTTTACACCGGGCCCGAGCTCACGCAAGAAAAGACCTACAAATAACTGATTATCAAAAATTTCGAAGAACTTTTCAAAATTAAACTAGACATTGGTGATGACCTTATTTTATAATTAATCTCATCTGGCAATACTTCAATTTGCTAAAACAGCAATGACTAATTATTTTTTCTAAAAAGGTTTTGGGATTGTATTAAAACTGTATTGTAACTCATAACCAGAGATTAGCATGAGTTACAATACAGTGTTAAAAAATGAACTTTATCCGGAATTATTTAAAATCTAATAACCAGGATTTTGCACAAGCTTTGGATTAGAATCCAATTCGCTTTGAGGGAAAGGCCACAAGTATTGCTTTTGGTCGAATACTAAGAAATTACCATCCGCATCTTTAACCGTTGGCAAAAAAGTATGTGCAATATTCCAGCGTTTTAAATCAAAATACCTTCTACCTTCCACGCCTAACTCAATTTCTCTTTCGTGACGGATATAATCCCTGAGTGAACTTTGATTGTTATATTTTGATTGATCCACAGGAGGCATATTTACGCCAGGCCTGGATCTGACCTGGTTAATTGCTGCATAAACACTCGCTTCCGGCCCACTCGCCTCATTCTTTGCTTCAGCATACATCAACAATACGTCTGCATAACGAAGGAGCACAAAATCCCAGTCATTAAGGGTTCTATCATTATAACTACCAGAAACAGTAGGATCAAGATACTTCCTATTCATTACACCTGTGGGATTAAATGAATCATAGAGGTAAAATCCAGGCCATTCTTCACCTGGGAGCCTTATTGTATAATAAAACCTGGGGTCGCGGTTTGCAAAGGGGTTTTCTGCATTATACAAAGGAGATTCAGAAATGGGTTTCCCATCAGTGCACTCGAAAGCATCCCTAAAACTTTTACGTAAAAATATGTGGGCTGAATATTCAATATTATAACCATAACCACCGGTCCAGTCAGGACTAAGATACTTGCATGAAAACATTATCTCCGGATTATTTGTCTGTCCCTTATTAAGGAACAGATTCGGATAATCGTTATATATACTAAACTTGCCGGAACTGATAATTTGCTGGGTCAAAGCTGCAGCATCTGCCCATTTTCTCTGAGATAGTAACACCCTAGTTTTTATCCCCATTGCACTTCCTTTCACTGCATGCCCATCGGTATAGGCATTATCAGGTAAAACAGAGATTGCAAAATCCAGATCCTCCAATACAAATGCCAATAACTCTTCCTTAGTACTCTTCGCTATTTTAGAGGATTCTGCATCTACAGGCAATGTTTTATACAACGGTACCCCACCAAATACATTCACTAAATCAAAGTAAAATAATGCCCGAAGAAATTTTACTTCCCCTTTATAAACACCTCTTTGATTTTCAGCTACAGTTGTGACCTTATCAACATTGTCCAAAAAATAGTTACATGATGAAATAGCTCTATAACAACAGCGATAATAATTACCGACCAAGTCACTATTAGGAGTAATATTGCCTCTGCTCATGTCAGAGATGTTAAACAAACTCCAATAAACGTAAGCTATGTCAGTTAATCCATCTAAATAGCCACCTTGAAAATTTTCGGGGAACCCTGCCCAACCATCTCCCTTCAAACGGTCATAACATCCGGCCAAAGCCATTTTTAAATCAGCATCAGTTTTCCAAAAGGTTTCACTCGAAACCATATCCAGAGGATTTTTATTTAAAAAGTCCTTTTGACATGAAAAGAATAATAATGAAATAAATATAACCCTGGTAGCTTTAATAACATTATTTATTTTCATAATATTTTTTTTTAACTTTAAAATTTAATATCAATTCCTGCATTTAAAGTGCGTACCTGAGGATAGTAAAATCCACGTCCGCCGTTGGGTCCATCCATTCTTCTCTCAGGATCTGTCCCCGGATATTTTGTAAATGTTAATAAATTGTCTCCATTAACATATACATTAATACCTTTTGATTTAATCTTATCAGCTACCCGTTTAGGTATTGTATAAGATAATCTTACATTCTTAATACGCAGGTACGAGGCATCTTGTAATTGAAAGGTATTCGGATAAGCTTTAACACCCCCATATCCACCGCCAGCATCGCCACTTCCTATATATACCGCAGGAATGGTATTACTGGGATTTGTAGGTGTCCATGCATCTCTATACATAGCAAGAGGTGGATCTCCCTGTACAAAAGGATCCCATCCCCATCCATAAATTCTTTTATGGATTCCCTGTACTCCCTGTAAAAAAACAGAAAGTTCAAATGCCTTATATCTCGCATTCAAGCCAAATGAATAAGTAAAGTCCGGATTAGGGGAAAATGATTTTCGATCATTTGCGTCTATGACGCCATCTCCATTTATATCCTTTATTTTTATATCGCCCGGGTGTGATTTAAACAAGGCTTGCTTAGGCGACGCATCAATATCAGCCTGGCTTTGAAAAACGCCAGCCATCTCGTACAGGTAAAATGAATTATAGGCTAATCCAACTTCATTTATCCCTTTTGTCGGACTCACAATAGACAAAAGTTTATTCGTATAAGTCGAAAATAAGAAATTAGCATCATAGGAAAAATCACCAATCTTTTTGGCATGCCTAAGTTCTAACTCCCAACCCGTATTTTGTAATTCACCGTCGTTTGATATCGGTCCGGTTAAACCAAGACTACGCGGTACAGGTAATGTGGCTAATATATCATAAGTATCTTTCCTAAACATGTCGAAAGTTATACCCAACAATCTTTTAGCGATATCAATATCAACTCCGAAATCAATTATTTTTGTGGATTCCCATTTTAAACTCTTATCCGTCAAACGCGTCAATTTCACACCTGGAACATTTGTAGTTCCAAAATTATATTGTGAAAGATTAAGAATATCCTGATAGGAGTAATTCCCAATCTCCTGATTTCCCAGAACTCCATACGAAGCGCGAAATTTCAAATTATCCAACCATGAGATCTTACCCTTTATGAATTTTTCTTCAGATATTCTCCAACCTCCGGATACAGAAGGGAATAATCCCCACCTTTTCTTTGGAGACACACGTGAGGTTCCATCATAACGGGTATTAACTTCGACTAAATATTTGCCTTTGTAATCGTAAGCTACGCGGCCAAAATACGATCTGAGCGCCCATTCATAAGCGCTACCGTTAACCGCCTGCCCGGTACTGCCTCCGGCATCAAGTTCACTTAGAGTTGGCACTGGAAAAACATTTTTACTTCCTCCCAGCCACACTGTTTTATTAGATTGTTGTTCGTAACCCAACATGGCTTTTACGTTATGATCCATACCTATTTTGGTTTCATAGGTTAAAGTTGTATACAATGTTGGCGTTACGGATACAGTATATTGATCCTGAACTCCTGAAGGACCAATATCTCCTGGGTTTAAGGTATAATCTGTCTGGTTCGGAAGCTTGTGAAAATAATAATGATCATGAGACTCAAATCCCCAGTTTTTCATGGTACTACCTGAATAATTAACAGCGGCTTTTGACGACCATACCAATCCTTTCAACAAATTCACATCGACATTAGCTTGTCCATTAAGTCCATAGTTTTTTGTAAATCTGGCACCATTATTAAAAGATACGTCCGAACCATAACTTGGTTCAAATGGATAAGCTATTGAAGATTTTCTGCCACTGCCATCAGCTAAAAAAGGACTATAGTCAGGAGCCATCCGTATTACAGTTAAAGCACTTGACTCCGTCCAACCTGGAGGTTCATGATTATCTTTAAACACCGCACCAATAATAGTTCCTATTTTGATACCTTTGGTTATCTGGTTAGTAAAATTTAATTGAGCATTGTATCTTTTATAATTAATGTTAGGCAAAATACCATCCTCATTCAAATAGTTCAATGAGAGTTTGAAAGAACTTTTTTCAGAAGTATTAGAAATACTCAGATAGTGATTAACACTTGACGCCGGATTAAAGTAATAATCCATCCAGTTAAAATTAGGATATTCCGGATTGCCATTGCTATTGGCATAAGCATCAATAATTGCCTGGGAAAATAAAGGAGCCAAACCAGATCTTTGCCGTGCGGAATTATACATTCCCATATACTCTGCAGTGTTATAAATAAGATCGGGCAGCTTTGTGGCAGATTGTGATCCCACATCCAATATATATTCGATAGACGTCCCTTTGGTTGCTTTCTTGGTAGTTACCAGAATAACTCCGTTGGCAGCTCTTGCACCGTAAATGGAAGCAGATGCAGCATCCTTTAATACCGTAATATTCTCAATATCATTTGGAGCGATATTCGATAATGTTCCAACAACACCATCTACTAAAATCAAAGGTGCAGAAGAAGCACCAAAAGAACCTAAGCCCCGAATTTGAAAAATCCCATCGTTAACTCCTGGTTGTCCACTTGGTTGAGTTATATTCAACCCGGCAACCCTGCCCTGCAGAAGATTGGAAGCATTTGTTTGAGGCCTGCTTGCCAAAGACCCCGATGAAACAGCTGAAACAGAACCGGTTAAATTCACCTTTTTCTGCGTACCATACCCAATGGCA
>Ga0172379_10012319_pt1 | contig 10033 bp, 9 predicted proteins | sample GrowelOW334metaG_FD_119756 | JGI IMG/M metagenome (GOLD analysis project Ga0172379, IMG submission 119756) | Groundwater microbial communities from an aquifer near a municipal landfill in Southern Ontario, Canada - Groundwater well OW334 metaG | ecosystem: Environmental > Aquatic > Deep...
ATTAATTAAAAGAGGTAAAAAGTATGACAGAGTATAAAGAACCCGGACCAATTCTTCCTCAGGATAATCCGTTAGAATCAATGATGCAGCGTTTTGATAAAGCTGCAGAAATTTTACAGTTAGAAAAAGGTGTCTATGAATATTTAAAAACTCCCGTCAAACAAGTTACGGTTTCAATTCCAATTCAAATGGATAATGGGAAAGTAGAGATTTTTGAAGGACATCGTGTCGTCCATAATGATATTCTCGGGCCGTCCAAAGGCGGTATTCGATATGCACCGGATGTGAATATTGATGAAGTGAAAGCATTAGCAGCGTGGATGACATGGAAATGTGCATTATTAAATGTTCCCTTTGGCGGAGCAAAGGGGGGTGTAAAATGCGATCCTACAAAACTTACTCAGGTTGAACTGGAAAAAATTACGCGACGATATACAGCAAATATGATGGAAGTATTTGGCGATGATAAAGATATTCCTGCACCGGATATGGGAACCAACGAACAAACAATGGCGTGGTTAATGGATACGTACTCAATGCACATGAGAAAAACAGTGAGCGGCGTTGTTACGGGCAAACCGCTTCTTATCGGCGGTTCAATTGGACGCAGGGAAGCAACTGGTCGAGGCGTGATGATTGTAACGCTAGGGGCAATGGAAAAAGTTGGTTTGAAGCCAAAAGAAACCTCTGTTGTTGTTCAAGGATTTGGAAACGTCGGTTCTATTTCTGCTCAGTTAATGAAAATGCAGGGATGTAAAGTTGTTGGCATCTCCGATGTTACGGGCGGGTATTTTAACAAGCGCGGAGTTGATATTGAAAAAGCTCTCGAGTATGTTCAAAAAAATAAAACTCTTGCAGGCTTTACCGGTGCAGAGAAAGTTACACAGATGGAGTTGTTAGAACTTGATTGTGATGTTTTAATCCCGGCAGCAAGAGAAGATCAAATTACACCAAAGAATGCTTCAAAAATAAAAGCGAAAATTATTTCGGAAGGTGCTAACGGTCCAACAACTGCAAGCGCGGATCAAATTCTTAATGACCGAGGAATTATTGTTATTCCGGATATTCTTGCTAATGCGGGCGGTGTTACAGTTTCTTATTTTGAATGGGTCCAGAATAGAGTTGGATATTTCTGGTCGCTCGATCGTGTCAATCGCCGCTTGGAGAGAATGATGAAAGCATCATTTGATAACGTTTACGAAACGGCGGCAAAACATAAAGTGCCGCTTCGTATCGGCGCTTATATTGTTGCAATTGATAAAGTTGCTCGTACATTAAAGATCCGTGGAATCTACGCTTGATGAAATCTGCAGGGCGAAATATATTATTTTTTCTATTTTATGTTCCGCTCTGCTTTGCATCGGAGAATAAACCTGTAGCGTTAAACAGAGAAATTCTTTTCGCATTAGGCGATTCAGTGATTAACAAGATCTTTGTTCAACAGCTTCAGAGTTATCCATCAGTGACAATTAAAACGAGTACTGATACATTTACAACATTCTTTCGTCAACACTTCATTAGTAATTTAGCATCAAAAAAGATTTCCGTTTTTGAAAACAGCAATGCAACGGAGACGACTCTTGAGCTTTCTGTTCAAGAGTCGTCTGTTTTTTTTGGAGAACCATTTACAGAATCATTTTTAGGAAGAAAAAAAATTGAACGTTCAATTCAATTGGTTGTAAACGCTACAGGCAGTTCATCAGTAGAAGGTAAAATTCTTTGGTCAAGGCAATTCTCAGAAACGATGATTGATACTGTGAATTTTACGGATGCTGAACAGATGAATAATTCATCCCTCCCCATGACAAGTATTCAGAAACCGAAGCTATCTTTTTTTGATTCAGTAGTGGAACCCGTAATTGTAATATTCTCAACCGGAGTTGCAATTTATCTCTTCTTTACTATCCGTAGTTAAAAGTTATTTTAAAAAGGACTTCCTTTGCTCGAAAACTACAAAAGGGTGATCGCAAGTATAATTGTGATTACTGTACTTATTGTTATTGAACTGGTTCTTTTAACATATCAAAGATCGAGTCAATTGCACAATGAAGAATTAGCGAAGAGTATTCCGAAATCTAAAACTGATAAAGTCAGTTTTTTGGCTTTTGGTGATATAAATCTCGGAAGAACCGTTGGACAAAAAATACTCAAGAAGGGTGTCGATTATCCATTTGCAAAATATAATGTCCAACTGGATTCTGCTGATATTGTCTTTGCAAATTTAGAATGTCCGGTGTCGTTCCAAAATGGCGAAACCGGAGATCCGAACCATAATTTGATTTTTACTGCTCCTCCTGAAGCGGCAATGACATTATACCATGCGGGCATTCATATTGTCTCAACCGCCAATAATCATGCGTTAGATTATGGTTATAAAGCTTTGGGAGAAACAATTGATAATCTTAAGCGCGTGAACATTCTGCATGTTGGAACGTCTAATATCGAAAAAACATTGTTTGATCCTCTAATAATCGAGAAAAACAATATAAAAATTGCTATCTTTGGTGTAACATCGTTCGTTAATATCGCTCTCAAAGGATGGAAGAAATCAATAGCATCACCGGATACGGTTATTCTAAAAAGAAGAATAGCCCAGATTCGAGATTCTGTTGATGTGGTGATTATGAGTTACCATGGCGGAGTTGAATATATTGATTCGCCAATTAAAAAAGTTCGTGATTTTGGTGAATGGTGTATAAATAATGATGTTGATATTTTTCTCGGACATCATCCACACGTTACGTTCGGAGTAGAAAAAAAAGGAAAACAATTTATTGTTCATTCACTTGGTAATTTTATTTTTTTTCAGCCGCAGCATTATTGGACTCAAAGAAGCTACGGTTTGAAATTTGTCTTTGAAAAAAATGATTCAACTACCAAGGTTGATGTGCAAAGGTTTTTTCCAATAAATGTTTCTATGCAAACTAAACGCCTTACTGATAGCATAGAAATAAAAAAACTATTTACTCGGACTCAAAAATTATCAAATTTTGATTTAACACAATATTGGAATTAATGTGAAAAAAAATCTTCTTGCTGTCATTACCGTTGGTATGTCTTTATTTATTATATCCTGTTCTTCAACAAAAGAAGTGGAATCAATTCCGGTGGAAGAGCGATATGCCAGAGCAAAAGCATTATTTGATAACGAAAATTATCTTGAAGCGATTGAAGAGTTTAAGATTGTCACTGTTCAGTTTCAAGGAAGTGATTTTAGTGACGATGCTCAATTTTATCTTGCGGAATGTCGTTTCATCCGAGGTGAATATATCTTGGCCTCTGCAGAATATGATAACCTTAGTCGGTTAATGCCCAATAGTCCGTTTACCACCATTGCGCGATATAAACGTGCGGAATCATTTTATCTGCTTTCTCCGAAATCTCAGTTAGATCAAAAATACACACGGTATGCAGTTGATAATTTTCAAACATACATTGAATATTCACCAACGGACAGTTTAGTCGGTGATGCGGAAAAGAAAATTACAGAGTTGACTGAGAAACTTGCCCAAAAAATGTTTGATGGCGGAAAATTATATTTCCGAATGGAATATTATAAAGCCGCCAATTCCTATTTTGAAAAATTGATCCAGGATTATCACGATACACAATTTGTTGATGATGGATTATTGTGGAAGGCAAAATGTCAAACCGAACGGAAGAATTTTGCTGATGCAGAACAAACGTTGAATGAATTAAGGACAAAATTTCCAGAAACGGATCTCACAGAAGAAATTACCGAGCTTCAGAAAAAAATTCTTGAGGATAAGGCGGAATATGAAGAGGATCAGCGTTCACGGAAGTTAAGTGTGAATGAATAATACTATGGAAAACGAACTTCCTTTACGATCTCATCAGGCAAGTATGACACAATTAGTTCTGCCAAACGATACAAATCAGTTAGGAAATTTACTTGGCGGACAATTAATGCACTGGATTGACCTTGTAGCTGCAATTGCGGCGGCTCGTCATTCTCATCATATTTGTGTAACGGCATCGGTTGACGATCTTAATTTTCTCCATCCGATTAAAGTTGGTGAAGTTGTTACTCTGTTAGCATCTATCAATAGAGTGTTCCGAACTTCGATGGAAGTAGGTGTTAAAGTTCTTTCTGAAAATTTATTAACAGGGAAAGTGAAACACGCAAACACAGCGTATCTTACCTTTGTAGCACTTGATGTGAATGGAATGCCAAAACAAGTTCCGCAAATACAATTTGAGACTGAAGAAGAACAGCGGCGTTTTGATGATGCGATGTCTCGAAGAGAGTTGCGTCTATCTCGCCGAAAAAAAATACCTAACGCATAATCAATCGTGACGACAATAAAAGGGGAAAGCCGCTTCACACAACGAATGCGACAAGTTATTCTTGTGCTGAGCATTTTTCTTACAGCATTTGGGTATAGTCAAATTAAAGAGATTCATTCTCTTGGAATTGTTCAAAAATTTTCTCTGCCAATATCAATTCATCTGCCGGTCTTGCTGCATTATTCATCATCAAAATATTCTGATATCGTATTCTATAATCCCGACTCATCTGCAATTGGTATTTTACAAAACACGGGCAATGGTGTATTCAATAATTTTAAGATGATTTCGCGAACAAACAATGTAACATCAATAGCGGTTGGAAATCTTAATAACGATAATATTGATGATATTGTTGTTGTGCATCGCGATCAAAATCAGATAGAGGTTTTTACAAGCGTAGCGGCAGATTCTTTTTATACTTCAATCACAATTTCCGTCAATTTTTATCCTGACAAGGTTATCATTGGTGATATCACGAATGATAGAATTCCTGATATCATAAGTTTTGGAAAGTTATCTACGGGAATCAGCGTTCTTAGGGGGAAAGGGAATGGGAAATTCTATCCTAAAAAAATGTTGTTTGAAAATATTCCCGTGGGAGATTTTTCAATTGTTGCTTTAAATGCCGATAATATATCTGATGTTGCAATTTATAACTGGCTGACAAATGAAACGACATTATTTCTTGGGTTTGGGAAAATGAAATTTTCAGAACAGACGGTTCTTTCATTTGCGCAAGATTCGGTCCAAATTTTGTTTGACGATTTTAATAATGATGCATTGGTAGATGTCGCTGTCACTTCAGTTCAAAATAAAACAATTCAAATTCTTCACGGCGACGGGCTTGGTAGTTTTTCTGTCGTTCAAACAATACCGACGGTGATTACAGCGGATAAGATTGTTCAACAGTCGTTCAACAAATTTCAATCGCATGATATCTTGTTGAATGCGAATTCATCAAAATTGTTTTCGGTGCTGATCAATAATGATAATGGTTTTTTTTATGACGAAATTGTTTTCGGAAAAAGTATAAATGCTTCCGAAACTACCGTAGGCGATATTAACGGCGATGGTCTGACTGATGTTATTGTTACTGATGATGATGGCGTTCACTATACTATATTTTGGAATTCACAAACGCAATCTCTTCCAATTCAGAATGAAACATCATTTGCTGTAGGATTAAAGCCAAATAATCTCTCTGTGAGTGATTTAAACGAGGATGGTGTGGATGATATTGTTGTTAGCAATTCCGAATCTTCAACAATTTCATTTCTGCTGTCGAATAAATCTTCGTTTGCCGGTCAGGTTTCAATTGAAGTACCGGAAAAGCCGTCGTCAGTCTCTTTTTATTCAAAAACAGATTCTACAATTACAGTGTATACTACTCATCAAGAAACTCCGCAAATATCTGTGCTTACACTAAGAACAGGAGAAGGTTCTTCGTATTCAATTGTCGGCGATGTTGAGCAATTCTCAATTCCACTGCCTGAAAAACCGACGACGGTTCTTCCGGACATTTCTTTTATGCAAAAAGGAATCTCTCTCTATGCATTCATGGCAACATCAACAAACGCTATTATTTTTTATCAACAAGTAAAAAGGACAAGATTTTTAACCAAAAATCTTGTCCCGAAAATACAATCAAAAATTCTCTATGCTACAATTTCTGATCTTAACAATGACGGAAAAACAGATTTATTTTATGTCTATAATGACGAAAAAAATAAAAATTGTATTCTCGGAATAAGTATGAATGATTCCACTGGTGAATACAAAGGGAAGATTCTTCATTACGTGATTTCAGACTCGATTGTTAAAAAAGCATTTATTTATTTTGATGATTTGAATGGAGACCAAATTAAAGATTGTATTCTTTATACTTCACTGAATAATTCTCTCCGATTATCGCTCGGTTCAACTGAAAATGTTTTAGGATCCTTTGAACAAATTGCAGACAGCGTGAATATTCGTGTGCCTGACCAGTTACAGATTGCTGATTTTGATAATGACGGCATCAATGATATTATCTACACCGACAGCGATAATTCTAATGTCTGTATCCTTCGCGGGAAGAATAATGGAAAATATTCTTCGGCAAATATATATAAAACTCTTCCAACAGAATCTACTTTTCGCTGTGGCGATTTTAATGGTGATAGTGTAACCGATATTGCATATACAAATCCTGTAGAACACGCAATTACGATTGTTTATGGCACGAAAAATTAACCGCAGTTTTTATTATATCGTATTTGTGCTTAACATTTCTGCCGTTATTGCACAAGGTGAAAAGTGCGGAACATTTCGTCAGGTTGAACGCCACTGGAAAAATAGAACCTACAAGATGGAGCAAATTTCGGTACCGCGTCCGGCTATGCAAAAAAATATACTTACAGCTAGTAAAAAGTTCAGAATACATTTTGATACTACCGGAGTTAATGAACCGGCAATGGTGGATGTTAGTGGGAATAGAATTGCAAATTCGTATCAACAGTTTGTTGATACAGTAAGCAGTATTTTGGATTCAGTTTGGAGCGCTGAAATAGATTCTTATAATTTTATTGCACCTCCGGCAGACAGCGGGCGAGGCGGTGGTGATGAATATGATTTTTATATATATGATCTACCACCTGGTAGTTTTGGAGAAACAAAAATTGAAGACGATCTACCGGTTGGTCCAACAAAAGTGAATCAGCAATTTGCAACGTTCATTGAAATGGATAATGATTTTGGTGTTGGATATAGAACAAAAGGAGTTCAAGCCATTATGGCCACTGCTGCTCATGAATTTCATCATGCGGTTCAAGTGGGTGGTTCTGGTGTTTGGGAGGGTGAACATTTTTACTTCTATGAACTTTGCGCGGAAGCAATGGAAAATACTGTTTTCAAAGATGCCAAAGATTATATTTTTGATGTGAAAACATATTTTACAAATATTTCCTCAACACCTTTATTTCAACAAAGTTTAGGGCTTTCAACTGCCGGATATGAACGAGCGATTTGGGGCATGTTCCTGATGAAGAAATATGGAAATGGTATAATGAAAGAGATTTGGAATGAAATGAAGACGAATCGTCCGATTCCCGCATTAAAGAATACATTGTCATTGCATTTATCTACAATTGAAAAAGAATTCCCGCTATTTTCTTTGTGGAATTTTTATACCAATTACCGTGCTGATAGCTCAAAATATTTTTTGGATGCGAAATTGTTTCCCGCAGTAAATTTTTCTGAAAGTGTCTCGTTAACAAACGCGGAAGTAGTTATACAAAAAACAAGCCGTAGTTTTGCAACAAATTTTATTCGTGTTGGGCACGAACTGGATACAGCATTTATTATTATTGCAAACACGAACCTAATAGATGCTGAATCAAATTCCGGGCAAAGTTTTCCTTTTCAATTACAGGTATCTCCGTTTCCAAATGCAAATTTATCAAAAATTAGTAATTCCATTTATGCAAAATTTGCGGTGAACGATCTTCAAAACTGGAATTATGCATTGTCAACCGATACCACCGGCATTCAAAAACCGTCAAATTTTGATTTTGTTTCAGTTTTTCCTAATCCATTTAAGGCAAACGGGAATAATTTATTGTTTATGTCGATCAATGAAAATTCAACGGAAAAAAGTAACGTTGAAATGCATGTGTTTTCATCGACTTCAGATTTGATATTTTCAGGAGAGCCACAATTTGCAAATATCTTTGGCAAAAGATTTGCTGTATGGAATGGCAAAGATAATAATGGGAATATGGTTCCGTCGGGGATATATCTATATCTTTTAACGAAAGAATCCCAAGTAATCAAAGGAAAATTTGCGGTGATTAGATGAAAACACTGACTCTTCAGTCTGAAAATATCACAAAAATTTATAATCGAAAGACTATTTTTAAGGATATAACTTTTTCGATACACGAAGGGACTGCCTTTGCAATTACAGGAAAAAATGGTTCTGGAAAATCAACATTAATAAAAATTCTCTGCGGAGTTCTTTCTCCAACAAAAGGTTCAATTTCATTATCGGTGAATGATCAATCAGTAGTGTATCCTGATTACTATCCTCACATTGGATTAGTTTCTCCGTATCTAAACATGTATGAAGAATTTTCTGCAGAGGAGAATTTGCATTTTATAAAAAAGATACGCGGACTTCATTCATCTGCTGATTCGTTTGCAGAGGAATTACTGAAAGAATTTGGAATTTATGAGCACCGAAAAAAAGAAGTGAAAAATTATTCTTCCGGCATGAAACAACGATTAAAATATTGCGCTGCATTATTGCATCAGCCTGCGCTGTTAGTCCTCGATGAGCCGGCATCGAATCTTGATGAGTACGGCATTGAAGCAGTTAGAAATCGAATGAAATTGCAGAAACAAAAAGGTGCATTATTGTTTGCAACAAACGACAAAGACGATCTTCAATTTGCCGATACTGTTTACGAGATTGATCGTCATCAATTGGATACCTCCGAATAAAATCGTATTTTAAATCAATGACACTCTTAGCTTCGTATCATATTTTTGTTAAAGAATTCATATCAGAGTTTCGGACCCGTTATGCCTTGAACGCACTGTTGATGTTTGTTGTAACAACATTGTCGATCATTTTCTTTTCAATTGGTCATGAATCGCCAACGCAAGATATTCTGGCCGGCACTTTATGGATTGTAATTTTCTTTAGTGCAATGTCAGGTTTATCGCGAACATTTGTTGCCGAAGAAGAAAGAGGAACGTCGTTAACGTTACGCTTGCTTACAAATTCAAACTCAGTCTATTTTGGGAAATTAAGTTATAATTTTATTCTGATTCTTTCATTATCGATCATTATCGCAATTGCATATTTGTTGTTAATCAAGGAATTTTCTGTAAAAACGTATTCAATTTTTTGGTGCACAATTTTTTTGGGAAGCTGCGGTTTGGCTAGTGCATCCACTATATTAGCTGCAATTATCGCAAAGGCTAATACCAAGGGAACTTTGTTTCCGGTTCTGGCATTCCCTATATTATTACCATTGCTACTAACCTGTATCAATGCAACAAAACTTTCTGTTGACGGAGCTTTTTTTGTGGAAGGAGTGAAAGAATTTCAGATTCTTATCTCGTTTACAGTTGTGATGGTAACAACTTCAATATTAGTGTTCGATTTTGTTTGGAAAGATTAACATGAAAACCTGGCTTAAAATATCTGTCTCAATTTGGTTAACGGGAATTATTATTGCGGGCATTGCGTTCCCAATGGTGCGAGTACCGGAAACGTGGTGGCAATTTCCTTTGATTCCCGGTCTTGAAGAAAAAGCGCGGAATATTATTTTTCACGTGCCTATTTCTTGGGCAACTGTAGTCGCATTTATCATGGCAATGGTCAACGGAATTTTATACCTCCGTAAAAAAGATATCGATTATGATCTTCGATCCGTTTCATCTGCAGGACTAGGATTGTTATTGTGCGTGCTTGCTACGTTGACAGGAGCGATATGGGCAAAATTTAATTGGGGATCATTTTGGAACTGGGATCCACGACAAACTTCAATTTTTATTCTTCTGTTGATCTACGGAGCATATTTTGTATTACGATCTGCAATTGATGAAGAAGAACGTCGTGCGACACTTTCATCGGTCTATTCAATTATTGCAGGAGTTACGGTTCCTTTTTTTATATTTGTAATGCCGAGAATTATGTCCGGTTTACATCCCGGATCATTAGGCGACGAACAAGGTA
>Ga0172379_10012320_pt1 | contig 10032 bp, 12 predicted proteins | sample GrowelOW334metaG_FD_119756 | JGI IMG/M metagenome (GOLD analysis project Ga0172379, IMG submission 119756) | Groundwater microbial communities from an aquifer near a municipal landfill in Southern Ontario, Canada - Groundwater well OW334 metaG | ecosystem: Environmental > Aquatic > Deep...
AAAAACATAAGGTTATTTTAAATTGTATATCCGAAAATAAAGAGGAAAATAAAATAAAAGAAGGGTTTTTTACTGGCAGATGTCACAGGTTTCCTCCGTCTAAATTTAATATAAATTCTCTTGTTTTTCTGGATTCTTTAAAAATTAAAGGACATACACACTATTTAGCTGGTACTGACAATAATGAGATTGAAAGATATATAAGAAAAAACTCTAATACATGTGTTAATTATTTAGGCAAAATTGATGATCGTTCTAAAAAGCAAAAAATGCTGAAGTCACTTGATGTGTATTTTTATGACACATATGGTCCGGAGGGGGCTAGTGTTGCCATATTAGAAGCTCTTTCTTCAGGAGTCCCTGTTTTATGTAAACCAATAGGTGGTAATAAAGAACTAGTAAAAGATGGAGTTAATGGATTTTATTATAATTGTTTTTCTGAAGCTAAAAAAATATTATTGGAATTAAGTTCAAACAAAAAAAAGCTTGAAGAAATGAAACTAAAAACACATGAAGATTTTAAAAACAGACTTAGTATAAATGTGTGTGTCTCAAAATACAGGGAACTATTTGATGAGTGAAAAAATAAGAATTCTAAATGTTATGGAGTCTTTGGGTATTGGTGGTGGGCAAATAATGATGTTTGAGCTATCAAATGGAATTAATAAATATTTTGGAGACAGATATGATAGTATAGTTGCGGGAATAAAGAAAGATTCCTCGGCAGTTGTTGTACAGTCAAAACTTCTTGAAACATATGGAATTCCTGTATTAAAAATATCATATTGTGATTTAAATAATTACTGTATTCAAAACAAAATAGACATTGTTGTACATCACAGAATATCCATTTCTTCTCCGATAAAATCATATTTGCCGAAACAGACCAAATATATAGTTGTCAGCCATACTGCTGCATCTCTAGGAAGGATCAGGGATTTCTACCAATATGCGGATTATGTGGTTTCTGTGTGTAATAATCTTTTAAAGTGTTCTCCATTTTTGAAAAACAAAATATCTTTTGATAGGCTTCCTGTTATATTAAATGGAATTGAGAATGATTTTGTAAAAGATGTGCAACCAATGAAGATTAGAGGGAACTTTATTTCAGGACGATGCCATAGATTGGTACCAACAAAATTTTCTCTTGAGTCTTTGGCTATGTTTGAAAAAAGGAAAGCAGAGATAGGTGGTCACGTTCATTATTTATTGGGTACTGGAAATAAAGCTTTGCCTGCTGCTGCTAAAGGAAAGGATTCTATAGAATATATTGGAGAAGTAACTGATAAAATTTTAAAATACAGATATTTAAAATCATTTGATGTTTATTATTATGAGATTTTCTCTAACGAAGGAGCAAGTATAGCTGTTTTAGAATCCCTGTCGTGCGGAATACCAGTTATATGTTTAAATAAAGGTGGTATTCGTGAACTAGTTGTTAATGGAGTTAATGGGTTTATAGAAAAAGACAGAAATGGAATGATAAAAAGGTTGGCAAGTTTAAGAAGAGACAAAAAACTATTAGAATCCATGAAAGAGACTACCAGAAAACACTTCGACGATAAACTTCATATAAGGCATTGTGCCAAAAAATATATATGTCTTTTTGAGAGGTTAATGAGTAAAAATGGTTAAATTTAGTATTTTAACTGCTACACATAACACGGAAAAATATGTTATAGAGGCAATTCAAAGTATTATAAATCAGACGTATCCTGAGTGGGAGATGATTATAGTTGATGATTGTAGTACAGACGAAACGTATCAGAAAACCATAGAATATTCCAAGAATTCGGATAGGATAAAGATATATAGAAATGAAAAAAGACTATATTGTTCTGACACTTATCAGAAAGCATTAGAACTGGCAAGTGGAGAGATATGTGGAGTTTTAGATGGAGACGATGTTTTAGTCCCGAATGCAATAGAGAGAATAGTTGGGTTGTATAATAAATATAACAAATTAGGTTTTATATACACTCAATCTTGGTGGTGTAATGACAATTTAGTCCCGAGAAGAAAGGGATTATCTAGGCTTCCAGAAAAGGGGCAATTACTATTTATGGGCATGAGACAAAAACATGCATATTCTCATTGGAGGACTTTTAAAACAAAATTAAGAGAAAGACGGAATCCGATATTTGAAAAAGGATTAAAATGTTCTGTTGATAAGAGTCTTGGATATGTTTTAGAAGAATTAGCTCCAGGAGGGTTTTTGGATGAATGTTTGTATAATTATAGGTATCACAGAGACAACATGTCTCACAAAACAGCCCAACGTCCAGTTTGGAAAGCCGTTGTTCAAAAAGCAATGAAGAGAAGAAGAAATAATAAGATTATTCCCAAAGGGATTATTAAGGTTGGCTAAATATAACAAAGAAAGAAAAAAGATTATATATTCGTCATATGATGAGTATGTTTTGATTCAGAAGTCTAGATCTTTTAAAAGTAAACCATTTGAGTTTAAGAGGGCAAAACTTCACTTTGGACCATTTAATATTGTTAAAAAACATATAAATAAAAACAGTTCAATTTTGGATGCTGGATGTAGAAATGGTTTATTTATTGGACTGGCAAAACATTATGGCTATAATAATGTTTACGGACTAGATATAGTTGAAAGAAACATAAAATGCTGTTTGGATAATGGATATAATGTTAAAATAGGAGATTGTGAAAAATTATCTGAGATTTACAATATAAAATTTGATCTCATTTATTGTAGACACATGTTGGAACATGTTAGGAATCCAGAAAAAGCAATTGAAGAATTTTATAAATGTTTAAATGAAAACGGAATATTATTCATAGTAATTCCTTTACAGAAGAAAGGAATTGATGTTAAATTGGGGCACAGTTTTGTTTTTAATATAGGTTCTGAATTAATTAATATGACCAAGCAGTTTAAAACTGTGTTTTATAATTCTTGTAGAGTAGGTTCTGCAAGAGAATTTTGGTATATTGGCAAAAAATGAAAACCGATATTTTTATTATAACTAATGGTCGAAGTACTTTTAAATATGCATTGGAGTCTGCGGAGAAACAGAAGTCTGATGTCAGAATAGTGGTTATAGAAAACATGAAATGGGTTGACGCTTTGAATAGGTGTTTAGAATTGTGTCAATCTGAATTTTATTTAAGACAAGATGATGATATGTTTATTCATCCTTTATGTGTAAAATATTTATTATACAAAGCAAGAAAAACAATTAATATAGGAGCGTATATATGTAAATTATGGGAAGATTGGTCTGGCCGTCCAGGAGGATATATAAAACTTTATAATACGGCTGCTACCAGGAAAGTTGGATTTAAAGCAAATAAATTAGGCAAAGTAGACAAACCGTTTTTTAAAAAAATGTCTAAAACAAAGTATAGAGCAATAAAAGATGATAGTCTAGTTGGGCTTCACGCTTGTGGCACTATAGAAGATGAAGAAAACTATAGAAAGCTGTGGTTAAATCAAAATGCAAAAGTATATTATGATGAGCCAAGATATCTTGCTAATTCTAGAAAGAAATATAAAAAAACAGTATTGGAACAGTATGAATTATTGAAAACATTAATGAATAAAAATAAAAATACTCCTTTTTATAAGTTTAGGAAAAAATAATATGAAAATTCAAGTCTTTCACAGCAAAGGAGGTGGTCCAGGGATTTTTATGCATAGGTTGTGTAATTATTTGGCATCTCATCACGATGTAAAATTTGTTAATAAAAATCCGGATATTTATTTTTCAGCTGTGTGGAGAGGTGCTCCTCCAAAAGGATGCAAAGTAGTACATAGAGTCGATAATTGTTATTTTGATACTCTTCAAAAAAAAAGAACTGGATCAAACAAGGCAATTGCTTTAGCGATAAAAAAAGCGGATGGTGTAATTTATCAAAGTGATTTTTCCAGAAAAATATGCAAAGGTATTTTGGGGGTTAAGGCAAGAAAATATAAAATAATTTATAACGCAATTGATCAAACAGTATGTGATAATATAATTCCTATTAATCACGGATTTGAAAAAATTATAGTTTCGTCAGCTATATGGAGACCATTAAAAAGACCAAATGCAATAATAAAAGCATTCATAGCAGCAGCTATACCAAATGCTGCATTATATATGATAGGAGAATTAAAACCTATTGTTAAATCTAGTAACATTGTCTATGTTGGTAAGATTGGGTCTGAAAAAATTTATTCATACTATAAAGCGGCAACTGCTATGATACATATTTCTAGACTAGATGCTTGCTCTAATTCTGTTATCGAAGCTCTCAGTTTTGGAAAACCTGTTATATGTAATAATGCTGGAGGTACTCCAGAAATAGTTAAAAAAGATGGAGTTATTATTAATATAGATCCAGAGGATAATTATAGGGAGTTCCCTATGAAGAATCCAGAAAAAGTAAACATCAATACTATTGCATCTGGAATAAAAGAGTGTTTATCTAAAGAATGGAATATAAAAAGACCAGAATTTGATATGAGTTATTGTGCGAGTCAATATTATGAATTTTTTAAAGAGATTTTGTTAAAATGATTAATATTCAGGGACCAGGAAGTTTAAAAAAAATATCTGGAAAAAGTTGTAACTATATAGGTAGAATACCAGATATTCTTTTTGCAAGAAAACACTTAACAAGTCCCAAAGAAGAAAAAAACATTCAAAAAACAAAAAATCTGTTTGCTTTTGTTTCATCCCCTAAAATCTATAAAGATAAAAGAATTCTTTCTAAAGTGTGTGGTTGGTGTCACTCTTTTCGAGATCCTGACATATTTTTGCCAAAATCTATACCGAAGATTTTATTACCAGAGTCTGATTTTATAGATCCAATGTTTGTTGCATGTAACAAAAAAGAAAATACAGTTTATGACTTTTTTTACTTTACTATAAATAGTCAAGACGGAATACGACATAAAGGTTTAGATATTTTTTGTAAATGTTTAGATATTTTATGTTGTAAACATAAACTTAGAGGAGTGGTTATTGTATATTTTCCTAATGTTGCAAAAATAAAGAAATTTAGGATTACAAACAATGAACAAAATAATGTAATTCATAGAAACAGCAAATATTTAACTTTTTTATGGGGCAAATTATCTAATGAAAAAATGTCTGAATTATGCTCTAGATGTAAGTTTGGGTTTTTCCCAAATAGAATTGATAATAGCCCAAGAATTATTGCTGAAAGTCTTGTAAGAGATATTCCTGTAATGATATTTGATCAAATTCATGGTGGATGGCATTACGTTTCTGAGAATTCTGGATGTATTTTTAATATTGAAAATTTGAATGAAAAAATTGAGTATATACTTAATAATAAATTTTATCCAAGAGAATGGTATTTAAATAATTTTGGTTTTGAAAAATCATCTCGTAAATTGGCAAATTTTGTACAATCATTGGTTAAATTGGACAATGTTTATTCTCATATGTATTTTAATAATTTTGAAAAATATTTAAGGAAAATAAAATGAAATTTTCTATATTAATGGCATGTTATAACTGCGGGCCATGGATAAAACATGCTATTCGTAGTGTGTTGAAACAAACTCATATTGAATGGGAATTATTAATTCTAAACGACAAAAGCACAGATAATTCTGTTTCTATTATAAGACAATTTTGTGATGGGAAAAAAATTAGACTTATAGAAAGAAATGATAGGCTTCATTGCGGGGGAGCATATAGCATATTGGCACATGAGGCAAGTGGTGAATTTTGTGGAATTTTAGACGCTGATGATGCTTTAGATAAAAGCGCTATTAAAGAAATAATTAAAGTATATGAATCCACTTCAGCAGACTTTATTTGGACACAATTTTGGCTGTGTGACAAAAATTTAAAGGTTTTAAAAAAAGGTTTTAGCAAAGCTCCGGATAACGGAAAGAGTTTACTTCAAATGAGACATGCTTTTTCTCATTGGAGAACTTTCAGAACTAATATGCGAGAAAAATGCCAAATTTTTAAACCAGGTCTTAAAGCTGCTGTTGATAAATGGATGGGTTATTCATTAGAAGAGGCAGGCCAAGGAGTTTTTTTTAATAAGGTTTTATACTATTATAGGCAACGAGTAGGAGGCTTATCATACAAAGGTAGAAAAGAGTGGGAAAAAATGAAAATAGAATTTGCTTCTCATAATATTAATCGTTTACCTATTAAGGTTTTTAAGGGATAAAAATGCAAAAAACAAACATAATAGAGATATGCAACAGGTTAAAGTTTGATTATATGACATACAAAGATGAAATTTGTAGAATAGGTGATTTGACTGCTATTCGTTTTATTAAAGGGAAAAAGTACAGACGCAATTATGAAAGATCTATATTAATAATGTCTCTTATTAAAGCTTTTAATGTGAAATCATTTTTTGAATTTGGAACTGGAAGGGGTTTTGTGACTGCTGCAGCATCCATTATGAATGTTCCTGTTATTTATACAGTTGATTCGGAGTCAACAAAAACGGCAATTAATCTTTTAACGAAACTTGGAATTAAAACTGATAGTATTGTATTTATAAATAAAAAATCAGACCAAATAATTATTGATAATTTTCCTAAATTTGATTTAGTGTTTATAGATGGTGGCCATGATTATAAAAGCGTAAAAAATGATTATGAAATAGCGTGTAAAATATGTGACAGAGGCCTGATAGTTTTTGATGATTTTAGGAACAAACATAAAGGGGTTAAAAAATTTATAAAAACTATTCCTGAAAACAAAATTCTAGTTAACACGGATGGGTGGATTTTTGAAAATTCTCTTATAAGTATTGCAGGAGATGCAGATAAAATTGTAGATAAAAAAGAAACTGCTTCTGGACAAGTTATAAAACCCAAAGGAGTGGAAATATGATTATTTTTACACATATACCAAGAACTTGTGGTAATAGTTTACAAGAAAAATTTTTAAAAACCAAAATGAAAATATGCAAGAGATTTCATTGGAAAATTCAGTTATTAATTGATGGCAAATCAAAGGTTACATCGAAAAAGGACATTGTGATAGGTCATTTTGCTTATGGAGTTCATGTTTTTTTTGAAACAGATAATTATGATTATATAACTGTATTAAGAAATCCTATTCAAAGATGGATATCTTTGTTTAACTATACGATGAAACCCAAAAAAAGAAAATCGAATCCAATAGTGGGAATGTGGTATAAGAAAAAAAACGATATTCGTAGATTTCTAGACTATTGTATAGAATCCAATATTAATCACAATATAATGGTAAGGCAATTGAGTGGAATAGAAAAAACAGAACAAATAGAACCAACACAAATGCACAGTATGTATGTATGGGCTAACAGAAAAACCACAAATACAGAAAATGAGATGAAATTATTTTTAGAAGAATCGAAAAATAATCTCATGAAATATAAACTTTTCGGAGTTAGTGAAAAAATAGACGTTTTTTGGAATCAATTTAAAACTATATTCAAGGTTGGTTCTGGCAAATTAAGAAGAGTAAAAAAATCCCTTCCACTTTTTAATATTGATTGGAAGGATAGTAGTGTGGTTAGAAGATTAAAAGTTCTTAATGCGTATGATATTGAACTCTATAATTTTGCAAGGAAAATGCTATGACAAAAGGTGTTGTTTCGGTTATCGTTCCGTTATTTAATTATGCTTATTATATAGAACAATTAATAAAAAGTGTTATCTCTCAGTCTTATAAGAAATTTGAATTAATTATCGTTGACGATTTTTCCACCGATAATCCTATATCTGTAATTGAACGATATTTAAGTGACAAAATAAAATATATAAAATTAGATAGAAATTATGGATACGCAACTGCAAAAAATGAGGGAATAATAAGATCTTGTGGAGAATATATAGTTGTTCTAGATGCGGACGATCTACTTGTTTATGGAAATTCTTTAGAATGTCGTGTGAGATTTTTAAACAAGAATAAAAAGTACAAGTGGGTTCACGCGAAAGCTTATGAATTTACAAATGATATAAAGAGAGCAAAATGGAAGCGAAGGAAATTTATAAGGCGTTTTGAACAGATTAGAAAAACCAAGAATTATTCTAGGGTTTGGGATTCTATACATGCTCAAACTGTTATGGTTAAGCGCGAATGTTACATTAAAGCAGGGTTATATGAAGAGAGTATGAGATCTATGTCCGACAAAGAAATGTGGGCAAGATTACAGTTTGCAGTTGGAATTACTGGATATTTAAATAAGTTTGTTTCTTATTACAGAATGCATAAAAAACAGATGCATAGGAGTAAAGAGAAAAAAGCTCAAGTTAATAAACTTATAAGGAAATTAAAGACAAATATCAGACTAAGAAAAAAAGGCAACATGGAAGGCGTTAGAATGTTAATTGAATAATGAGATTTTATGCAATTTGAATTTTGTACTACTTCTATAAAACGTCCTGAAGTTTTAGATAAAACATATGAGTCATTCTCTCGTAATCTTGACAAAATATGTTTAAAAGATTGTAGACTATGGCTTAATGTAGATCCATTTCCAAATAATAGTACAATTACATCAAAAAAACTAGAGGAAGTTGCCAGAAAATATTTTGGATCTGTTAGTGTTTTTTATCCTACTAAATGTAATTTTTCTATTGCTATTAAAAAATTATGGAATTCTGCTTCTGATGAATTAATATTTCATCTGGAAGATGATTGGGTATTAGAAAAGAAAATAAACATTCATGATATGGTTAAAATGTTTTTGGAGAATCCTAAATTATTACAGATTCGTCTTAGGTGGTTTAATACAAATAGTACAATTAGTAAAAAAGATATATTAAAATTAAATAAAATACAATTTGGGTTGTCTCCGTGTATTATTAGGAAATCTTTTTATAAAAAAATTGCAAAAATCATTAATGTAAATTTTAATCCAGAAATGCAGATTCGTTCTATTTTTGCTAATCCGACAAACAAGGAATGTGTCTATTATCCTAATGAAAAAGTTATCTCTGATTATGGATTTTTGTGGAGAGATTTAAATAAAATTAATGTTCGTAGATATAAAATTAAATACCTTAAAGTTAAGGAAAAATTTAAAACTAAAAAATAGGTGATTAATGAGAGTCAGATTTTCGTGTGATATCAAACTACAGTCTGGTAAAGAAAAATTTGCATTTAGGCTATCTGAACAATTTAAAAAGCTTGGAATAAAAATAGTCTCTAAAAATCCTGATGTTAATTTAGTATTTGTAAAAGGAGTATACAGCGGGAAAATAAATATAATCAGACTAGACAACGCCTGGATTAATTTAAAAATTAACTCAGGAGGCAAAAACAAAAAAATATATAAAACAATGAAAAAGTGTGATGCTGTTATTTATCAAGGAGAATACTCTAAAAAAGTTTGCCAAAAATTTATAGGCATTCATAAAATAAATACTGTTATTCCTAATGGTTGTGATTTTTCTGAATTTAAAGAAACTTATGTTCATCGTAGGCCTTATGTGCTAGCATTCTCTAGATGGAGACCACATAAAAGGCTCAAAGAAATTACGAATGGATTTTTAGAAAGTGGCCTAAATAAAGATTATGACCTTATTATATGTGGAGATCCAGATTATGTTGTAAAAGACAAATCAGTAATATATGTAGGAAAAACAAACAAGAAGATTTTAAATCCAATTATAAAGGGGTGTAAATTTGTAATACATTTGGCATATATGGATTGTTGCCCAAATTCTGTTGTTGAATCTTTGGTTTGTGGTAAAAATATTTTACATACTGATAGTGGAGGAATGAAAGATATAGTTAAATGTTCAGGATATTGCATAAAAGATGGGGATTTTAATTATAAAATGGTAGATTTATATAATCCTCCTGCGTTGGATATGAATAGTATTATTAAGGGGTATCAAACTTTAGTTGATCGTCCAGGATATCCAAGAAAAGATTTATTCATAGAAGAGATAGCCAAATTGTATATTGCTTTTTTTAAAAAAGTTATTAGATTAAAAAGGAAGAGTTTGTAATTATGGAATTATTAAGTGATGAGGAATTTCTTCAAACCAAAAGTTCTAATACTATGGTTGTTCTTGGTAGT
>Ga0172379_10012321_pt1 | contig 10031 bp, 9 predicted proteins | sample GrowelOW334metaG_FD_119756 | JGI IMG/M metagenome (GOLD analysis project Ga0172379, IMG submission 119756) | Groundwater microbial communities from an aquifer near a municipal landfill in Southern Ontario, Canada - Groundwater well OW334 metaG | ecosystem: Environmental > Aquatic > Deep...
CACCAAACGTCCCAGATAGCCGGTCAGACTTTTGTTCAGCGTTCCGTAAAAATTACCCACCCCGGTCAAAAACATGGCATCGCCTTGAATCGTTGAAGTCGCAGCCACATCCACGGTTCCGCTCACCACCACCAAATCGCCATCCACATTGCCATTCAACGTCAGCGTGCCGCCGGCCACGCGCACATCGTCTTTCACCGCACCATTCACGAGCACATTCCCTCCAAAAATCAGCACATCCCCGGAAACTGCGCCATTCACCGTAACATTGCCTCCGGCCACCCAGAGATCGCCCTCAATATCTTTTTGAATCGTGACAGTCTCGCCCCCCAAATAAACATCTTCTGTGACGTAGGTGTTGAACATCACTTTTTCCCCGCTTTGAAAAATAAAGGCCTGGGTTGAAACACTCATCAGAGGCAACATCGCTAAAAGAGCACCGGAAAAAAGGAGAGAAAGAGAGCGAAGAGGACGCATGGGAAGGGAGATTAAAAATTCATGAAATTGTCATATCGCAGGATGCGACGATCGAGAGAAAAAGTAAAGATCGAAAAATCTATTATTCGTTGCGCGAAAGCAACGCTACGTTTTCAATATGGTACGTTTGAGGGAACATATCCACGGGTTGGATTGCCTCGAGCGTATAGCCTTGCTCGCGGAAAATTTTAAGATCGCGCGCCAAGGTGGCGGGGTTGCAGGAAACATAAACGATTTTGCGAGCCTTGAGCTCGGCCACGAGAAGGGGGGTGTCGCCATCGAGTCCGCATCGGGGCGGATCCACAATCACGACATCGGGTTTTTCAAGCGTTACCCCGTCCACGGTCCCGTTCGGGCCCGCCAAACTTTTGAGACATTTCGATGTGTCTCCCACCATAAATTCAATATTGGAAATGTTATTTTGCAACGCGTTTTTTCGCGCGTTCAGGACAGCGGCTTTGACGAGTTCGATGCCATAGACTTTTTTGGCATGCGCTGCGGCGCACAGGCCAATGGTGCCGGTGCCGCAATACAGGTCATAAACAATTTCTTTTCCCGAAAGCCCGGCCAGCTCAATCGCTGCGCCGTACAATTTTTCCGCTTGATGCGTGTTGGTTTGGAAAAACGATTCCGGCGAAATTTCAAAGCGCAACCGCGTTTCTTCCTTTTTGCCACTCAGCGACGGCAACCGCAATTCTTCATAAATGGTTTTTTGTCCGCTTAAAACTTGCGATTCACGCCAGGTCGGAACTCCGCGACTTTGCATGATCGTGGTCCACAGCAAAGAGGTAATGTCATCCTTGAATGGCGCTTGCGCGAACAACGTTTTGAACGCTTCCAATTGAGGAAACGGTTGAACCGATGTCACCAAATTTACCATCAATTCTCCGGTGTTTTTTCCCTCGCGAAGCATCAAATAACGCAACAGCCCTTCCCCGGTTCTTTCATCAAAAACCTCAAGTTTTTCCGCGCGCACAAATTCGCGAACTTTTTTTACAATCGACACCATCCGTTCCGAGGCCAAATGGCATTCTTCCAAATCAAAAACCTCATGGCGCTGGCGGGGGAGGTGGAATCCCAGTTGAATTAATTCTTGAGCAAAACGGGGAGGAGTGGGAGTTTGTTGACGCCGCATTTCAAGAAGGGTTCTGCGAGAATCATGATCCGAGCAGGTTCCTTCCTGCGGCGGAGGCAAATTCCCGCTCCCGCCCCCGTTTTGTTTTCGCGGATCCCAAAAACTCACCTCAATTTTATTGCGATAATGCCACGGATCCTCACACCCCAGAATCGGGCGCAGGACACGATCAACCTCTTTCGCAGGAATGGCCCCCACATGCTCGAGTGTTTCTCGTACCATTTGTTCTTTAAATCGGAGCTGATCTTCCACTTTTAAATTTTGAAACGTACACCCGCCGCAAGTTTCAAAATGACGACATCGCGGCGCAATTCGCGCTGGCGACGGCGTGATCAATTTCACCATTTTCCCTTCCAAAAAACTTTTCTTAATTTTAGTTAAACTCACCTCCGCATGATCTCCGGGCACCCCGCCTTCCACAAACGTGACCAACCCTTCGGTCCGTTCCAATTCCGTGGGACTCAACCTGTTTTCACCCTCCAAAAGCGTAGCCGGGACATGACATTTCCCAACCCCTGCACCCCCCAGGGCCAGTTTTTCCACATGCACCTCAATGATTTCTCCTTTCTTCAGTGACATGGTATGTTTTTATCATGAAAATCACCCTTCTCCAAGTCGGCAAAACCAAAGAAAAAGCCTACATCGAGATTGAAAATGAGTTCAAAAAACGACTCACGCCTTTTTGCAGTCTCGAAACCGTGACTGTAAAAACGTCTGATTTTGAGGAGGAAAACAAAGCGCTTCAAGCTAAAATCCCGGAGCATTACACCGTGGTCGCACTGGATCTCAAAGGCAAAGCCCTGTCTTCGGAAGAATTCGCCGCATGGATCAAAAAGCAACGTGACTTTGAAGGTGGAAAAGTGGTGTTTATGATCGGCGGCCCGCACGGATTGTCTCCTCAAACATTGAGTCGGGCGCACACATCGATTTCTCTTTCGCGAATGACTTTTACTCATCAAATGGCTCGCTTGTTTGTTCTCGAGCAACTGTATCGCGCGTTCATGATTATAGCCGGTAAATCCTATCATTATTAAAAAATCTTATCTCATCTTCGGTCTGATCACCGGCTTGCTCCTCAGTGTGGGGGTGGGGAGTGGCGTGTGGTGGATGAAAAATCACGACGTTGAATTTCAAGAAAATTTTCTCGCCTCCTTCACGGGTTCGGAAGGGAATCTTTCAAGAATCGGAGGCACAAAAGAATCCAACACCGTCACCCTCGTGGCTTTCGGCGATATGATGTTGGACCGTTATGTGTGGACTTTGATGCAAAGGAATGGGCTCGATTATCCATTTGTGTATTTTCCGGAATTGCTCGACTCCATGCTCACAGACCCGACAACGCAGGAGCGCATCACTCAGGATTTTCTTTTCGCCAATCTCGAAGGCCCGATTTCGAACACGGATTATGTGAATCCCGGCACAGCCATGATTTTTAATTTTCGGCCCGAAGTGGTTGAGGTTTTACAAAAATACGGGTTCAACGTCTTCAACATCGCGAACAACCACTCGTACGATATGGGCGCCGACGCAGCCGAGCAAACCCGCACCTACTTGAGCGCAGGAGGCATTGCCTATTTTGGCGAAGCCAAAGGCATCACGGAAAATTCTATCTGGCGCACGGAAGCGAATGGCGTGACCCTGACCTTCATTGGCTTCAACGATACGCTTTCCGACCAACTCGACCTCGACGCAGCCACGGCCTTGATTCAATCCGTAGAAGACACGTCGGATTTCACGATTGTCTCGATTCATTGGGGCGTGGAATATCGCATCACTCCCACCGCGGATCAGATTGAAACCGCGCACGCTTTCATCGACTCCGGCGCAGATGTGATTCTCGGCCATCACCCGCATGTGGTGGAAACCAGCGAGTGGTACAACGGCCCGGACGGCACGCCTCGTCCTATATATTACTCACTCGGCAATTTTGTGTTCGACCAATATTTTCAACAAAACGTACAGGAGGGGTTGGGGCTGACCATCACGTTAAAGAAAACAGAAAGCTCATCAGGAGAAACTACAGTCGAAGCAATCACAATTTCGACTGACAACGCTGACTCAGGCATCTCGAATTCTGCCACATCGTCGCTCCAAATCACCGTTCGCGAGACCCCATTTGATATCGTGAAATCCCAGGTGAAGAAGCGCTGAATTTTAAAATTGCTTATGTCGTGGTGAGGCTCTCGAACCACACATTCAGAATAAAGCTTTTAAATTTTCAATATTTCGCATTTGCATTGCCGTAATTTTTATGGTATTATTATATGATCGTCGAAAAAAGACGACCAAAATAAAAACCATTTAACCCAAAACAAAAATGGAAAAACTCATCCGCTTGTACCCGATCAATGCCAGACTATCCTACCAACCGAGTCGGTTGGTTTATATGACAGGAGAGCAACCAGCTTATGAGCCTCAGGGCCCTGAACAATTTGCCACAGTGGCAGAAGGGATAGACGCTACTATGACAGACAAAGCAGGAAAAGCATTGACAGCAGCAATTCATAAAGGAGATGGTTCTAGCGTATGGGAAGCGTCAAAAGGCCTTGCAGGAGCATTATGGAACGAAAAGGTCAGTAAACCTATTGCACGTACGGTTGACGCTAACGTGGGCGCAGCAATAAAGACAGTAGATGAAAGTATTGTAGGAGAACAGGCTAGATTAATGGCAAAGGTTTGGTCTAGTGAAGAAGCTCAGCAGTATGCGCAAATAATGGATCCAAGGACTGCCTATAAATATTGGACCCCCAAAAAAGAAGGAGTCTTACAGGAACGCTTAAAAGAGTCAGGCGCCGTGCTCGCTGAAGTATTGGATCCAACGCCTGTAACAAGACCATGGAAAAAGGAGGCTCAAGCTGTGGCAAAAGGGGTGAAGGGGAAAGTAGAAGAGGTGACAGGAGTAGCTGATCTTAAGCAGGAAGTCGCAACGTTAAATAGAAAACTTGTCGTAGCTAGTGCTGCATTAAATGCAAAAACTCAAGGTGATGTAGTAAAAGCGCTTGCAAAAGCCAATCAATTGGGATCGGTTGTGTCTAAGACAGTAAAAACAAAAGACACGGGTTTAAATGTAAGAGATTATCCTTCTAGGAGCGCTCCCATGGTCACTCAAGTAGCTAAGGGTGAGACGGTAAAAGTTAATACAACTCCGCCGGGTGAAGTAATTTCAGAGGGTTATGTTTGGAACTATTCAGCAGATAAAAAAGGATGGATCGCCGCAGGGCGCGTTGGACAAGACCCTTATCTCGCCTAATCGTTTATTTTTATCAATTTTAAATCATTAACCTTTATAAAAAATGCCCACACAACCTATGACTGCAGCTCAAAAGCAAAACTTGGAAAAAGAAATCAATGGGATTTTCAAGAAATTTGCACAAGATTTAGAAGAGGTGAAAGATAAATACTTGCAAGGGATGAAAAAAATTGAACGTAAGGCATTAAAAATTCAAGAAAAAGCTTCACGAAAAGAAGAAAATCCTGAAAAAATTCTTAAGCAACTGAATAAATAAAGGAAAGATTAAGGAATTAGGGTTATAATCTTAATGAATCTTTCGGAATTTGTTAGCGTTTGTAAATCAATCCCTCCCCATGAAAATCACCTTTTACGGCGCGGCGCGAGAAGTCACAGGGTCCCGACATCTTTTAGAAGTGAATGGAAAACGCATCCTTCTCGATTGTGGCATTTTTCAAGGCCATCGTGCCGAGGCGGATGCGAAAAATCGCGAATTGCCTTTTGATCCGCCACACGTCGATGCCGTGATTCTTTCGCACGCCCACATGGACCACGCCGGCGCTTTACCGCGCTTGGTCAAATTGGGCTTTAATAAAACGATTTATTCGACTTTTGCCACCAAAGATCTCTGCAATTTTATGCTCATGGACAGCGCTTACATTCAAGAACGTGAGGCCGTGTACATGAACACCAAAAAGCATAAAAAGGGCACGCCCTTGGTCGAACCCGCGTACACCAGTGAAGACGCGGAAGAAACGCTCAAATATTTCGAAGGCGTGGCATACGAAAAGCCCAAACAGATTTTCCCGGGCATTGAATTCACCTTTTATAACTCCGGCCATATTCTCGGCTCCGCATTGATTCTCCTTAAAATCGACGATCAAGAAGACGGTAAGACAAAAACCCTCCTCTTCACCGGCGATCTTGGTCGCAAGAACCTGCCGATTCTCAAGGATCCGGTCCAGGTCTCAGCTGCGGATTTTATGATCAGCGAATGCACGTATGGGAATCGTGTTCACGAGGATTTGGTAGAGGTGGAGAGCAAATTGACGAACATTGTGATGTCCACCATTCAGCGTGGCGGGAAACTTATCATTCCGGCTTTTTCTCTCGGTCGCACGCAAGAAATCGTGTACAGCTTGCACGATCTTTTTAAGAAAAATTTAATCCCAAAAGATCTCCCCATTATGGTGGATAGCCCGCTTTCCGGCAATCTCACCGAGGTTTTCCGCGGCCACATCGAGGATTTCGACAAAGAGGCGCAAGCCGAATTTTTGAACAATCGTGAAAACCCATTCGGATTCGGCGCACTCAAGTACACCACCAGCGTCGAGGAATCGAAGGCCATTGATGCGAGTCGCGTTCCCATGATCGTGATTTCCGCGGCGGGAATGTGCGAGTTCGGACGTGTGTTGCACCATTTAAAAAACAACATCGAAAACCCCAGCACCACGATCTTGATTGTCGGGTACATGGCAGACAACACCTTGGGTCGAAAAATTGTTGAAAAACAGCCCATGGTGAACATTTTTGGTGATTCCTACAATGTTCGCGCTCGGGTGGAGGTGATCGATGCCTTTTCCGGGCATGCGGATCGCAGCGATTTGCTGGACTATGCTATGGGAGTTAAAGGCATTCAAAAAATGTTTTTGGTTCATGGTGAAGAGAAGCAATACACCGCGTTCAGCCAAGCGCTTGCGGAAAATGGCATGAAAAATGTGGAAGTGCCGGAGTTTGGGCAGAGCTTTGTGCTTTAATCTGTGTCATGGTGAGGAGCTTCGCAAAAAAGCGAAGCGTCTCGAACCATACCTCAAAGCTTTTTTATTGAAGTCATGGAAGAAATGCGGGGGAGCGCACTTCGCTAGCGCTACGTGCGTAGTGAGTGCATACTCACCCATAAAATAACCCTCATTTTACGCCACAGAAAATGTGAAATTTTTACATTTTCGCCTAGACTTTTTGGGATGATTTTTTGTATGATTTAAGCGTTATTTTAATCTGTTATTTATGAATAATTTAATCACAAAAATTACCGATCAGGAATTACTCAAACTCTGCGATAAATTTGGCAAGCAGGCGTTGTTGTGGCGGCGAAAATTTATGGGCCTTTTGCCGGAGGTGCATCGTCGAAAGTTATACAAAAAACGCGGGTGCGCGAGTATTTTTGAATTTGCGGCGAAATGGGCGGGAATTTCTGAAAAGCAGACAAAAATCGTGCTTCGTTTGGAAGAACGATTTGAAGATAAACCTGTTCTAAAAAATTTGCTTGTGGAGGGAAGTGTAAGTGTAAATAAATTGGCACGAGTGGTTTCCATCGCTACCGTGGAAAACGAAAGTGAGCTGGCGGACAAAATAAAAAGACTCCCGCGAGCCGCGTTGGAGACTTTTGTGAGAGACGAGGGTGAGGCAAAAAGTCTGCACGTGCAGAAGACACGTAGCGAGCCCGAAGGGCGAGCGGAGTGTAAACCCGAACGTAGTGAGGGTTTCCCTTGTATTTCTTTCTCCCTTTCTGCTGTTGTCATCACAGAACTTAACCGTCTTTATGTGCAAGGGCACGACGTGAATAAAATCATTTTGGAACTTTTAAAACAGAGAAATGAAAAAATCGAAGAAGAGAAAGAGAAAATCGCAAAAAATGCACCAACGACGGTCTCCCGATACATCCCGGTTCGGGTGAAAGCCATTCTTAAAGAGGAATTTGGCCAAAAATGTTCTATCCCCAATTGTCCAAAACTTGCACGCAACATCCATCATTCTCAAAGGTTCGCGCTCGCGCATAGGCACGATCCTCGTTATATGGCACCTCTTTGCAGAGAGCATCATCAATTGGCTCATATCGTAGACTTGAGATACGAAGAAAAATTAAAAATCGCCACGCCATGAAGCGAAGTGAAATGCGCTTTTTCTACTCCAGCCTTTCCCCCATTTTTTCCAACGCTTCTTCTTTTTTCTCGAGCTCTTTTTTGGACATTTTGCGGGCCGCACGACGCGCGTGCGCTCGGCGTTCCCCATGGGATTCGGCATCTTCGGTCAACAAATATTGGTCCGCGTTCAAGCATGCATTTTCTCCAAGTTCCTCGAAGAGTTCATGCGCTTTTTTAATGATTTTGAAGGCTTCGCGATTGTTTTTTGCAATATAAATATTGCGAAGATCCGGAGGACTCACATAATTCAGACGAAGCGGGTAGTCAATGACCCAGTTGAGCAACTTTTCCCACAATTCTCCGACCAAAATGATCGGGATGGGACAGATATGTTTTACTTGCGTGAGCTGCCACGTGTAAAACAATTCGAGGCACGTTCCAATGCCTCCGGGCATGACCACCACCACATTGGAGAGGGCCATAAAATGATCGAGTCGAGCGGAAAATTTATTGAAGTGTTTGCGAATTTCAAGGTGACTATTGCCCTTGCATTCCTTGGGAAGGCGAATGGTCAAACCAATCGAGTCTGCATGACGATGAGGATCTCCGGATTCATGCCCGGCATTGGCCGCTTCCATGAGTCCGGGCCCGCCGCCGGTCACAATGTCAAACCCATGTTCCCCGATGTTTTTTGCCAGATTAAAAACATTTTTATAAAGTTGACCTCCGGGCTTAATTCGTGCAGATCCGAAAATCGCCACACGAAAATGTTTGCGATAGATGTCTTTTAACGTGAGATTTTTAACTTTTTGTTTTCGGGCCATAGAGGACGGGATTAAGTTATTTTTCTTCTTATTATTTTAACACAAAATAAGGTTAAAAGCAAGCCTGAAAACCATACGATAAAATGATACAATAAATATGGTGTCAGCCTGTCAACAAACAGAAAAAGCTCTTCAGATTTGAAGAGTTTTTTCTTAAAGTTCAGGTGGTGGAGATAATAAACCTGCTACCCCCACGCTGAACAGCCCAAGGATAACAAGGGAGTGATGACCTTTTTATGAAAAAAAGATGAACAATAACAGATGGAGAGATTGATCTTAGAAAAAGCGATCTAACGATTTCATGATTTTATTTTCATAGGCATTGGCATCAAAGTTTTTTGGGATCGATTGGTTGAATTTTAAAGAGATGTCCCATAAAAAATCAAAAACACTTTTTTGAGTATAGGCGATCTCAGGATTTTGAATCAAAAATCCATAAACCGATTTATTTTCCATAAAAAAATAAGCGATTTTATCGTTGTAAATATTCATTTCATGATTGATATTGAAAAGTTTTTTAGGTAAAAAACGTATCTCTCGCAGTGCCTTTAGATTGCTTTTTTTTGATTTAATGTAAAACGAAGCATCATTGCGGATATAAAGACCTCGAAATTTTATTTTATTTTTAATCCTTTTTTTTGCGTATTCCGAAAGTTCATATTTGATGAAATCAAAAGAATTTTTAAGCTGATATTCGAGGTTAACAAAGCCGACAATTTCTTTCTCGGCACTCAAAGTGTCCTCAAGCAATGATTTTACCCCATCCATGCCGCGGAAAAATTGGACATTGGATTGAGCGGTTTGAATCGATTGAATGTTTTGAAGTTCAGGTAAATGTTTTTTGAAGTCAAAAAAATCATGCTCTAATTTTTTAAAAAGAATATTGATGTCCACCGCGGAGTAGCATCGAATTTTATTTTTTTTATTTTCCGTAACCGCGCCTTTTTCAATGAGCTTGTTTAAAATGTAATAGCATCGGACACGATCCACTCCCGCTTCTTTTGCAATCAAAGAAACAGGTAAATTTTTATATTTCAATGCGGCAAAATAAACTTTGCATTCTTGATCGTTGAAGCCTAAAATTTTAAGTTTTTCTTCCATTTGTAAAAAAATAATACAACAGAATAATATATTAAAATATTCCATATTAAAAGGCGATATGTTATTTATTTGTTTGTATTTTTTACATTTTAATAACTCATAAAATGAATCGTTTTATTTTGGGGTCTTGCACCATGGAGCTTGATGAAATCAAGCAAATGATTCGGGATATGGAAGGCCAGGGGGGTGAAGTTTTTTTTGAGACAATAAAGACAGGAGATAAAACTTTGTTCGGAGGGATGACGGCGCCTCTTGTTGGAAAGAATAAAAAAGGCGGCTGGACCGTGGGGGATGTCCGGATTTTTAAGGCAGGGAAAGAAGCTTTATCTAAAAATGATCTCGAAATATTTTCCGAAATTTTTGACGAACAAGGAATGGACGGGCTTAAATCCATTCATGGA
>Ga0172379_10012322_pt1 | contig 10031 bp, 8 predicted proteins | sample GrowelOW334metaG_FD_119756 | JGI IMG/M metagenome (GOLD analysis project Ga0172379, IMG submission 119756) | Groundwater microbial communities from an aquifer near a municipal landfill in Southern Ontario, Canada - Groundwater well OW334 metaG | ecosystem: Environmental > Aquatic > Deep...
ACCAGCTGATTCTAAAGATTTTTCAGCATTCCCAATATAGTCATTGGGTGTTTCAAACCCATTGGGATAAATTGATACTTGCTTATAAGAATTAAATATTTCCAAATCATTTAAAGCCTTAGTACTGCTTGCATTATTTTCACTAGGATTAATATTCTGAGTGTTCACTTCATTTTCCTGCAAATTTACATTGACATTTTTATTATCAACCTCAATGTAAGCTTTATTAAACCATAAAACAATTAGCATTCCTAACAATGCCGTAATAATTAAAAACAACCCAATAAATAATTTCTCTTTATTCTCATTTGTCATATTCAACAGTCTTACTGTGAATTAAATTTCCAAAAAATATAGTTAAAATAAAAGTTGCCACTATTAAACTTAGTACATAAACCTCTTTAACATCCAATAACCTACTATGAAAAAACTTAATTAATTCCTTAACTCCAAAGTCTAATTGTTCTAAAACAATAAGTACTACGAGTATTAAAGTATTAACTACCGCGACCAAGATTGGGTCTGTAATACAAGTATAATAATTAAAAAGAAAATAAAAGAAAGCCAAAATTATCAGTAAGTACGCCCAGTATCTTATTATCTTAAACTTACTATAAAAACCCATTAAGAAATTAACTTGCATAATCAAATTATACCCTTAAATAAGAGGTTTGTATACCTTAACACTGAAGAATTAATCTGTCAAACAGCAATAACTGATTATATTTTTAGAAAAATACTCCCACAACCTATCAATAATCTTGGCGAATCTGGTTTCCAATACCGTCGCCTCTCAGTTTAAATCTCAAATTGTGGAATCCTAATGCTATTACTTTCTAAAAATACTTGCCTTAGCTTACCAAATATCATCAATAGTCTAGTTCTAATGTCCTCTCCTTCCCGACCCGTCTGCGCTTTTATAGTTTTTTCACCGCTTTGGCGGCCCAAGGTGGCATTATCAGTTCGCCTGCCCCGCCCTAAATCTTTAAAAAACTTCAATAACATATTAAGTCAGCCACAGGCGTTTCCGCGGTTATAAGCCCATATTATTATATAACTCTTTAGAGCTTAGGGCGGGGATTCCCGTAGGCCACCCTTTTGCGCTTTAGCTAGAACATCTCCCCTGTTTTGCCTGCCTGCCGGTAGGCAGGGGGAGGTGTTTTTTGTTATAATTGTAATATGAAAAAAATCTCAATAATATTTCTTCAAATGGTTCTTGTGTTTGTAGGCATTGGTGTTTTCGTTCTTTTGCTTTGGGAACCCCAAATAGAAGGAAGAAATAGAGACGCTACGTTCTGTCAAATATATTTCAATGATCCATTTTTGGCGTATGCATACATTACCTCTATTGCTTTTTTCGTGGCGCTCTATCAAGCATTCAAGTTATTAGGATATACAGGACGAAATGAAATATTTTCCCAACAAGCCCTGAAGGCTCTACAAACTATAAAATACTGCGCGATAACCCTTGTAGTTTTTATTGTTGGAGCAGAAGGCTATCTATTCATATTCCAGTGCGGTAATGATGACATCGCGGGTGGGGTTGCTGTTGGGTTATTTCTAATTTTTGTCTCTATTGTGATTGCTGCCGCAGCAACGATATTTGAAGACATTTTAAAAAGCAATTCGCAACGCTAGAAAATAAATCTCCCCTGTTTTATTTACATCTGGCGGGTTATAATTAAAAAATACTATGGATCATAAAAAAGCCGCTAATATTTTAATAAGCTTGCTAAAAAAGTATTCACTTGAGACTGAAGAAAAGGAAGCCGTTGAAACTGCAATTGGCATTTTGGCTTGGACATCCTTATCAAAAAGCCGGATCAAAACCCTGAAAGCCAAGCAAACTAAACCAAACAATAGCTAGATTAATTTTATATAAACTTCCAAACCGAGCCAAAACCTCGATTTTTTAGTTAATTAAAGATTTTTGGCGAAATAAAATTTATGTTATAATTTATTAAAGCAAGTCATCTTTTTATTTTCTATGGTTTTAAAGATCTCAAAATACTCCAATAACCCAAAAATGCTCCAAGTTTTTGTTTTTTGCTGTTCTTTTTTATTTTTTGGGTTGTTTATTTTTGTCAGTCCGGTTTTGGCCAATTACTCCGATCAATACTGGAATGTCACCGCCGGGCCATCCCCATCTTTTCCCAGTGGCGATCCAGCCTACACCAGTAGCGACAGCGAAATAAATTTTAGCTGGGGCGAATCATCACCGGCTCCCGGCACGATTAATATTGACGGCTTTGTCGCCCGCTGGATCCAAACGATAAATTTTGTAGGCGGCACTTATACTTTTACAGCCTCCGTTGATGACGGTGTTGATATATATATTGATAACGTTTCAATTTTAAGATCATGGATTGACCAAGGGACAACAACTTATAGCACTACCACAACAGTCACTGCCGGCAGTCACGAAATTAAAGTTGAATATTACGAAAATAGCGGCGGTGCGGTAATTCAATTCTCTTATTCCCTACTAAACCCGACCCTGCAAAGTTTTTTCCCAGCCGACAGTGCTTCAACTGTAACCACCAGCGCTAATCTTGTTTTAACATTTTCTGAAACCGTCAATGTTGGCAGCGGTAATATTGTCATTTATAAATCAGCCGATGATTCAATTTTTGAAACTATTGCTGTAACTTCGGGCAATGTCACCGGTTCTGGCAGCGCCAGCATCACGGTTAATCCGACCGGTACTTTTGCCGAACAAACAAGTTACTACGTTCAGATCGGATCTGGTGCTTTTATAGATGGCAGCGGTTATAATTATGTTGGCATTGCCGATACTACGACTTGGAATTTTACCACCGGCGATTTTACTGCGCCAACCGTAGCGGCAAAATTTCCAACTGACAATGCTACTAATGTTACCACTACTAGCAATTTAATTTTGACATTTTCTGAAGCCGTCAATGTTAGCAGCGGTAATATTGTAATTTATAAATCAGCCGATGATTCAATTTTTGAAACTATTACTGTAACTTCAGGCAATGTCACCGGTTCTGGCAGCACCAGCATTACAGTTAATCCAACCAATGCTTTGGCTGAGCAAACTGAATATTACATTAAAATTGATGCAACGGCTTTCACTGACGCTGCTAATAATAGTTATGCTGGCATTGCCGATACGACCACTTGGAATTTTACAATTGGTGATTTTACCGGGCCAATAATTTCTGGGGTTTCACCTTCGGGAGAAGAAAATTCTGATACCACCGGTGTTAATTTGTCCGTAAACACTGATGAAAATGCCACCTGTAAATATTCTGAAACTTCCGGCGCAGCTTATGTTGACATGGCAATTTTTACCACCACTGGCGCCACCAGCCATTTTGTCAGAGTATCAGGCTTAACTGCCGGCAACACTTACTCTTATTATGTTCTTTGCCAAGACAGTTTAAGCAACGAAAGTGTTCAAACCACTATTTCTTTTTCAATCCAAGCCGCTCCCCAAAGATCAGCCGGAGCAGCTCCGGCTCCCGCGCCAGCCATTGGTTTTGGCGCCAATACCAGTAATATTGGCATGAATCAAATTGGCTTGATTGGTAATATTACTGACCAAGGCACTAATATTTTATCCTACATTAATTCCCAGGCAAATTTTACTACCAAAGTCAGCAGTACTGGTTTAGACCAAACCCACAGCTTTCAACTCAGTAATCTTGATTTAATAAAAAAAACCATCACTGTCACTTTCCAGTCAAAACCTACCTTGGTCAGTTTGAGTAAAGGCGAAATTAAACCGGTTGATTTGGACCAAGACGGTATTAATGATATTGAAGTTACCTTTACCGATTTGTTGGTTAATCGAGTAGAAATTACCGCTAAAAATATTTTAACTAATAATCCAATCTCTCCTACCAAAGAAAAAATTAATATTTCTTTACCAACCAATATAAATTTTAATTTTACCAAAAACTTAAGCTTGGGAACTAAACACAATGAAGTTAAAGAATTGCAAAAATATTTAAATAATAATGGCTACCTGATTGCCCAAACCGGACCTGGTTCAATTGGTAATGAAACAACTTACTTTGGCCAATTAACCAAACAAGCTTTGATTAAATTTCAAAAAGACAAAAATCTGCCTGCTTACGGACTTTTTGGGGTAATGACCAGAAAAGTGATTAATCAATAAAATTAACTTACTATTTAGTTAAAAATATCTCCTCCAAAGAGATTTTTTTTAAAAAAAAGAACCCCCTCAACAAGAGCTTAACTCTTAATTAAAGGGGTGTTGTTACCAAAGGTCCGGTGATCAAAGATCGGGCTACTTCTTGTTGTGGTCGCCCACATTAGGGGCGTTCGGATTCACATCCGGGCCGAAGTACCGCAGCATCACGAGCGGCACGTCGCCCGCGCTTTCGATTTCCACGCCTTCCTGCGCCGCTTGCGCGGTAATGAACACTTCGTCCTCGGTGAGTTCACCGAAGCGAATCATGGTCGGGCATTCCACGCGCAGATTGCCGATGAAACCCCGGCCCTGTACAACAATCACGCCAGACGCGCCATTGTCTTTGAGCGTCATTTTGACGCCGGGCTGGACCGTCAGTTCCTTGGCGGTGAAATACTGCTCCCCGCCAATTCGGCCGTAATCGATCCATCGGTCGACATAGCCTTCACTTTCTGTGTCGCCGTCCGGAATCGGTTCGAGGTAGTGATGATCCTTGAAGTGCGGATCAACGTTGGCTTCCCAGTCGATCTGGTCGACGATGAATTCAACGTCCTGCTGTTTGTCCGGCGGGATGTCTTTGACCAACAGCGACCACGGTACCGGGCGGCCTTCGACGATGGATTGATACATCCCAAACACGTCACTGCCCCATTGGGGTTCGTACGTGAGCAGCGAACCGGGCGCGTGCAGGATGCACGGTCCGACCAGCCACCCTGTTCCTGGCTTGAGGCGATAGGCCTTGGACAAGTCCAAGATGCCATTATCGCCTTCGTTCCAGCGATTGATGCAAGCAATGACCTGCTTGCGCGTCGTGCCTGGTTCGAAGCCGAAAAACGTGTACGGGAAGTTGTCGCCGATGGCGTTCATCTGTGGCGGGAAGTAATACGACTCGGGTTTGCCTTCGCGCCCAAGCAACGCCGCCTGCGCGAAGTTGTGGTGCAGGTGGTGCGGAATCGGCCCCATGTTGTCGAAGAACTTGCTGTACACGGGCCAGCGCTTGTACTTGTTCCAGATGGCCGCACCGATGATCTCGGCACCGAGCGCCGCGACTGCATCGCGCAACGTGAACCGCTGGCCGTCATGAAAGACATAACTCAAACCTTCGTCATCCATCCGGCCCTCGTTGTCCGCTTCGGTCGTTGAGGCAAACCACCGCTCATCAATACCGCCACGATTCAGGCCCAGTGCGTAGTAATCGTCCGGGCGCAGCTTGAGTCGCTTGCCGGGCTGCAGAAACGAACGCGGCACCCAGTTGGGACACAGCTGAAGAACTCCGTTTCCGGCAGCGATTGCCGCCCGTAAGGCGCTCTCGACCTGATCTCTGTCCAGCACTGACCCGGGCAGTGGTTGAAGTGCGTATTTACGCTCCATGGCGTAACTCCTCCTTGTTGACTTTCACCATTCTGGCCCTTCTTTTCCCCTACTGATAACTCTAGGATTTTAGACCATCTAAAATCCATTTCTGCCATAATTTTCACCTCCTTAAGGCAGAGAGTAACGAGTCAATCAGCAAACGTCAAAAAAACCAGAGCCATAACAAACTGCCCCTATCTTAAGCTATTTTTATTGAAAATGTCAAGAATTAATTAATCTAATTTAGTGAAAAAATATGTGTTTTAATTTAAACTTAAAATTAAAAAATTCTTATTTACTCTAATTAACAGATCAGCTTAAATATTGTATGATATAAGTATTGATTAAAATTGCTAATTTTATCAGTATGACTTGGCAAAAATATTTTTTTACCATTACTCTGGGATTATTTTTTATCGGACAGGGTATTTTTATTATCCCAAATTTGGCCAAAGCCAGCGATGCACCGGCGGATTTGCTGGTTGATAGTATTTCTTTTTCGCCTACCGAACCAAACGCCAAAGACAACGTGACTGTTACCGTTTCGATCAAAAATGCCGGCACGACAAATTTAGTTGATTTTACCGGCATAAAAAGCATCCAGTACAATTTACCCGATTTTACTACAACCAATAATGTTTTAAACACCATTAGCCGCAATCCGACCGCTTCGGCGCCGATCAAGCCGGGTGAATCTTTTACTTACACCATCAAAGGTTACTTTACCAAATCAGGCAGCAAAACCATGTCTTTTATGATTGATGCAAATTATTCAATTGAAGAATCCAATGAAAGCAACAATTATAAAACTCAAGAAGTCACCGTTAAACTGTCCACTGCCGAGCAAACTCAAATGGATTTGATCGCCAAAAATATTACAGTTTCGGTTTACCGACCGTTGGTTGGCGAAAAAGTTACGATTAATGTCCAAGGATTTCTTTCCAGCACCTCAACCCTGGCGGCTATCGGTAAACCTTCATATTCTTTTGCCGGATTTACTTTAATAAACGACGTAACCAAAACAGTCGTTCCCTACCCGACTGAAAATAACCCCTGGTCAATGCTGCAAAATTTTGAATATACGGCGCTAGGTTATTTTACCAGTGAAGGCACTAAATCATTATCATTTACCGTTAATCCACCCAGCGGCTATACCGATTATAATACCGGCAATAACACCGCTACCACCACAGTAACCGTTGATCCGATTCTGGATTTGTCGCTTGAGTCAATGAAAGTTGAAAAATCAACAACCACCGACTCGTTGGTCAATTTAACCGCTAATATTAAAAATAAAGGTAACGCTTTTACTTCCCCGTTTAGCGTTAAAGTTTTATTAAATGACACTTTTATCAATAATTATTCTTACAGCAACGGTTTAAAAAACGGCGAGACTAAAACTCACAACAGCACTATTTCCTTGGCTCAATTTAAAACCGGCACCAATGCAATCAGAGTTGAGCTGAGTGAAATTTCGGGTAAAGAAGTAAATTTAAACAACAATTCGTCAACTGCTAATTTTATCACTACCTCAACACCGGCGGTAGTAACTCAACCCGAAACAGAAACCGAATCAGAATCAACGTCAACACCAAAAACCGATACTTCAATTTCGTCTTGGACGACTTTAGAAAAATCTTTAGTCAGCACTATTGATCAAAATTTAACTCAAAGGCTAAAGGGCTATATTCTTTTACAAGTTCAGGCTAATGGCCAAGCCTGGTATTTGGATCCGGTAACCGGCCAAAAATATTATCTGAAAGACGGCCCGACTGCTTATGAAGCTTTGAGAAAGTTTGGCTTAGGTATTACCGACACTGACTTGGCCAAAATTCCAGTTGGTATTGAAGACCGGTTTTTTGATACCGATACCGACGGTGACGGTTTAAATGATACGCTTGAAGAAAGTCTGGGCACTGACCTAAATAAACCCGATACTGACGGTGACGGATATACTGACAAGGCTGAAATTCAAAGTAATTACAATCCACTTGGCACCGGCACCAAAACCATTGATGCCAACCTGACCAACCGACTGAAGGGCAAAATTGTTTTACAAGTTCAGTCTTTGGGTCAAGCTTGGTATATCAATCCAAAAGACGGCAAGCGCTATTATTTAAAAGATGGCCAGGCCGCTTACGAAATTATGCGATTTTTAAGTTTAGGTATTACTAATACTGATTTAAGAAAAATTAGCGTGGGTGAACTTTAGTAAATTAGAAAATCAATTGAATCGATATTTTGACCGATAAAAAAATTTACGCTATACTTAAATTGCCTTGGCTGCTGCGGAGTAATGAAGCGATAGGTCTCAAAAGAGCGCTTCAGCACAAAGAAACAGCAGTAATTACAACCGGCTTTTGCCGGTTTTTATTAATAAATATTGGTTTTAAATTATGACTATTCCCATTATTTTACTAACTTTTGGTTTGGTTATTTTAATTTTTGGCGCTGAAATTTTAGTTCGCGGTTCGGCTTCTTTGGCCAAGAAATTCGGCATTCCTCCACTGGTAATCGGCCTGACAATTGTTGCTTTTGGTACTTCTGCACCGGAATTAATAGTTAATATGTATTCTGCCTACAAAGGCAGTGCCGACATTGCCATTGGTAATATTATTGGCAGTAATATCGCTAATATTCTTCTTATTCTTGGTATTTGCACAGTAATCGCTCCCTTAAAAGTAAAAAGTAATACTGTTTTTAAGGAAATCCCTTTTGCTTTATTGGCGCTAGTTTTAGTTTTTACTATGGGCAACGACATCTTTTTTGATCAAACCAATTTTAACGCTATTACCAGAACCGATGGCTTTTCTTTAATTGCTATGTTTGCTATTTTTATGATTTACACCTACGGACTGACAAAAATCAATGACAGCGAGAGCGAAAACATAAAAGCTTATTCCGAACTATCATCCATTTTGATGACCATTGGCGGATTAATATTTTTATTTATTGGTGGCAAAGTACTGGTTGATAATGCCGTAATTTTAGCAAAAATTGCGGGCCTATCAGAAGCTTTAATCGGCTTAACTATTGTAGCCGTTGGCACTTCTTTGCCGGAATTAGCAACATCTGTTATTGCCACCATTCACCATCACGACGATATCGCTATTGGCAATATTGTTGGTTCCAATATTTTTAACGTCTTTTGGATTTTAGGCCTAACCGCCACCTTCCTCCAATTGCCTTTCAATGTAAATGTTAATTTTGACGTTTTAATTTCAGTGATTGCCACTTCATTATTATTCTTAGCGATGTTTGTTGGCAAACGTCACCGACTTGACCGCTGGCAAGGAATTTTATTTCTGATATTATACGTCAGCTATACCGGTTACTTAGTCTATCGCGGCTAAAAAGCTTTTAAAAACCAGCATTAACATGCTGGTTTTTTTTATAATATAACTTTTTGATTCTAAAATTATTTCAAAAAAGGTTTATCTAAATTGCCGGTATCAGAATAGCCACGACTTTCCCAATAGCCCTCAAAATCTTGATCACTGGAAAACTCGATTTCAGAGATCCATTTAATCCATTTGTAGCCCCATTTACTTTCTGCCACTAATTGAAACGGAAATCCTCTTTCCGGCAAAAGTTCAGCTTCGTTCATTTTATAAGCCATAATAATATCATTGTCATAAAAATAACTCAAAGGAAAAGACGTTGAATAACCGTCGACTGATCGAAAAATTACTGTCTTGGCCTGATTAGTTGGTTTAACTTGATCAAATAAATCCCGCAATAATATGCCTTGCCAAAGAATTGTTACCGACCAACCCTCGACGCAATTCAATTTAACCACTTTTTTTTGACTGGCAAAATTTTTGATGATTTGGTCATAGCTAAAACTTTTGGGATTTTCAATCAGCCCTTTAATTTCTAATTTATAATTTTCTTTATTAACATACTGAGGTCCTTTGATTGAATTTTCAAAAAAATCATTAACCGAGGACAAATTTTGGCCTTCATAATTATTAATTTCCACAACATTTAAATGGCGCCTGCCCTTGGCCTTATTCCATTCAACCAAAACATAATCACTGGCAGCGATTACCACAATGACCAAAAAAATAATTAGAACAAAATCAATTGGTTTTAATTTTTTAATCATTTTTTTCTTTGTTTAAATTTAAACAAACCGAATTAATACAATACCGTTTACCGGTTTGGGTCGGCCCATCTTCAAAAATATGTCCCAAATGTGAACCGCAATTATTACAAATAACTTCCGTTCTTTTCATACCGCCGCTTTGGTCGGCTAAAAACTTGACTGCACCGGGGATGGCCGAATCAAAGCTTGGCCAGCCGGTACCCGAATCAAACTTAGCATTAGACAAAAATAATTCCGCCTGGCAAGCGGCACAATTATAAATTCCCTCCTCTTTAGAATTATAATATTTACCGGAAAAAGGCGCTTCCGTTTGTTTTTGCCTCAAGACTTTATATTGTTCTGGCGTAAGTTTGTCTTTAAAAATGTCTTTTTCCATATTAAATATGA
>Ga0172379_10012323_pt1 | contig 10030 bp, 10 predicted proteins | sample GrowelOW334metaG_FD_119756 | JGI IMG/M metagenome (GOLD analysis project Ga0172379, IMG submission 119756) | Groundwater microbial communities from an aquifer near a municipal landfill in Southern Ontario, Canada - Groundwater well OW334 metaG | ecosystem: Environmental > Aquatic > Deep...
ATGGCGTTGCATAGCCATTCCACTAACCCATCAAAAAACGATGGGTAACTGGCTGGTTAAATCGCGCCCCTACAATCTCGAACCACGCCCAAGGGAACGGAGCCACCATGAATATGACAGAAACCAAGCAAACCGCCTACCTCGCCGGAGGCTGCTTCTGGGGCATGGAAGAACTGGTGCGCCAGATCCCCGGCGTGCTGGAAACCGAGGTCGGCTATACCGGCGGCAACACACCGGATGCGCGCTACGAGCAGGTAAAGACCGGCAAGACCGGCCATGCCGAATCGCTGAAGGTCGTGTTCGACCCGCAACGACTCGGCTACCGGCACCTGTTGTTCGAATTCTTCCGCATGCACAACCCCACCACGCGCAACCGGCAAGGCAACGACACCGGCACGCAATACCGCTCGGCGATCTTTTACCTCGGCGAAGAACAGAGACACATCGCCGAAGATGTCATCAAGACCGTGGATGCATCGGGCGACTGGCAAGCCAAGGTCGTCACCGAGGTCGTGCCGTTCGGGGAATTCTACCGCGCCGAGGAATACCACCAGAAGTACCTGGTCAGGAACCGCGGCGGCTATACCTGCCACTACATCAGGGGACTCGGGTTGGGAGAAGAAATGTAGGATGGGTCGAGCAACGCGATACCCATCATCGGCTATTGTCGGATATCGCGTTGCTCGACCCATCCTGCGCTTGCAAATGAAGCGCCTGGCTTCACCAGACCATGGAAGTGCCTTTGCCGGGGTTGGTTCGCCAGCCCGGCCCGGAAGGACAGCCTTGTGGCTAGTTGATCAGCGCTTCCGTTTCCTGCAACAATTCGCGCGCCTTGGTCGCCACATCGTGCTCCGGATTGACCGCCAGCAGTTGTTGCCAGACAGTGCGCGCTTCTTTGACATTGTCTTTGGCGCGATGCAACAACAAGCCAAGGTTCACGTAGGCATGCCCGAAACTTGGGTCACGGGCGATCGTTTCACGAAAAGCCTGTTCTGCAAGGCTGATATCGTCATTGCGCCAATACATCGTGCCAAGGTCTGTGCGCACGCCCGGCAGATCGGGATCGACGGCAAGAGCGCGCTGGTAATAGAGTATGGATTGCCCTGCGTCCCCGTTGTCGTAAAAAATGTTGCCCAGGGTTATCGCGGCTTCGATATCCTTGCCGTCCTTGTTCAGGCGTTCCTTGAGTTCAGCGACAGTACTTGTTGCGTTCATTGTTTGTTACTCCAAACTGAAAAATGTAAATGAGATCCCCGGGTGGTCTTTCTGCCCCGGAAACAGTAAGTTCTGTGAATCGAACGCAGTATACCAAAGTTAGCAAACAATCATTACACCCACGCCATGCCGACCACCGCCACGCACACGGTCAACACCCCCAGCGCCAGATTGACTGCGATCAACTTGCGTATCCTGCCCAGCATCTCTCCCGCTTCTTTCCAGCGTTGCTTGGCGACTTGCAGGCTGAACGGCACGTAGCAGGCGAAAAACACGTAGCCGTAGATCACCATCATCGCCAATCCCGCGGCCAGCATGATGTGGACGTGATGCCCCGCATGCGCGATGCCGCCATACAGATAGACCAGGTACAGGCCGCTGACCAGGAGAGTGGCGACCGCGCCCCACACCCAGGTGAAAAAGCGGCGAAACACCGTGTCCCACAGGCGCAACCGCTGTGGCGGTTCGAGCACTTCCACTGCAGCCGGACGCAGCACCACGTAGGCAAAGAACATGCCGCCCACCCAGATCAGGGCGGCAAGCAGATGGATCAGTTTGAACAGGGTCATGGTTTATTATTTGGCGACTGTAGATTCGCCGTTACGATACATGAAAACGAACCTTTCCCCTACCCCTCTTCTGCGCGAGGGAACAAAAGTTCGCGCACCGGCCTGAAACTTTTGCGATGCTCGATCGATACGCCATGCAGTCTCAGCGCGGCGAGGTGTGCGGCGGTGGGATAGCCTTTGTGGTCGGCAAATCCGTAATGCGGATATTGTACGTGCAATTCCATCATCAGCGCATCGCGCGCAGTCTTTGCCAGGATCGAAGCAGCGGAGATCGCGGCGACCTTGCTGTCGCCCTTCACGATCGCCTGGCTGGGGATGCCGGTCTGGGGGCAGTACAAGCCGTCCACCAGCACTTGCTGCGGCTGGATGGGCAAGGCCAGCACCGCGCGCCGCATCGCCAGCAGCGTGGCTTGCAGGATGTTGAGCCGGTCGATTTCGGCTACATCGGCGTACGCGACCGCCCAGGCAATTGCACGTTCGCGGATGATGGGCGCGAGCCGGTCACGTTGCTTTTCGGAGAGTTTTTTTGAATCGGCCAAACCGGCGATGGGGTAGTCCGGGTCGAGTATCACCGCCGCCGCGCTGACCGGGCCGGCCAGCGGGCCGCGCCCGGCTTCATCCACGCCGCAGATCAAGATGGTTGGTTGGACGATTTCCCTCTCCCCTGCCCCTCTCCCGCCAGCGGGCGAGGGGAATTATGTCTTTGCCAAATAAGGCAAAATGGCCGCAGCCGCTTTCTGCGCGGTATCGTGGCGCAATGATCGATGCAGCGCGGTGAAGGTTTCTGCAAGCTGCGCCACGGCATCCTTGTCGTTTAACAGATTGAGCAAGGCCTGGGTGAGATTCTCCGGGGTCGCGTCATCCTGGAACAGTTCCGGCACGACAAAACGTTCGCACAAGATGTTGGGCAGGCCGTAATAAGGCTGATAGCCCTTACGCTTCATCAGCCACCACGACAATGCCGGCATGCGATAGGTGATCACCATCGGCCGCTTGAGCAGCGCGGCTTCCAGCGTGGCTGTCCCGGACGCGACCAGCACGCCGTCGGCGGCGGTCATCGCATCCTGCGCATGCCCGAACAGCAGCGTGATCGGCAATTCCTGCGCATCGCAGTCATAAAGCGCCTGCTGGAATATCTCCCGCGTTTCGCGGCTCGCCAGGGGCACCAGAAAGCGTGCATCCGGCAGTTGTTTCAGGATCAACCTGGCAGTTTCGATATAGGTATTCGCAAGATAGCTGACTTCGCTCTGGCGACTTCCGGGAAGAAACGCGAACACCCTGGCTTGCGGCGGGATGCGCATGGCCTCGCGCATCTCGGCGCGTTTCGGCTGCTCCGGCAACATATCGGCAAGCGGGTGGCCCACATAATCCACCGGCACGTCGGCCTTCCGGTAGATGTCTGCCTCATGCGGGAACAGCGCCAGCATGCGGGATACCGCGCGCTTGATCTTGTGGATGCGTTCTCCGCGCCATGCCCATATCGACGGACTGACGTAGTGTATGGTCGGGATCCCATGCTGCTTGAGCACGAGTTCCAGGCCGAGATTGAAATCCGGCGCGTCCACCGCAATGAACAGGTCCGGCCTGTTGGCCAGGAAATAGGCGCGCAGCTTGCGGCGTATGCCGACGATCTCGAGATAATGGCGCAGCACTTCGACGTAGCCGCGCACCGCGAGTTTTTCCATCGGGAACAATATTTCCATGCCGGCGGATTGCATTTTGGGCCCGCCGATCCCGACGAACCTCAGATCCGGGCGTGCGGCCTTCAGTGCCGCCATCAGATGACTGCCGAGCAGGTCGCCCGATGCTTCGCCCGCGACGATACCTATCACAACTTTTTGTGCCATAACAAAACCAGGATCAACGAAGGATGCCGCGTGTCGCGGTGTCAAGGAAATCTGCCAGAAGCTGTACTTCGTGGTGTTCCGCCGCCTGTGATCGAAGCGCGGCTTTGGCATCCTCAAGGCTCAGGCCCGATTTGTACAATGTCTTGTAGGCACGCTTGACCGCCATGATCGCCTCTGCGGAAAATCCGCGCCGCTTCAATCCTTCCGAGTTGATGCCGTGCGCCACGGCCGGATTGTCGGCGGCAGTGACATAAGGCGGCAGGTCCTGCGACAAGCGTGTCTGAAAGCCGGTCATCGCATGTGCCCCGATACGCACGAACTGGTGCACACCGGACAGGCCGCCCAGGAATACCCAGTCACCCACATGCACGTGGCCGCCCAGCGTCGCGCCATTCGCCATGATGGTGTGGCTGCCGATCTGGCAATCGTGCGCCACATGCACGTAAGCCATGATCCAGTTGTCATTGCCTATGCGTGTGACGCCGGCATCCTGGGCCGTGCCGGTATTGAGGGTGCAGAATTCGCGGATGGTGTTGTTGTCGCCGATCTCCAGGCGTGTAGGCTCACCCGCATATTTCTTGTCCTGCGGCATCGCGCCCACCGAGCAGAACTGGAAGATGCGATTGGCCTTGCCGATGCGGGTGTGCCCCTCGATCACGACATGGGGTCCGATCCAGGTTCCCGCAGCGATCTCGACGTGCTCGCCGATGATGGTATACGCACCCACCTCGACGTCATCGGCGAGCCTGGCGTTCGGGTGGATGATGGCGGTGGGATGGCGCATCACGGGACCGCTTTGACCGTGCACATCAGTTCCGCTTCGGCAGCCAGTTGCCCGTCGACCTCGACGACCCCGGCGAATTTGAACAGGCCGCGCATGCTGCGGAGGAGCGACACCTTGATGATCATCTGGTCACCGGGCACGATAGGACGCTTGAAGCGCGCACCATCGATGCCGGCGAAGTAATACACCGATTTTTCGCTCGCTCCCGCTCCCATGGATTTGAACGACAACAGCGCGGCGGCCTGCGCCATCGCTTCTATGATCAGCACGCCCGGCATCACCGGAAAATGCGGGTAATGCCCGGGGAAGAACGGTTCGTTGATGGTCACGTTCTTCAGCGCCACGATGCTCTTGTCCGGCTCCATGGACAGCACCCGGTCTATCAGCAGGAACGGGTAGCGGTGCGGGAGTAGTTTGGTGATCTCGTTTATATCCATCTGTATGCTCATCGGTATTCCCTTTTTTACGATTTCCGTTTCAATGATTCCACGCTTGAAGATCCCAGCTGTTGCTCCAGTGCCTTGACGCGCTTCACCAGCTCGTCCAGGTGGCGCAGGTGCACGGTGTTCTTGCGCCAGTCTTCGGTCCTGGCAAACGGGAAGATGGCGGCGTAGGAACCCGCTTCATGGATAGACTTCCCGATCAGCGTGAACGCCGCGATCTCCACATGGTCCGCTATCTTCAAATGCCCCAGTATCCCCGCGCTGCCGCCGATCAGGCAGTAGCGCCCGATGGTGGTGCTGCCCGCGATGCCGACACACCCGGCGATCGCGGTGTGCGCGCCGATGCGCACGTTATGCGCGACCTGGATCTGGTTGTCCAGCTTCACGCCGTCCTCGATCACCGTGTCATCCAGCGCGCCGCGATCGATGGTGGTGTTCGCGCCTATCTCCACGTCATTGCCGATCACCACGCGCCCGATCTGCGGGATCTTGATCCAGCGGCCCGCATCCATCGCGATGCCGAACCCGTCCGCGCCGATCACGGCGCCGGAATGCGCGATCAGGTTGTCGCCGATCACGCAATCGTGATAGATCACCACGCGCGGATACAGCCGGGCATGGCTGCCGACGACCACATCCCTGCCGATATAACAGCCTTCACCGATCACGCTGTGTGGTCCGATCATCGCGTCTTCGCCGATCACGGCAGTCGCCGCGATGCTGGCAGTCGCGTCTATCTTCGCGCCCGCGCCGATGACCGCACTGGCGTGTATGCCCGGCACCACATCCGGCAAAGGGTTCAGCAGCGCCGAAACCTTGGCGAAATACGCATAGGGGTTATCCGAGATGATGCGCGGCAGTCCGGTCGCATCCGCGTCGGCCTCGCCCAGTATCACCGCACCGGCGCGGGTATTGGCCAGCTGCCCGCGATATTTGCTGTTGGTGAGGAAGCTGATATGGGCAGACTGCGCAGTCTCCAGCGTCGCGACCTGGGTGACACGCGCTTCGGCCTGGCCCAATACCCGGCCGCCCAATCGCGCGACGATCTCGGATAAACGGTAGGAAACAGTCATGCTGAAAAACCCCGCCTATTTGCCGGGTTTGGTGTCGGCTTTGCTATCGGCAAGATGCTTGATCACCATGTCGGTGATATCGATCTTTGGATTGCGATACACCGCTTCCTGCAAGACCAGGTCGAACTTCTCCGCTTCGGCGATCGCCTGGATGGCCTTGTTGGCCTGCTCCAGCACGATGGCCAGTTCCTCGTTCTTGCGCAGGTTCAGGTCTTCGCGGAACTCGCGCTGCATACGTTGCAGGTCCACGTTCATGGCCGTCAATTCGCGCTCCTTGTTGCGCCGGTCCGCATCCGAAAGCTTGCTGTCTTCCGTGTCCAGCGCAGCCTGCAACTCCTTGGCCTGCTTCATCAGCTTCTTGATCTCCTGGTCGCGCCCGGAAAATTCCTTTTCTATCTTGCTTTCCGCCTTCATCGCGGGGGCAGACTCGCGCAACACGCGCTCGGTATCCACCACACCCACCTTGAAATCCCCTGCCTGCGCCACTCCGGCACCCAGCAACACGGCCAGCATAATCATCGTTTTCATTTTTCAATCCCCCTGCATCATCATTATCGACCGGGCCTCAGAACACCGAGCCCAAAGTAAACTGGAATTTCTGCAATTTATCTGCCGGCTGCTTGTTGATCGGCACTGCATAACTGAATTTAAGCGGCCCCACCGGGGATATCCAGGTAAGCGCCACACCGGCAGAATAGCGCAATCCGGCGCTGCCCGGCAGGTCACCGGGTCCATACACCGCGCCGCCATCGATGAATCCGCTCAGGCGCACGGATTTTTCATTGCCCATCCCCGGGAAAGGCGCCAGCAACTCCACTCCGCCGAGCACCCGGCGCGGCCCCCCCAATACCGCATCCGCGGCATCGCGCGGGCCCAGCGAATTCGCATCATAGCCGCGCACCGAGCCGGGGCCACCGGCATAGAAATTCTTGAAGAACGGCAATTCCTTGCCGCCATAACCGCCCGCGATACCGGCCTCGCCATGCAGTAACAGTGTGACATCTTTGCTCAGCGGATGGAACCATTGATGCTGGTAATTCAGCTTGTAATAGCGCATATCGAACACCGGCAAGGCGATTTCCGCAAAGGCGCGCTGCATCGTCCCTTCGGTGGTATAGATCGCGCTGTCAAGGCTGTCCCTGCCCCAGCCTATCGTTCCCAGCAAATTGCTGTTGGTCGTGCCGTTGACATTCACGTATTGCATCAATCGCGCCGGGCTGGTTGCGAACAAGCCCAACTGGGTCGTTTCGATCGCCAGGCCGTAGCTGATCGTCTCGTCCTCGGCTATCGGCACCCCGAAACGCACGCCGCCGCCCAAAGTATGCGACGAGTACTGGCTGACCGCGGTGCTTTGCGAATCGGTGTTGCGCTTGTAGACATCGAAGCCGCGGCTCACACCATCATCGGTGAAATAGGGGTTGGTGTAGGAAACCGAGTAGACCTGGTTGACCTTTCCGGTGTTGATCTGGGTGGAAAGGTAATTGCCGGAGCCGAACAGGTTGGCCTGCGTCACACCGCCCGTCAGCACCAGGCCTTCACCGCTTGAAAAGCCCGCGCCCACCGAGATGCTCCCGGTCGATTTCTCCTTGACCGACATGTTCACATCCACCTGGTCTGCCGCGCCCTGCACCGCCGGGGTCTCGATATTGACCTCGGAAAAGAAATCCAGCTTGTCGACGCGCTGCTTGGATTTCTTGATCTTTTCCACATCGAACCACTCGCCTTCGGTCTGGCGGAACTCGCGGCGTATCACCTCGTCGCGGGTCTTGTTGTTCCCCGCGACGTTGATGCGGCGAATATACACGCGCTGGCCGGGATCCACCACAAAATTAAAGGAGACCTGGTGCTTTTCCTTGTCGATCTCCGGGATCGCATTCACATTGGCGAAGGCGTATCCCTCCTGGCCCAGGCGTTCCCCGATCTTTATGCTGGTTTCGCTCATGGCCTTGCGCGAAAACGTATCCCCGGCTTTCACCTGCAACAGCTTTTCGATCTCCGCTTTGGGTATCAGCGTATCACCGGACACACTCACCCTGGAGACGGTATATTTTTCACTTTCGGTGAAATTGACCGTGATGTAGATATCCTTCTTGTCCGGCGTGATCGAGACCTGGGTCGAATCGATGTTGAATTCCAGGTAGCCGTTGTCCATGTAGAACGAGCGCAGCGTCTCCAGATCGGCGGACAGTTTCTGCTTGGAGTACTGGTCGTTGCTGCTGAACCACGCAAACCATCCCGGCGTGCCGAGTTTCATCAAGTCCAGCAACTCTGCTTCCGTATAGACATGATTGCCGATCAGGTTGATCTTCCTGATCTTGGAGACCTCGCCTTCCACCACATTGAACACGATGCTGACCCGGTTGCGCTCCATCTCGGTGACGGTGGTCGCCACCTTGACGGCATACTTGCCGCGCGCGACATACTGGCGCTTCAGTTCCTGGGTGGCTTTCTCCAGCGCCCCCTTGTCGAAGATGCGCGCTTCGGCGAGCCCCGCATATTTCATGCTTTCCTTGAGCTGGTCCTTGGGGAAATCCTTCACCCCGTTGACCTCGATACTGGCTATCGAAGGCCTCTCCCTGACCTGCACGATCAGCACGCCGCGCTCGGCTTTCAGGCGCACATCCTTGAAGAATCCCGTCGCATACAAGGCGTGGATCGCCGTCGCGGCCCGTTCGTTATCGATGACGTCCCCGACCTTGACAGGCAGATAACTGAACACCGTCCCGGCCTCGGTGCGCTGTATGCCCTCGACGCGGATGTCCTTGACGGTGAACGGTTCGATTGCCCAAACAGGAGAGATGAAGCCGGGTGAGATACAGAGCAGGAAGATCATCCCTGCCAGCTTTTTTATGTGCATTTTTTAGCCTGAAACCAAGCGATTGATATCGTTATATACAGCAAAGACCATCAGCGTGCCGAGCAGCGCGATGCCTATCTTCTGGCCGATCTCCCAGGCCTGATCGGAGGCCGGGCTGCCCTTGACCAGTTCGGCGACATAATACAGCAAGTGACCGCCATCCAATAACGGGATGGGCAGCAGATTCAACACCCCGAGACTGATGCTGATCAGCGCCAGGAAACTCAGGTAAGACGCCGCACCCATTTTGGCTGACTGCCCGGCGTAATCGGCGATCGTGATCGGGCCGCTCAGGTTCTTCATCGACACTTCACCGGTCACCATCTTGCCCAGCATCTTCAGGCTGATGACGGAGGTTTCCCAGGTCTTGCGCAGCGACTGGGCCAACGCTTCCAGCGGACCGTAACTCACCTCGACGAACATCGCTTGCCATGCGGCCTCATCCACTTTCGGCACCGCGCCGATCTTGCCCGCTGTCTTGCCGGATTCGGCAACGGTTTGCGGAACCACGGCGATCTGCATGGTCGATGCTGCTTCCCCGCGCTGCACATCGAGCAGCACCGTTTCTCCCGGATGCGCGCGTATCACCTCCACCACATCCATCCAGCGCTGCATCGTTGCGCCATTGGCACGCAGGATCCGGTCGCCCTGTCGCAGGCCGGCGCGCTCTGCCACGCTGCCGCTGACGACATCACCGATAACGGGCAGGACCACAGGCTGGTAGAGATGCAGGCCGAGCTTGTCGAGAAACTCGCCGTCCAGATCCTTCGCCGCCATCCCGCTCATATCCAGCAAATGAAATGAGCGCGTGCCGCCGGCACTTTGCGCTTCTATCCGCACCGCTTGTCCCGAACCCTGTTGCAGGGTCAGATCCATCAGGCGCCAGTGCAATTCCTGCCAGCTCGGGACGGGTTCGCCATTGATGCTGAGTATGGTCTCGCCAGATTGCAGCTGCGCGATGGCAGCAGGCGTACCTTGCGGCACATCGCCCAGGGTCGGTTTCAGCCCGGGCACGCCGTGCATGAACAAAGCCCAGTACAACACGATAGCCAGCAGAAAATTCGCCAGCGGCCCCGCCACCACGATCGCCATGCGCTGCAATACCGGCTTGCGGTTGAAGGCGTAGGGCAGATCTTCCGGCGCAACCTCTTCCTCGCGCTCGTCCACCATCTTGACGTAGCCGCCCAGCGGGACCGAGGAAACCACCCATTCGGTATCGTTCCCGGCAAAACGTTTCCTGTA
>Ga0172379_10012324_pt1 | contig 10030 bp, 7 predicted proteins | sample GrowelOW334metaG_FD_119756 | JGI IMG/M metagenome (GOLD analysis project Ga0172379, IMG submission 119756) | Groundwater microbial communities from an aquifer near a municipal landfill in Southern Ontario, Canada - Groundwater well OW334 metaG | ecosystem: Environmental > Aquatic > Deep...
CTGTTTGGAACTGATTTTTCTGTTGTTACCAAAGATAAAACTTTTTCTTCTTGTGAAAGTTCCAAAAAGTTCAAAAGTCCTCTGCCACGAGCAACTCTATTTCCCTCTGGAATCTCATAAACCTGGGTTTGGAAAACTTTTCCTGAATCTGTAAAAAACATTAAATTATCGTGAGTTGAAGCCGTTAAAAAATGCTCCACAATGTCATCTTGCATTGTTTTCATTCCCATGATTCCTTTTCCTCCGCGTTTTTGAATTTTGTAAGTTGCAGGGTTTATCCTCTTTATGTAGCCACCGGTGGTCAAAGTGACAATTGTTTCTTCCAAAGGAACCAAATCAACTTCTGTAATTTCTCCCAGTTTTCCTTTCACAACTTTTGTTCTTCTTTTGTCTCCAAATTTCTCTTTCAAATCTAAAAATTCTTTTTTGATTATAGCTTTCAGTCTTTCAGGGCTTTTCAAAATTGCCAACAAGTCTTTTATGGTTTCCAAAATCGCTTTCAATTCATCTTCAATCTTTTTTCTCTCTAATCCAGCAAGCGTTTGCAAACGCATTTCCAAAATGGCAAAGGCCTGCTTTTCTGTTAGCTTGAATTTTTTGATTAAATTAATTCTGGCTTCTTCTTTATCGGCTGATTTCTTGATTGTTTGGATTACAGCATCAATGTTTTTCAAGGCAATCATCAAACCTTCCAAAATGTGTGCTCTTTCTTTTGCTTTTTCCAGTTCATATTTTGTCCTGCGAGTTATCACTTCTTCTCTGTGCTTGATAAAATATTTTAAAACATCAGACAAAGATAAAATTTCAGGCTGAATGCCATCAACCAATGCCAACAAATTCAAATGGAAAGTTTTTTGCAATCCGGTAAATTTGTATAATCTGTTTAAAATTCTTTGCGGTTGGAATCCTTTTTTAACATCAATAATAATTCTCATTCCTTCCCTGTCTGACAAATCCCTGATGTCTTTTATTCCTTCAACTTTTTTTTCAGAAACCAATTCTGCCATCTGTTCAACCAAGGTGGATTTTAAAACCTGGTAGGGGATTTCGGTTATAACAATTTGCTCAGAACCGTCTTTTTTCTCCACCACATCGGCTTTTCCACGCATTAAAATTGCACCCTTACCTTGTGAATAAGCGGAAATTATTTCTTTTTGGTCATAAATTATTCCTCCTGTTGGAAAATCTGGACCTTGCACAAATTCAAACAAATCTTCTGTTTCTGCTTTTGGATGATCTAGCATATATATGGAAGCGTCCAAAACTTCTGTAATATTATGAGGCGGAATGTTGGTTGCCATTCCAACTGCAATTCCCAAGCTTCCATTTAAAAGCAACTGAGGCAATGGGGAAGGCAAAACTGTGGGCTCTTGAGTTTGACCGTCGTAGTTATCAATAAAATTTACAGTGTCTTTGTCAATGTCACGCAACATTTCGTCTCCAATTTTTGACAACCTACATTCTGTGTATCTGGCAGCAGCAGCTCCATCCCCGTCAATACTGCCAAAATTTCCCTGGCCATCAACTAATATGTAACGCATATTAAAATCCTGCGCCATTCTAACAAGTGACTCATAAACAGCTGTGTCTCCGTGCGGGTGATAAGATTTCAAAACTTCTCCAACCACAGCCATTGATTTTCTGTGCTTTGTGTTTGACCTTAACCCAGAATCCGCCATTGCGTACAAAATTCTGCGATGAACAGGTTTCAATCCATCTCTGACATCTGGAAGCGCACGCGCCACAATAACCGACATTGCGTAATCAATGTATGATTCTTTAAGTTCGGTTACCATTTCCCTCTGAGTTACATTTCCCCTGTTGCTGTCTCCAGGTTTGCCGTCTTCCTGCGCCTTAGGTTTTGATTTTTCTTCAGCCATTTTTATTTATTATTTATTACTTGGGCTTGTAGTTTGTAAAATATCTGCAGATGAGTAAGATGGAATATTTACTGCTGGCAAATTTGATAATTTATTTATTGTTCCGTTAATCCAAAAAAATCCCATTATAAGTCCTAAAATAATCACAATTGTCCATAGGACAATCTTTTTTTTCCTATCAGGCAAACTTTGCAATTTCGTTAAAAAAATTCTATTTTTTTCTGCAAAAGACATATTACGGCTCCAAAACTATTATTTCCATTCCATCTTTCGGCAAAGTGGATGTTTTAACAGTAAATTTGTCTTGCGGTTTTATGGAAGGCTTTCCCATTGCTTTTAAAAATTTGGAAACTTCATCAAGTTTAATTTTATTTTTTGGCAAGGCATAATGCATGGGAATTACAATTCTCGGTTCAATCTGCCCGATTATTTTTTGCGCTGATGTTGAATCAATTGTGTATCCTTCTCCGCCAACCGGAATCATTAAAACATCAACTGAATCTATTATTTCCAGCTGTTCATCTGTTAATTGTTTTTGTCCAAAATCTCCTAAATGACAGAACCTCAAATCTTCTGCTTCAAAAATATAAATTGTGTTTTGTCCTTTTTCTTTACCTTCTTTGTCATCATGAAAAGAGGGAATTCCTCGCACAAAAATTCCTTTAACCTCATATTCTCCCGGACCATTTATTACAAAAGGCTCGCCTTTTACATCTTTTGAATTATTATGGTCATAATGATCATGCGTAATCAACAAAATGTCAGCCGAAAGATTTGGCAGTTTCAAGCCAATTTTTTCATCGTATGGATCAATCACAATGTCAGCGGAATGATCTCTGGAATTAGAAACTTCAAGTTGAAAACAGGATTGCCCTGCCCAATAAATTTTTGCCATAAAGTTTTATATTTTATAATTTTATCATAAACCAAATTCAACTTCAAGTCGTCAAATATGCTGTGCAAGTCGGTGGGACGTCCGACGTCCCACCACTATCAATGTTATTCTAACGCCAATTTTTCAAGATCTGGTAGCTTATTCTTATTTTTTATCCAGCTGTCAATTCCAACCCTACATCCTTCTGAACCACCCATAAATTCTAAAAAGAAATCTCTTTGCGTTACCGAAGGAAAAGTTTTTTTACCTAGATAATCAACGTAACTGTGGCGCTTATTGTTTTCCAAAAATTCTTTGACTTTTTTAGGATTTTTTATTCCTTTCTCCTTCCAGCCGGGCTCAATTATAGAAATTAAATTAGCATGTACATATAAAAATACATTTCTCAACTGGTCGTCATCCTTAATATGAACTACACGAAATTTATTAAAAAGATGCCCTATACGCTGATATTTCTTGTTAAAATATTTAGCGTATCCGCCATTAACTTTTTTCATGAATTCAGTTATACCATTGTCCTTCAACTGCTTTATAATTAAATGTAAATGATTAGGCATAAAGGAAAAAGCAAGCACATCCACCAATTTATCTCTCTCATCAATATATTTAGGAGGGTGGGATGTCGGACGTCCCACCGACTCTCTTTCTTGTTTTTTAAATCTATTGCGAGCCCTTCTTCGTTCCCAAATTTCTACCTTTTTAGTATTATTAAATTCGTAAATAGAAAAAATACCGCGATAGAAATCGCTCTCATCAACAAAAACAACAGTGTCTCCGACGGTTCTACTCACAACATGATAAATTTCATCGTTAGCTAAAAAAGGTTTAGTATAACTCATTTTTTTATTTTATTTATTACAATATTTATTATACCAAAAATAATTAAAAGGTGGGATGTCGGACGTCCCACCACTCCTTAAAATACTATTGGAATAAAAAAAGAGTCCCACCTGCGTTAGTGGAACTTTACTACCGATTATTTGTGGCTATCGCCTTAGTGGCTGACGAGTGTTTTTTCTTCAGCTCTAGTGATAAGCCTCACTAAATTGGCGAATATAACCGCCGATGCGAGATTTCTCTCGTCGGCTATGCCGATTTTTAGTGATGGATTAGCTTTAACAAGTTTGTCCATCTCACCAGCGAGTTTAGCAAAACTCTCTGCGGCAACAGAGTATTCTGGGTAGTTTATGTTTATTTCAGGCATCTTCTGTGATGCCTTTTCGCAGGTCTCAATGCATTCCTGCACTGGCGTGACAAAAGGTTCTGCCAGCTTGGTCGTCAATTTGCGGAGTTTGTCTACAGCACCCCAAGTGGCAGTCTGCAAACAGTACTTCTTAAACTCAACGTCGTGATGAATCCAATAGGCCAATGCCGTATTCAAAACGCCATTCAGGACATTGTTAACTAAACGAAAATTATTTTGTTGCTTCGTCATGTTCGTTCTCCTTTTCAAGTTTTATCCCAATGCTTACACGCTTCAAGCTACAAATCTGTTTGTAATCTAAAGCGTGTAAGCATACAAATAATCTTATTTATTATTAAAGAACTATTATTTAATTTGTACTGGATTATATCAAATAAGTTAGATTACGTCAATGCTTGCACAAAACTATAAAATAATGTATATTGAGTATATTAATAAGTAATACTGCTGAGCGGCAGCAGAATCCTTCGACTCGCAAGAGCTCGCTCAGGAGAGAAAAATCAACCGTGATTTTTTTATTGAATTATATGATAAAAGAAACAATTAAAAAAGTAGCAGACGCGACAACACAGCTTTCAGTGGGCTCAACTGTTGAAGGAAAAGTTGTGGCAAGAGACCGCTCATCCCTTTTCATTGATTTGGGAATACACGGAACTGGAATAATTTTTGGCAGGGAATTTTACAATGTAAAAGAAGTTGTAAAAAATCTTGAAGTGGGAGACAAGGTTTTTGCAAAAATCGTTGAATTGGAAAACGATGAAGGTTACCGGGAACTTTCTTTAAAGGACGCCACAAAAGAAATCAGCTGGAAACGCTTAAAAGATTTGCGAGATTCAGCTCAAATTTTAACTGTTAGAATTACCGGAGTAAACAAAGGTGGACTTTTAACAACTTTGGATGGCATACAGGCTTTCTTGCCAGTTTCACAATTGGCTCCAGAGCACTATCCGCGTGTGGCTGATGCCGACAAACAGAAAATTTTGAAAGAATTACAAAAATTCATCGGCAAAACTTTGGAAGTTAAAATTCTTGATTTGCTTGCCCAGGAAAACAAATTGATTTTATCTGAAAAAGCAAAATCAGAGGAAAAAACCAAAGAAACATTAAAAAATTACTCAAAAGGTGATACAATTGAAGGTGAGATTACCGGAATTGCAGACTTTGGAGCTTTTATAAAATTCCCATATCCTGTGGAAAATGAAAACGAGCAGATTGAAGGTTTAATCCACATTTCAGAGCTTGACTGGCAATTGGTTGAAAATCCTGTTGAGGTTGTAAAAGTTGGCGAAATTGTAAAAGCCCAGATTATAAACATAAATAATAACCAAGTTTTTCTTTCTTTAAAATCATTGAAGAAAAATCCTTGGGAAGAAATTGAAAAAGAATACAGCAAGGGCGACATGATAAAAGGGAAGGTGACCAAATTTTCAACGTTTGGGGCGTTTGTTGAGATTGCGCCAAAAATAAGGGGACTTTGCCATATTTCTGAATTTGAATCAAAGGAAAAAATGGAAGAGCAGATGAAAATCGGCGAAACCTACAACTTCCAGGTTTTATTGATTGAACCAAGGGAGCACAGAATGAGCTTAAAACTTATTACTGAAAAATAAGAAAAAAGTATTTTTTAAACGCCCCAAACGCTGTTTGGGGCGTTTGTTTGTTTATAGTATTGACAAATTTCACAATGTAATATAATGTGAAAAATGTATTAGAAACAAACTAACGGCGAAGCAACTTGAAAACATAAAGAATCAAGCATCAAGCATTCTTGGGAGAACATAAAATGGATAACAACCAGACAACGCAATCAGTTGCAGTGGGACGTGTCCTACTGCTTATTGATTGGGACAACTTTTTCCTTAGTCTGATTTCTCTCTTTAAAACAAATGAAGGAATCATGATTGAAAACAGAATCAAAAAGCTGATGAAATGGATTGAAGAAAACTTGGGAGAACTTTTGGGAGGACACGGATTTGTGTTTGCTCCTGAACACCTATCTTCCTACCATCAGCGAATCTGCGCAAGAAACGGATTAAAGCTGGTAATTTGTCCCAAAAGACCTATGAATCCAGGCGAAGAAGACACAGTAGATGAAACCATTATCTGGTTCGCAGAAATGATGGTTAATCATCCCAACTTTGAAACTATATGTCTGGTCAGCGGAGACAGTGACTACGTTCCGCTGTTTGAGGAAATGGGCAGACAAGGAATTAAGAGAGCGTTAGCTCCTCCAACAGTCGGCTCGCTCTCAAAGAGTGGAGATTTAGTAGAACTCGTGGACATAAACCAAGAGACAGCAGAAAGATTGCTGTTTATGCTTGATAGCGAATAATATGGCGGTGTGAAATATTCACTGCTTTTGTTTTGCGTAAAAAACTTGACAACTGTTTGTTATTGTGTATAATATAGTCAGTTCTTAATATCGCTAACTAAACAGGTCTTAGCTCTTGAAAGGAGCAAAAATGAAAACTAAGACCACCACCCCGAAAAAGGCTACGAAAGTAGCCGAAGAAAAACCGAAAGCGGTGAAAACCGCGAAATCGCCTAAGAAGGCGCCGCCGGAGAAGAAAGGTCTCGAACAGCTTTCGGAGATCATGAAGGGTATCACCCTGAGTGTCCCGAAGCTCGCAACGATTCCCACCCTTGAGGGAGTGGGAGTGACCGCCAAGGAAAAGGCGGCGAACGCCAACCGGCTTGAGGAGGATGTGACCAGCGCCGTACGCTTCTTGGCGGACAAGAAGCTCGAGGCGTGCACGGATCGCCGTGAACGCCGGGCGGTGAAGGAAGAGCTTGATGGCCCGATGGCCCAGATGAACACGTACATCGAGAACGTGTTCGGACTCGCAGACCCGCTCTACAAGGCGACGGTTGCGGTTGCGTTTGTCAAAGCGTCCTTGTCTCAGCAGTTTGAGACGCACATAGACGCTGCGAAAATGCTCGCGAGCCTTGTCGATCGCGGGTTGCTGATCTGGAACCCGAGGGGATCGGTGATGATTGGCTACACCAGGTATGAGTTGGGAGATTTTGGGTTAGATGTCGAAGACATCGCCGAGATTTGCACGGTCATCGACAAGTTCAGCCGCACGCTCGTACAATTGGAAAGTCAACGGCGCCAAGAACAAGTCCAGATGATGTCGGAGCAATCCGAGATCACCCTGGACGAAGCCCTTGCCGGGCAGAACGGCAAGTGTCTGGTCAACGTTCCCGCCGAGAGCTTTATGCTCCACGGACAGGAAAAGTGGCGAGGCGGTGGGAATGCGTTGTTCGACTTCCGGGCCAACGAGGTTATTCCGATTTGCGCCAGTGGCGCCATCGAACGACTAATCGCAGACCTGGCAGTGGCCGGAGTCAAACTCATCCGCCACACTTTGGAATGGAGGACCGCTCCAGGATCCGGTGAAAGCTTCGGCAAGCTGGCCGAAGCCATCCAGCGCCAACGCCGGTGCAGTCCGAAAGAGGCTGAGGATCACACGAAGAAAATCCAAACCCTCTGGCACATCCTCGACCGAGGAGTTAGAATTCGCAAGGACGAGGTCAAGCGCGAAGAGGCAAAGGCGGAAATGGAGGCGAAAGCCAACATCACACCGGTCCAGTTCTTCGGACTGAACGGCAACGATGGCAAACTGAGCAACGGCACCACGTTACTCTCGTTCGAAGGAGTGTTCAAACACGACTCGGGAAGCATTCTCGAACCATTCTTCCTCGCCAACCTTGACGAGGTGGAAGGCGAGAAATTCTTCTCCATTGTTGAGGTGCCAGCTCATCTCGAGAAGAACCTCAAGAGGTTTGTTGGAATGCAGTTCTCGATCGGGAACGACTGGGATGATTTGCCGGATCAGTTGAGCCGGCTCGTCCGTGGGATTCGCTCCCAGCAAGAAAAGGCCGTCCAGCTCGCCTCGAAGTAGCTGAAACCGACCTGTGAAGTTAGCGAATACATGGACGTTGTGAAGTGTACCTTGTGGTGCATGGAGCAACGTCCTCTTTTTTTGCATTGAAATATTTTTAAAAATATGTTAAATTAACCATATTACTATATACATAAATACATCATATGAATCCACTTTTAAAAAATTTTGTTTTTGTTGTTTTAATTCTTCTTGTTGTGGGCGGAATTTTCAGCCTGCTTTATTTTCCTGCAACAACTCCCAACATAGTTTCCACAACGCAATTAGTTTCTGATATTAATGCTGGCAAAATAAAAAAAGTTGTTGTTTCAGGAGATTCCTTGGACATTACTTACACAGATGATAAAACTGCAACCTCAATGAAAGAAGCTGGAACAGGGGTTACAGACTTGCTAATAAATTTGGGAGTCAACAAAGAGAATCTGGCAAAAGTTGATGTTGTAAACCAAACAGCAAAACAGGATTTGTGGTCTTGGCTGACTCCGCTTTTGGTTTTTGGAATTTTACCATTAGTTGTTTTTGGATTTTTCTTCTGGACAATGATAAAGCAGGCAAAAACCGGAGCCATGCAAGCATTTGATTTTACAAAAGCCAAAGCCAGATTGTTTGGAGCAGAAGGCCATGGAAAAGAAAAAATAACATTTAAAGATGTTGCTGGGCTGAAAGAAGCCAAAGAAGAATTAGTTGAAATTGTTGACTTTTTAAAATTTCCAAAAAAATATTTGGCAATGGGAGCTAAAATTCCAAGGGGAGTTTTGCTTGTTGGGTCAGCAGGAGTTGGAAAAACCTTGCTGGCAAGAGCTGTGGCAGGAGAAGCCAATGTTCCATTTTTGTCGGTTTCAGGATCTGAATTTGTGGAAATGTTTGTGGGAGTGGGTTCAGCCCGTGTAAGAGATTTATTTGCAACAGCAAAAAAATCATCTCCTTCAATAATTTTTATTGATGAATTGGACGCAATTGGAAGGCACAGGGGAGCAGGAATTGGCGGAGGGCACGACGAAAGAGAACAGACTTTAAACCAAATTTTGGTTGAAATGGACGGTTTTGAAAAAGAAACAGGAGTAATAATTTTGGCTGCCACAAATAGGCCGGACATTTTGGACCCTGCTCTTTTAAGACCTGGAAGATTTGATCGAAAAATTGTTTTAGACCCGCCAGATGTCCACGACAGAGAAGAAATTTTAAACATACATTCAAAGGACAAGCCTCTGGGCAAAAATGTCAATTTTAAAGAAACAGCCGAAAGAACTCCGGGGTTTTCTGGAGCTGACTTGGCAAACGTGGCAAATGAAGCTGCTTTGCTGGCTGCCCGCCAAAACAAAACTCAGGTTGACCAGAAAGAATTTTTGGATGCCATTGAAAAAGTTTTGCTTGGACCTGAAAGAAAATCTCACATTTTATCTAAAAAAGAAAAAGAGATTGCAGCTTACCATGAAGCAGGACATGCTTTGGTTTCAACATTTATGCCAGATACGGAGCCCGTAAGAAAAATTTCTATTATTGCCAGAGGAATGGCTGCAGGCTACACTTTGCAAGTGCCTTCAGAAGAAAGAAAAATGAGAACCAAAACCGGTTTTATTTCTGAAATTGCAACTTTGCTTGGCGGATGCTCGGCAGAAAAAATAAAATTTGGAGAGATGACAACCGGAGCTTCAAATGATTTAAGCCGTGCTTCAGACATGGCAAGAAGACTGGTAAAAGAATTTGGAATGTCTTCACTTGGACTCATCGCATTTGGTGAAAAGGAAGAGCTAGTGTTTTTGGGGAAGGAAATTTCCGAGCAAAGAAATTATTCTGAAAAAATTGCAGAAAGAATTGACGAAGAGGTTGATGTAATTATAAAAGGAGCGCAAAAACAGGCGGAAGTTATTTTAATAAAGCACAAATCATTATTGGACAAAGTGGCAAAAGATTTAATTGAAAAAGAAACAATTGAAAGGGAAGAGTTTGAAAAATTAATGTCGGAATTTAAATTTACACACAGCAATATAGAAAAAACAAAGAAAGAGCTAAAAACATTCGACTTGAAATTGCCGCATAAAAATCTGGAAATTCTTCAGGGTGAAGATTGCATGGGTGACTACATTACAAATTCAAAAAACTGCACATACTGCTTTGACGTTATGGAATCCCGTGATTGTAAATA
>Ga0172379_10012325_pt1 | contig 10030 bp, 8 predicted proteins | sample GrowelOW334metaG_FD_119756 | JGI IMG/M metagenome (GOLD analysis project Ga0172379, IMG submission 119756) | Groundwater microbial communities from an aquifer near a municipal landfill in Southern Ontario, Canada - Groundwater well OW334 metaG | ecosystem: Environmental > Aquatic > Deep...
ATAAAAAGACAATCATTTCGCATTTGGAAAAATTTGAAGTGGAGAAAAAGATTCACAAACCGAGACCGATCAATCTGGTTGTTGATGCAACGTATTTTGGAAAAAGAACGGACAACACCTCTTGGGGTGTTGTCCTTTTTCACGATGCAAAAGAAAAAGAAAATCTCTGGTGGAAATATATTGATACCGAGAAAGAATCATATTACCGAGAAGGAAAAGAATTTCTTCTTTCTTTGGGGTACACGATACTTTCTGTCACTTGTGACGGATTCTCTGGAAATATCCCCGTATTTAAAGGTTTTCCGCTTCAGATGTGCCAGTTCCATATGAAGAAGATTGTGACGAGGAATGTTACCTTAAAACCGCAAACGGAAGCAGGGCAAGCGATCCTTGCTCTCTCAATGACCCTTACCTACACAGACGAAAAAACTTTTGCTTTCCGTATCAGAGAATTTTATGCAAAATATTATTTGTTTCTTTCCGAGAAGACACGACATCCCGATGGTCGTTGGTCGTATACGCACGACGGTGTACGCCGTGCGTATGCTTCACTCATTCATTGGTTTCCTTATCTCTTTACCTTCAAGGAAAATGACGGCACACCGAACACGACGAATACGTGTGACGGACATTTTTCACATGTGAAAGACGTGGTGCGTATACACCGAGGACTTCACCGTTCCTTGAAACAAAAGATGCTGGATTCTATCTTTCTTGCTTCAACGATTGCTCCAAAAACGACTGCTAAGAAAAAGAAAAACACCGGCTAATTAGGCCGATGTTTTTGGGTATTATCTCTGTTTTTATATAACTTTTATCGCCATTCTGTTTTGCCACAGACCCGGCAATCTCTGTACTCGTCATCGTGACCGCATACTCTTTCCCATTGACCCCAGTCATGCTCACAGTTGTTTTCTTTTATGAGTGCAACTTCTTCTTGGAGGGTGTTTACTTTTTCCTCCAATTCTTCTATCTGTTGTTCTTTTTCTTCAATAATCGCTTTTTGCTCTTCTGTTAGCATTTTGTGCTCCCGTTTTTGCTTGAGCGAATGCTCAAACCTAAGGAAAAGATTACCAAAATTACAACCAAATGGCAACAGAAGGGAAAAAGAAGAATAGGAGTTTGTGTTTGACTCATTTAATATCGTAGTGTATAATATACGCTATGATATTAAAAAATAAAGATATGGTACGCGCTTCTGAAAAATTACGTTTTGCTGTTCTTGCGGTAGATGTGGTCTATTTTCGCATTATAGATAATAAACTTTCTCTCCTTCTCGGCAAAGTGACGACGGCACCGGATTTTATTGGGAAGTGGGCTTTGATCGGCGGGCTTATTGCCCCTGATGAAACGGCGGATGATGCGGTTAAACGGCATCTCAAAGTGAAGGCTGGCATCGAAGTTCCCTATACAGAACAGCTCTACACTTTCAGTGCCATCAATCGCGACCGCCGAGGACGCGTGATCTCCGTCGCCTATGTTGCACTGGCGAACAGCAATCTTCAAAATAAACAGAAGGCGGAAACCGAAACGAAATGGTGCCCGATTGCCGGTATTCCTTCTCTCGCTTACGACCATGACGAGATCGTCCGCGTCGCCATTGATCGCCTTCGTTCCAAATTCACTTACACGACGATGGCGCAATTCCTTCTGCCGGAAGAGTTCACGCTTTCTGAATTGCAGAAAACCTATGAGATCGTGATGGGGAAGGAAATGGATAAGAGGAATTTCCGCAAAAAGATTCTTTCTCTCGGTATTATCGCGATCACGAAGAAAGTGAAAATCGGCAAAGCGAATAGGCCGGCGGCTCTCTATCGTTTCAAAAAACGATCGCCGTTATTTATTGACATTCTCTAAAAATATGCGCAATCCTCCTCGGGGGTTGCGCATATTTTTATTCTGTGATAGTGTGTAAAAGACACTAAGTTCGTTGACAACCGAATATGGACGGTCAAAGGCTTGACAAAGTTGTAAAAATATGTAAGCTTACCGCTTGAGGTCTTTGACATGAATAAAAGAGACAGAGGTGAAAAATATGGCGAAAGACAAGTTTGCTTTACTGGGAACGAAAGGAGTCTTCGCGGTCGAAACAAAAGAGCGCGAAGGCAAGATCGTCCCGAGAAAAGTCGGTGAAACAAAAAACTTCAATTTGTATTTTTGCCGCTCGGAAAATTTTCCGAAACGGCAGTTCATCTTGAAGGTTTCGAAAACGATCGCGGAAAATCCTGCACTTGACCGGGAGGCGTACATTCTTCATGAACTGCGCATTGCGGCCTTGCGGATCGACGCCGAGTTGGTAGATTCGCCGATGAATTATCAGATCGGTTTTCCCGAAGTCATTGATAGTTTTATCAGCGAAGAACAAGGAGAAAGAAGGGTTCTCGTGCTCGGCTTTGATATCGGAAAAGATTTCAAAAATGCCGACGGCGAGGATGATCTCTCTTTGCTTCTGCCGATCAGCCGCATACGGACGCGGAACAAAGAGCGCGTGGACCCGAAGACATCCGCATGGATACTCGGCAAGGCGCTTAAGTTTCTCGTGTTCTTTCATTATCTGGGAATTTCGGTTGGTAATTTATCCGGCGGAAACATCCTGATAGACAAAGAACATTATGTGACGTTTTTTGATTGGTCCGATGTGGGGCTTGATAATGACGGCGTTTCCTCCGAGGTTGCTTGCAGCGAAATAAGCCGGCTGGCGAGAGAAGTGATCACTCTATTAACCGGTGATCCGGATGCAGAAGAACTTTTGGACGACGAACATCTCCCTGACGGGCGTTATGAGAAATTCCTTTTTGCTCTTGCGGACGGTAAGTTCGAAAGCGCGAAAAGAGCACACAAAGAGTTCTATGAACTCGTTGAAAACATGTGGGGAAGAAAATTTCATCCCTACACGACCTATCCACTTTGATTGAGGAGAATACAAATGGGTTACAGAAGACTCACGCGAGAAGCATTTACGGCAACGGCGGAAGAAGTAAAAACAACGGGTCGCGGCGAAACTTCGTTCGCGGGGATACAGCGGCAGAAAGAAGGCAAAGGACTTGATCCTCTTGTCGATCCCAAGGGCTTCGACTTGATACGCTTTTCCCGCCCGAGATATGAACAGCAAGAAGACGGTTCGCTCCTTTTGACGAGCGGCGTTCCAATGCTGATCGAAACACTGGCGGATACTACCGGTTCAATGGGTGGAAATGTTTCTTTATTGTTCGAAGTTTTGCCGACAACGTATAATCTGCTGGCGGGAAGCGCAAGGGCGGTTCTGGGACGATATGACACGCAGATCATCAACGCGATATTCGGCGATGTTGTGGACGATTATGTTCTCTATCGCTCTCAAGCGGAGATGGATGTCGAGATCGCGAAACAGCTCACCTTGATGGTGCCCGAACGCGCAGGTGGCGACACCACCGAAGATCCCGATTATGGGATATTCGCCGCCGCTTACTTGACGAACGCGCATATCAATAAGTACGGGCTGAAGTCATACCATTTTTTGGTCACTGATGCGCCCTGTCGCGAACGGATTGATCGCAAAAACCTAATCCGAGTTTTCGGTGAAAGGGTGTTCGAAAAAGTAAAAGAGAATGGGCACACGATAAGCGAAGGTCAGCTCCCGACAACGAAAGAAACGGTAAGAGAGCTCGAAAAACGCGCTCATACCTTCGTCTTGCACGTGGGGGGACGTTGGACAAGTCACTGGTCAGGGATATATGGCAGCAGCCATGTGGTGGTTATACCGCACGTTGGTTTCTTGCCGTACGTTCAGGCGGCGATCATCGGATTGACGGAAGGTACGCTTGATCTTCAATCTCTGAAAGAGTATCTGATCTCTGAAGGATGCGATTCTTCCAATGCTCAAACGATCGTTCGCGCGGTTGCGGGAATACCGCTAGCCACACAGACGCTTGTGTCGAACTACAAAAAAATTCCGCTGAAAGGAACATTGTTCGCTCAAAAAGGCGACTTATGGCCGATCTCGGAAACGGGCAAAAAACCTGTTGAAGCGAAAAAACCGAAACCTGTAAAAGAAGAAGACGACGCCTGGCTGTAAAAAGCCGCGAGTTTTTTCAAGAACCGGGACGGTCTTTAAAAAAGATCGCCCCGCTCATTCCTTAAAGACGGGTGATCATCATGGCAAAAAAAGCTTATACTGTGACCGATCTTGGCGGCGGCGACGGCGGCAAGGGCGGCGTAGTGCATAAACTCTGCACGCTTCGAAGACCGCATACCGTCATTAAGGTCGGAGGCGCTCAGGGAAGCCACGGGGTGAGAACAGCGGCCGGAGAGAACTTCAACTTCAGCCAATATGGCTGCGGGACGTTCAACGGTTCGCGGACGCACATTTCGGAACAATTCGTTTGTTCCCCCATCGGCATTTGGAACGAAGCGACGGCGCTTCGGTATGAACAGGGAGTAGACAACCCGTTCGGTCTGCTCACTCTCGATGAGAATACATTATGTGCAACGCCTGTTCACGGGATCGCTTCCCGTCTTCGCGAGCTTGCTCGCAAAGATAATCCTCGCGGTACGGTTGGTACCGGCGTTGGAGAAGCGTTCCTTGATTCGGAATTGTATCCGCACTTGGCCCTGTATGCGCGAGACCTCGGGAAACCGGATCTGCGCGAACGCTTGGAAGCGATACGTTTCCAAAAGGTCTGCGACCTTGAAGAGATCTTGAAAACGGATTTTTTGGAAAGTGACAGGAAAGAGGCGGAAGAACAGCTCGCCCTGCTTCGGAGTGATCGGTTCCTTGAGTGGACCGTATCGCAATTTCGAGAAGTGGCGGCACGGGTGAGTATCGTCGACGGCGACTATCTCCGCCGGGAAATTTTTTCCCGCGACGGAACGATCGTCGTTGAAAGCTCCCACGGAGTTCTCACAGATCGGTATTACGGTTTTACACCGCACACTTCGCGTTTGCGGACAATACCGAACATTATTGTATGGGACATGTTCGACCGGTACGGGTACGATGGCGACGTGATAAAACTCGGGGTAACCCGGGCCTATCAGATACGGCATGGCGCCGGAACGTTGGTTACCGACGGGTGCGGAATGATCAGCGCGGCCGGAATACTTCCGGACGAAAGCGGTCCTCCGGACAGATATCGCGGTACAGCACGCGTCGGCGCTCTTGATTGCGTTGCGCTCCGCTACTCGATAAACGTATGCGGAGGGCCGGAAGCATTCGACGGCATCGTCGTTAACTGGTTCGACCGCGTTGAAGCGATCGGGCTGTGGCAATACTGCCATCACTACGAACATGCCGATGATCCGGAATATTTTTCACCGACAGGAGAAATACTGGTGCGGAGAGGCCCTTTCAACGAGAGCCAGCTTGCGCATCAAGAAAGACTTGGAAAATTGCTCGGCAAATGCCGGCCCGAGCTTCACAGTTTTGTGATGCTTAAAGGTACCACGAGAGACGAAGTGATCGGGCTTTGCGCGAACACATTGAAGGACCAGCTTGGCGTTCCCGTACGGATGATCTCATTCGGCGGAACGGAAAATGAAAAAATTTGTTTGTAGTCTCAAACATCATAGGAGAATAGAGATGAACGAAGAACTGAAATTGAAACTGCTTGCTCTTGGCTTGAGCGAAGAACAAGTGGAAAAATTGGCAGCCGAGGGCGTTGTTGTTTCCGACGACATGGCATTGCTTGCGAAAGAAGACATCAAATCGGTTACCGGATGCGGTCTTGTTACCGCGGCGAAAGTCGTTAAAGCTTTTGCTCCCGTTGTCGCCGTTCCGGTCGTACCGGCCCCCGTTGCGGCCGAACCGGTCGTTCCAACGAGGGCAGATCCTCATGCTGAAATTCCCGAAGGCAAAGCGCCCTCGGCCGATGAAGTAAAAGGGTTCGCCACTTCCATGGGTATTGACCCAAGCATGCTGACGATGCTCATGTTCTCAGGAATGGCAGGCAATGCCGGAATGGGCGACATGGATATTTCCGGCATGATCCCGGTACCTCAAATTGTCGCCGGCTATAACCCGAAAGTCAGGAACATGTTCCTGATGATCATGGGAAGCTTGGAACGCCGGCTGGGCGTGCCTATTGTCGTTATCAACGGCGACGGCAGCGTCAACCGCGAATTGACCGTTGAGTACATCAACGGTTTGGAAGAAGGCCACGATGCTGCGGAAAACAACATTTACTACGACAGCGATTCAACGCCGTTCGAGGTTATAAAAGTCGGTGTTGATGCGCAAAGCATTTATGACGCGGATCCTTTGGATTCCTGCAAAGCTCTGCAAAAAAACGGCATGGGCATTGGACGGGTCAATTGGATGGGCGTATCCTTGGAAGTTCGCCAAGTCGCGCACCTCGCGGTAATTAAAACTCGCGAGATCGATCCAACGAACGATGCACATACGGCATGGCTGCGTGACCACGTTACGAAGTCATCGAACCGTCTGACGCTTCAAGGTATGGCTCCAAAAGCGATCGGGGAATACAACAACGCTCTGCGTACGGGCTCTTTGCCTACCTTGCGCGTTATGCTGGTCCGCAGTCCTCGCCGTCAAGAAGTCATGCCTCGCCGCCGTGCGAAATATGACAGCGACCGCGCCGGTCTTGGTCGTGGTGTAGACGAAGAAAATCTGTAAAAACAGATAATTTGTTCTTTTTAGTTAGTCGTCACCTTGTGTGACAACCCCGGGTAGCCTAGGCTGCCCGGTTTTTTTGCCGGTTTTTCAATTTGCGGCAAGAATATGCGGTTTACAAAAAGCTGTGTGGCCAGGCGGCGGTATCCTGAATCGTAGAACGCGCTTTCGCTATCGATCTCGTTCGAACATGCGGTCCGGATGCCGCCTTGTTCCGGATGATACCTTGAGTATCCTTTGTGCATAAGCCGGTATTGCAAGAGGTTGTGTTCCATTTCTTCCAACCAGACGCGCTGAGCGCTTTTGCCGAGGATCGCTTTTCCTTTTGAGTATAAATAATTCGGAAGCAATCGCTCATATAATTCTTTGATCGCCGCGCTGTCGCCGCACCATGCGCCGAGTAACGGATGCGCGAGCGTACTGTCTCCGAGCGCTGTGTCGGGGTTCTCGAAATCTTGGATCGATAGTTCTCCTTTCTCTTCCTTGGTCCAGAACTCCATTGATTGCCCCGTTATTTTTTCATGGACGAATGTTTTTCTTATGAGTTCTTGAAGTTTTGAACGTTCCGCAAATTCGATGCCCGGTCGTACGAATACGGCGGTATCGAGGTCTGCGTTGCGTTTGGCATATCCTTTTATCTGTGAACCGAGAAGAAGCGCTACCGGATAGATCATTTTGGAAAGTTCCGGGTCGGTTTCCGCTTTCTTGACTATTTCGTTCATCGCGGCAATAGCGTCTTGCATTCCGTTCAGCTTTTCAGAAACGGGCGAATGGAGCGCGGGCGGCGATATCCCGAATTTTTCCATGGCGGCGGTATCAACGGCCCCGAGAGCGAAGAGGTGATACAGCATTTTGTCGATGGCGTCGTTGATGTCAGCGCTGGCGTTGTTCGTTCGCAGTTCAAAAAGAGATGGTTCATATTGGCGGTAATGCGAGGCGGCTTGTTCGCTGCTTTCTCTCGCTATCGTTTCGAGCGTTTCTTCCAGAGCACGGATAACGACAAGAGTGTCTTGCTCGGAACCTTTCGGTGAAAGAAATTTTTCCAATTCTCCCGAGGGTATTGTTCCTTGAGAAATCGCGAGAGATATTCGATGCCCGTATTCTTCGTTGGAATGCCGCAGAGCTTCTTGTTTCAGCCATTTATTTCGCGCATCATTCTTCTCGTATCGCACGGAAATATTTTCCCGATCTTTTTCCGCCTGGGCTATTATCATCGGCAGGTCCGCACCCGCGTCTTCATTTTTCGCGTCGGCCGTTTCTTCTTCCGAATCACCGTCAATGAGCTTCATATCCCGAAGTACCGGCAGTGTTTCTTCAAGACTTTGTTTTAATATCTTGTCTTCGGTATTTTTGATCAGATCATTTATCTCTTCCGCGGATACGAGACCTTTTTCCACGAGTTTTGGCAGAAGATGCGCCGCTTTCACGACTCTCGGCAGCGGCCCGTCTCGGTATTCCGGTTCCGGTATATCGCCGTCGATGAAGTCGGCGCGAAGATCGCGGGCAGAGAGAAGAGCGACCCACTCTTTTTTAAAGATGCGGGAAAAGCGCCCGGATGCCTCGGTAAGCTCCGCGGACTGATACGATGTTTTTGAGGAAGGAAGGAATTCGAAAGGAAGATAGAGAACGATGCGGTTATTCTCGCGGTCTTGTTCCAGAAGGTCGGAGAGGGAAGTGTACAGTTCTGCCGCATCTTTTTCGGTGATCAGATTTTCCGATAGAGCGTTTTTTATATCCATATCGGCGCGCGGTATTTTCTGCGAGAAAAATTCCAGTTTTGAAGAAAGAGCACGTCGCGTTTCGGCCTGTTTGCGAATTTCGGGGTCGTTCTTTATTTCTTCCGGCCATGGACAGTTCGGGTCATTGAAGTGAAGCAGGGATTCGGCGGCCGGCGGTACAACCGTCATTTTAGGTACAGATTCGGCGCGATCGTTCATTTTTTCTTGATCCATATGGTTATTTTTTGGAGATGATAACAATGCAATTTTATCACGGATCGAGGTTTTTATCCAAGATTCCGGATGTTCACTTTTTCGGCTTGCGTAATTATTCGTATTATGTTAGTGTGTAACTAACACTAAGTTGTTTGGCATTTTAATATTGTGGAGAAAACCATGGAATACGAACACATACATATGCTGGGGGTTGACCCTCAAAATGATTTTTGCGACATTCCGGAAAGCGAACTTCCTCCGGGAAGAAGATCGGCATTGCCGGTACCGGGAAGCGACGGCGATATGAAAAGGGCGGAGACACTTGTTAATCGCATTTCCCGCAGAGTGGAACGTTTCCATATCTCGCGCGATCGTCACTCCCTCATGCATATCCGCCATCCTATTTGGTGGAAAAACAGGCGCGGCGATTTTCCGGCTCCCGGCACGGTCATACCTTTGAATGATATTCGTTCCGGAGAATGGACGACCTGTGATCCGAAACAGCTTGCCCGAAGCATTGCTTATGTTGAAGGACTGGGAAAATGCGGCCGGGTTCTTCGCCTCTGGCCTCCCCACTGTCTGAAAGGCACATGGGGAGAAGAAATACATCCGGCTTTAAAAGCCGCGCTCGAACGTTGGACGAAAGAGACTGGAACGCTCGTCGATTATATCTTCAAAGGCCGCAATCCGTGGACCGACAGCCCCGGCGCTCTCATCGCTGAAGTCCCGGATCCGAAAGACCCGAGCACGGAGCTTAATGTGCGGTTGTTGGATGAACTGCGCGGTGCGGATATCGTCGGTGCTTTTGGAGAGGCCGGAAGCCATTGCTTCATGGATACGCTTGATCAGATCGCCGATAATATCGGAGAGGAACATATCAAGAAATTCCATATCATTACCGATTGCATCAGTCCTTTGGGTGCTGTCCCCGACGGCCCGGATTTCCCCGCGATCTATAGGGAGTGGCTTCTGAAAATGGAGAAACGGGGTATGACCCTGACCACTTCTACGGAGTTTTTAAAATGAGACAAAGTCGTTTATATCCAAAATGGCGATGTCTGGTCATTGAAAATGAAGTTAGTTTACTCAAAGCGCTCTGTAAAAGGAGCGCTTTTTTTTGTCGGTCTTTCACCTTTTGCGGGGTGTTTTATTCAAACAATTCCAAATGTGTACTGATATCGTATAAAAATATAACCTTTTCTTTTTCACACTTTTGTTTCATAAAAAAGCAGGCTCGATTTGAGCCTGCTACGATGTTTACTCGACGACAGAGGTTTCTCCATTTCCGAATTTGCCATGATTCCAACCGGCGCCGTCAATATCTTTGACTGATTTGACTGAATGAATATGAATTTCCAACTTCATGAGACAGGGGTCAGGTTGTGAAAATGACCCGTGAAGAATCTCATAAGATACCCACATCGACTGTTCGATCGGCACATCTTTGGTGATATAGATTTTATCCCCGCAAAAATATTGCGGAAGCATA
>Ga0172379_10012326_pt1 | contig 10028 bp, 11 predicted proteins | sample GrowelOW334metaG_FD_119756 | JGI IMG/M metagenome (GOLD analysis project Ga0172379, IMG submission 119756) | Groundwater microbial communities from an aquifer near a municipal landfill in Southern Ontario, Canada - Groundwater well OW334 metaG | ecosystem: Environmental > Aquatic > Deep...
CAGTTGAAAAGGGGGAAGCCAAGTGGGCGAAGCCCAAGGGAATTCAGATTGCCGGTAAAACAGGCACCGCTCAAATTCCTATTGAGGGGTACTATGATCCTGAGAAGACGATTGCCAGCTTCATTGGATTTTTTCCGGCCGGCAATCCAAAATATACAATGCTTGTTACCTTAAAACAGCCTCAAACATCGCCTTGGGGGTCCGAGACTGCCGCACCACTTTGGTTTAGCATCGCCAAGAGTCTTTTGCTTTAGTAGCATACAAAGATTAAAATAAACATAATGCTTACACGAATCAAAAAGCACACCGTCTCCTTTAAGCATGCTATCGACGGTATCTCTCATACCTTTAGGAGTCAGCCAAATTTTCGCTTTCACTCTATAGCCGCCATATCGGTGGTACTTGCAGGCCTATATTTTGATATTAGTTACTTCGAGTGGTTAGTTATTCTATTCACCTTCAACATGATATTTGTTGCTGAACTTGTCAATACATCAATTGAGTCGATGGTGGACTTAATTACCCTGGAAAAACGGGAAGACGCCAGAATTGCCAAAGATGTTGCTGCCGGCATGGTGCTGATCAGCGCCCTCTTTGCCGTACTTATTGGAATATATATTTTTTTACCAAAACTTAGTGCACTTTAATGGGTCTATTACTAGGTGTTCTAATTTTTTCTTTTCTCATCCACGCAGTTGCCATAGTCCCCTTTGTCAATTTTCTCTACAGGCTTAGATTCTACAAAAGCAGAACCGCCATCGATCAAGACAAAACAGATGAAGCATCTCTGCATATAAAATCTAAGGCGCGTACTCCCGAAGGGGGAGGGCTTTTGATACTGGTTATTACCAGTCTGACATTCGCTTTCGCTCTCCCGGCTTTAAAATGGCTAGGTTTTGAAATCACCCATGTCTTTCCCATAAACGATGAAATCAACATTCTCTTCTTTACTTTCATTTCCTTTGGGATACTGGGATTATATGATGATGTCATTAAGTTCTTCGAACTTCAGCGTGAGGCAGGATACGCCGGGCTAAAGACATCACACAAATTCGCAATTCAGTTTATTCTCGGCCTTACGATCGGGGCCATGATGTATGTTAATCTCGGTATTGATATTATCCACATACCCTTCCTTGGAGTGATTCATTTTGGACCCTCTTTTATCATTATCGCCGCTCTAATTATTGTCACTTTTGCCAATGCCGTAAATATCACAGATGGTATGGACGGGTTGGCTGGAGGTTTACTGATGATCTCACTCTTTGGCTTTTTGTTACTCTCCGCCTCTATCCTTGATGTTCCTCTGTCGGTATTCATAGCCCTCTGGCTGGGCGGACTAATCGCCTTTTTGTATTTCAATGTATTCCCTGCGAGAATTTTTATGGGCGATGTAGGTGCGCTTGCCTTTGGAGCCACCTTTGCCATCGTCGGTTTACTTACAGGTAAAGTCATAGCATTATTAATCGTTGGCTTCCCCTTTTTAGTCGACGGTTTTAGCTCTCTTATACAAATAGCTTCTGTCAAGATACTAAAACGTCGGATACTTCCCATTGCTCCGCTACATTACTGGCTAATAAAAATTGGGTGGACCGAACCAAAGATAGTTCAGCGATCCTGGTTGATTGGCATAATCTGTGTTGTGTTTGGTGTTTGGTTGGCCATTATCTAAAAAAGGTGAGATCATCAACTTCGAGAAAATCAAAACTAGCTCTAAGTATTATTATTGGAGGGTCACTACTTGCTCTATTTGGACTGCTGGCGATATACGACGCTTCTGTGGTTGAGGCGTACAAGGACTTCTCCGATAAGTTTCATTTTGCAAAACAGCAAGCTACATGGTTAGTTATCGGCATTGCTTCATCACTGGTAGTTATGAATATTCCTCTTAGCCTTATTAGAAGATACGCACATATCTTTCTATTGATCGGTTTCGCACTGATGGTCTTAGTATTGATTCCTGGTATAGGTTCAAAATTTCTGGGAGCTCGTCGTTGGATAATCTTCGGTCCGGTAGTAATCCAGCCGTCGGAGTTAATTAAGATCGCGCTAGTTATATATCTAGCCCGCTGGCTTGAGGTCGAGAGGAGTCTTAAACACTTTTTGGCCCTACTCGGTCTATGCCTAGGGCTCGTAATGCTTCAACCGGATCTTGGAACTAGTTTGATTATTGTAGGCACGTGTTTTGTTCTTTACTACATTTCCGGAGCGAGATCGAAGGACATATCTCTTTTCTTGTTGTCACTTTCTTTAGTCATGTCAATCTTAGTGGTCGCATCTCCATATAGACTTAACAGGCTAAAAACATTCATGGATCCTACGACTGACCCGCTGGGAGCTTCATATCACATTAATCAAGTCCTCTTTGGTCTTGGTTCCGGAGGACTAACCGGTGTTGGGTTGGGGCAGTCACGTCAAAAATTTGCCTATCTTCCGGAGGCTACGACTGACTCAATCTTCGTAATCATCGCCGAAGAGTTTGGTTTTATCGGAAGCTCACTTGTGATTATTAGTTTACTCGGATTATGTGCGGCCAGCTTCAAAATTGCTCTACTTGCCACCGACAGATTTGATAAACTACTGTCATCCGGTATATCGTTGATGTTCCTGACGCAGATAATAGTAAACCTCGGAGCTATGACAGCCCTAATACCTCTTACGGGGGTGCCTCTCCCGTTTATCTCGTATGGAGGGTCATCATTAGTAACCAATTTTTTAAGTCTCGGATTACTTGCCAATGTGGCAAAGAAAATATGAAATCAACAATTGCATTCACCGGAGGGCATCACAACAGTGCTCTAGAAGTAGCCAGCTCCCTAAAAAAGGAAGGCTACGGTATTATCTGGTTCGGACACAAGTTTGCATCCTCAGGCGACAAAAGCTTATCTGCGGAATATCAGGAAGTAACTAAAAATAATATAAAATTTTTAGAACTTAAGACAGGCCGATTTTATCGTAGACTCGGTTTCACAGAATGGCTAAAAATTGGTTTTGGTTTTCTTCAGGCATTAGTTTATTTAATTAAATACCGGCCAATCTTTATTTTTTCTTCCGGCGGCTATCTCTCTGTTCCAATAGTGATAGTGGGTTGGATTTTGCATATTCCATCAATTACTCACGAACAAACTGTTGTTGCCGGTTGGGCAAACAAGGCAATTGCTCCATTTACAAAAATGATTCTTCTCACCCACAAATCATCTCTCAGTAACTATCCGGAAGGAAAATCTCAAGTGGTGGGCCTACCAATTCGGAAAGAAATACTCCTTTCTAAATACACTAAGAAATTTTCACCACGGCTAATATATGTGACCTGTGGCAAGCAAGGTTCTCACATTATCAATCAAGCTTTGTTTCCGATAATCCCAAAACTTGTCGAAAAATACACAGTAGTCCATCAGACGGGGGCTAATACTACCACAAAGGACATTGAGAAGGCCAGAAGGCTTAAGGAAAGACTTGGACGTTTGGGAGATCGGTATCAGCACGCCCCTTATTTCTTTACTGAGGATGCAGCCACGTATCTGAGGTCGGCAGATATTGTTGTCAGCCGGTCAGGAGCTCATAATAGTTATGAATTAATGATATTAGGCAAAAAGGCAGTTTTGATTCCTATTGCCTGGGTTTCGCACAATGAGCAACTTCTCAACGCCCGTCTCGTTGCGAAAGAAACAGGAAGCCTTATATTAGAAGAAAAAGATCTCACTCCGGAATCGCTTTATGAGGCCATTGCGAAACTTAGCCGTATATCAAAGATAAAGCCTAAGATAAAACTACCAACAGATGCTACACAAAAGATTGTCAAGATCATCCATCAGTTTATCTAAGTTTTCCGACCGACATGCTAGGGTTATCATCCAAAAATTGACGCCGTCAATGAGACTTGTCTTTTCCGGATTGATCCTCGTTGTAATTATATATTTTCTGTCTCGATCTCTGATAATTAAAACACTAGTCTGCAGGGTTAATGGGGAAATATGTTCTCAAGAGATTCTGGACATTTTCAGACCGCTTATCGGGGGAAACATATCTTCAGTAAGAAAAAATAATCTAGAGTGGTCGTTGAAACAAATTTTCCCTCTCGAAAATCTTAAGTACAACTTCAGCTATCCAAACACACTGGAAATCACCATGACCGGAAACGACGATGGTTACGAAGTTACTGGCTATCAAGTATCAGCTTTGCCAAACCTGACCTTCGACAGTCTTTCTACGGAGTCCGGATCTATTACATCTCCTTCAAGAGAAATAAAGTCATTTATAAATGGACTTGTTGGTAATCCGGGGAAAATTTGGATGTCTGGAGATATTACTCCCGATTCATCTTCCCCTTCCGCCAACATTCATCATGTTTATACTCACCTTCCTTCATCCGGCACAGTCTCCGCAATCTTCAAAATAATTACCCTTGTCAGTCGTTATATAGAAAACTCAGTAATATACATTTGGGAAGATAGAGTTTTCTTGAGCCATGATTATCTACCTGATATTATTATTTATGTAGACGCCGATCTTGCTGACGTCGAATCATCTTTGCAATCACTCGATTTCCTAGTTACAATCAAGAAAGATGCGAAGGTGCTGAACCTTAGCTTTAAGCACCCAATCATAAAATAATTTATGGCAAAACCTACAGGAATAAATTCCATTGATATTGGATCAGGAAAAATAACGTGCTTAATCACCATTCCCTCGCAAGATGAAGACAAGATTAATCTTGTTGGTGCCGCCACAGTGCCCAGCAGAGGGATAAGGAAGGGACAGATAGTCAACATCGAGGAAGCGGTTGGATCGATATCCGACTGTGTCGAGTCTGCCGAAAGAATGGCCGGATTCAACATAGATCAAGCTTTTGTCTCTATCAATGGAGATCACATCCAATCACAGAATAGCCAGGGTCTTGTAGCAATTACGGAGTCTGAAGGAGAGATAGGTCAAGATGATATATTCCGTGTTATTGAAGCTGCCAGAGCCATCTCACTTCCCACCGCCAGAGAAATAATTCATGTATTGCCACGGGAGTTTATCGTCGATAGTCAAAGAGGTATAAAAGATCCAACAGGTATGTCAGGTGTTCGTCTTGAGACAGAGGCTCACCTCGTGACCGGTCTTTCTCCGGCTATTAAAAATGTTATTCGTTGTGTAAGCGATCTAGGTATCAACGCTTCCGGTCCGGTGTTCACCGGTCTCGCTTCATCCGAGTCCACTCTAACGGATACCGAGAAGGAGCTTGGAGTTATTTTAGCGGACATAGGTGCCGGAACAACGAGTATCAGCATATTTATTGAAGGAGCTTGTAGTTACTCGGCTGTAATTCCTGTAGGTGCTCGGAAGATTACCGATGACATTGCCATCGGTCTTACCTCATCTATTGATACGGCAGAAAGGATTAAGCACTTTCTCTCAAAATCGCGGATCGAAAGAGAAGGAGAGAAGCCGGGAGATGAGATCGATTTTGACAAACTCGGTATACGTGAGGATCACTTAAGAACCGGCTCAAGAAAAGCCATTGTCGAAGGCATAATCAGACCGCGCCTTAATGAAATCTTTGGATTAGTTCGTGACGTAATTAAGAAATCTGGCTTTGAGGGTCAGACACCCGCTGGAGTAGTGTTGACAGGAGGAGGTGGTCTTACGGTAGGCGCTCTGGAGTCTTGTCGTCGGGTTCTTCAGTTGCCACCGAGGCTCGGAGTTCCTGCCGGACTGTCAGGAATTGTTGATGAAATTAGCTCCCCAATTTACTCCACCGCCGTTGGATTAGTTCTTTATGGATACAAACAAAGGCCCCAAAACTTGACAGGAGGTGCTAAACTCTCTGGTATATTCAAGAAAGTTCCCGGACGGGATGCCGCGGGAAAAGTTATTGAATTTATCAAATCATTTTTACCTTAAAGTGGGGCTAATTAAACCAGATACAAATACTTTTGCCAAGATAAAAGTCTTGGGTGTCGGAGGAGGAGGGAACAACGCCGTTGATTCTATGATTTCTTCAGGGAAAATCAGAGGTGTTGAGTTCATTGCTATTAACACGGACATGCAAGCATTACTCTCGTCAAACGCCGATATTAAACTCCAGATCGGAGAGAAGAGCACGAAGGGACTTGGGTCGGGAGCCAATCCTGAGATGGGACAAGCAGCCGCCGAAGAGTCGAGAGAAAGAATTAAAGAAGTTCTGGCTGGAGCAGACATGGTATTTATTACTGCCGGAGAGGGTGGGGGAACAGGTACCGGAGCCGCTCCTGTAATTGCCGAGATTGCCAGAAAAGATGTAGGCGCTCTGACAGTTGCCGTCGTCACCAAGCCTTTTCTCTTTGAGGGGTCACGTCGTCGCGTTCAAGCTGAGGAGGGTATAGAAAAACTTAAAGAAAACGTCGACACTCTCATTATCATTCCAAACCAGAGACTTCTCGATGTGGTAAAGAAAGATCAGACGCTTCTTGACGCTTTCAAAATGGCGGACTCGGTTTTGGGCCAAGGTGTTCAGAGTATTTCTGATCTTATTACTCTCCCCGGTCTCATCAATGTGGACTTTGCAGATGTTAAATCTGTTATGCTCAATGCCGGATCTGCCCTAATGGGTATCGGTCGGGCTTCTGGCGAGAAACGCGCTCTTACCGCCGCCACAGCGGCTGTGAGCTCACCTCTTTTGGAAGTAAGCATAGACGGCGCTCGTGGTATTTTATTCAACGTTACCGGCGGTAAAAATCTCACTATGAGTGAAGTTAATGATGCCGCCACAATCATCACTCAGCAAGCCGACCCGGATGCCAACATTATTTTCGGAGCCACTATCAAGGAAGACATGGGGGATGAAATTCAGATATCGGTTATCGCAGCCGGGTTCGACGATCTACGCCGACACTACTCTTCAGTAACCCAAAACAACTCCTTTTACAAGAGCACTCCTATGACACAGCCTTCTGCTGTTCAAGAAACTCCCTTGATAGAGGCACAACCGGTCGACACTCCCGCACAGACAAATACTCTAAGAGGCAAGTACAAGATTCAACATGAAGAAGTGATCGTCGAAGACGATCTGGACATTCCGGCCTTCCTGAGGAATAAATAGCCCACAAATCTCCACCAAGCTTCACACTATGGGACTTTTTGGTATATAATCCACATACTAGTTCCGGTTCGTTGATATCTAGACCAAAGGAGATGGATAAAGATGGCAACCTCGACACAGGAAATTGTTCAAGCGCACGTGGAACGCATTGAAAAGCTTATTGATCAGCAGCTGTTGAATGAGACTCAGTTCCCGGTTTTGGTTTCGGACACTGAGGTTCGTCTTCCAAGTGGCAACTGCGGAGAACAAGTTATTACGAAGATAACTGGAGATTACACGGCCAAGGGATGGGCTGTCACTCATGTTCAAATCCATGGCCGTAGCCAGTTTCAGTTCTCTTTTTAACTTCATTTCAGTACCCCTGTCTAACCGGCAGGGGATTTTTAATGGCAAGGAAACCCCGTACAGCGTACCGCTGGAGCGAAGCGAGCTGTGCGGGGATGAATTGAAGCATGACATCACGTTAGTGATGTTATGCTTTCTTCATGAGAAGGTTAAGCCTGAATCACAGTGTATATCAACACGAATATCACATCGTTTGGGGTACTAGATACAGGAGAAAGTTTCTTAAGGAGTATGTTAAGCCCGAATTTGAGAAAGCCTTACTAGAGATTGAAAAGAAGTACCCGACAATTCACGTAGTGGTAATGAACATCGACAATGATCATGTTCACCTTCAGATGGAGATACCACCTAATCTTTCTGTTGCCGTCGTAGTCAAGAAGATCAAATGGTATACCAGTAAGGTATTCAAGAAGAGGTTTAAGTTCATTCGAGAAATGTATCTCGACGGCAACATCTGGAGTGTCGGGTACTTCTCTTCTACCATTGGGCTTAACGAGAAGCTGATTCATGAATACATCACCAGACAAGGCAAGAAAGAACTGCCACAGCAAGAAGGCTTAAACTTCTCATGAGATACAGCCAGGAAACCCCGTACAATGCGAAGCGAAGCGGAGTCTGTGCGGGGAGGACGTCATTGTGGATAAGAACGCTCCTTTATGGTGTAGATTTACTGTCGTGAAATATTTTGCTATGATGGACTAGGGTCATCCCTACCGTATGGCAAAGAAAGCAGTTGATCTTAATTTGAGAATCTTAGTCAAGAGATATCTAAATTTTATTGAGATAGAGAAGAATTACAGTCCATGGACAGTTGTTAAGTACAGCCACTACCTGAAAGTGTTTAGAACTTGGTTTGAGAAACATTATGCTCAAGAGTATATTGAGAAATTGACACCAGAGATGGTGCGAAGGTACAGATTGTTTCTTGTTCGAGTAGAGGACGATAAAGGTCACAAGTTATCACCCACAACTCAAAGTTACTATGTGATTTCATTGAGAGCGTTCTTAAAATACTGCCGGAGAAAAGGAATCAAAACACTAGCTCCCGACAAGATTGATTTACCCAAATCTGAAGACAAGAGGATCAAGTTTCTGGATAGGGATCAGGTTGAGCGTTTATTGTCGGCACCGGACTCATCGGTTATGTCGGGGATAAGGGACAGAGCTTTGCTCGAAGTTCTTTTTAGCACCGGTTTGCGTGTATCGGAGATGGCCAAGCTTGACGTCGACCGAATCGATCTGAAGACAAGAGAGTTTAGCGTAGTGGGAAAAGGGCGTAAGGCGAGAGTGGTCTTTTTGTCAGCTAGAGCTTGTACTTGGCTGGATAGATATTTGTCGGCCAGGACAGATCTCTATCGACCTTTGTGGGTGAGAATCATGAAAAATGGAGAGTACGACCCTGCCCTATCGCAAGAAAAGCTTCGGTTGACGGTGAGAAGCATTCAGCGAATTGTGGAAAAATATAGGCGCATGGCCGGACTACCGATACGAATTAGTCCACATGTCCTGAGGCACTCTTTTGCCACTACCCTACTCCAAAACGGTGCAGACTTGAGGAGTGTGCAAGAGATGCTTGGGCACAAAAATGTCTCAACCACTCAGATTTATACACACGTTACGAACCCCCAGTTGAAGGAAATACACGGAAAATTTTTGAAATGAGTGAATAGATGTATAATTCGAGGTATTCTGTTTGATCTCAAACTGCTCTTTGATACGGAGGTAAAATGGCCTACAAATGCTTGCAGTTTTTGGGTGAGATGTTGGAAGGGATGTCTCCGGGAGATGTCTTTTATATTCTCAACCATCAGATTCCCCAGGTGGCAATACTGATTGCAGATAAGGGGGTCATCACCAACGAGGGTTTATTTACCCCTTCCCACAGGATGGTTCGTTACTACGGTGAGTGGATGGGAGTATTTCCTGTCGATTCTGATGAATGTTTGGAAGGCGAGTCGTTTTATGTAGAGCACCGCCCGTACTCTGAGTTTCCCCTTGGAGCGGTTTTTCTCATCATCGACAGTGACCGTAACATCGGTTCATTGAAAATGGTAACTGAGATTGATACTGAAGGGAAGTGTTTGGTGCTGCACGATGGCGACGCTATCGGCTTCGACTGTGACGATCCGTGTGTAGTTCCAACAGGTGCCGTTTTTGATCTGGATTTTTTTAACGTCACTGAAGAATGACAAGTTTTCCCCCGCTATAATCAAGCGGGGTTTTGTTTTATTCTTCGTCTGTTTCCGACACTGTAGTGACCGCAGCCACAGAGTCCCCTCCCTTGGCAAAGCGCATCAGAATTACTCCTTGGGTAGCTCTTCCTAAACGGGGAATGTTGCGGATGGGGAGCTTGATAGCCTGGCCTTGAGATGTAGTAATGAGAAGGACTTCGCTGGTCTGATCAACGAGTAGAGCGCCTGAAATTTTTCCGGTTTTATCGGTAGTTTCGCTGACTTTTAAACCCTGGCCGGAGCGATTTTGAAGTGGGTACTCTGGAAGAGGCGTGCGCTTACCCATGCCTTTTTCGGTAACGATTAGCAAGTCACGAAATAGCTTGACTCTTTTGTCAGGGGAGATTGGTTCTTCCGGAGAGAAAGACTCCATAGAGATGACGAAG
>Ga0172379_10012327_pt1 | contig 10027 bp, 9 predicted proteins | sample GrowelOW334metaG_FD_119756 | JGI IMG/M metagenome (GOLD analysis project Ga0172379, IMG submission 119756) | Groundwater microbial communities from an aquifer near a municipal landfill in Southern Ontario, Canada - Groundwater well OW334 metaG | ecosystem: Environmental > Aquatic > Deep...
AAGGAAAAAGTCCTGGGTATGGTGGACCATTATTTTGGAAAAATTGCGGTGGCGGCGATAAAAGTTAAGGCTCCTATCAAAGTGGGAGATATTATTCATATACAGGGACATACTACTGATTTTGTGCAAAAAGTTGATTCGATTCAGATTGAACATCAGAGCGTGCCGGCCGCCAAAAAGGGTGACGATATCGGGATTAAAGTAAAGGACCATGTGCGGGAACACGATGTGGTTTATTTCGCGACAGAACAAACAGTTTCGCCAGCCGCCCAACCGGCAACCGCACCGCAAACATACGGCCAAACTAAATTTGTGCAATTTTAGTGCCCTCACCCTGGTTGCAGATTTAAGTTTAGTTATAGGTTTGCATCCCTCTCCCAGAGGGAGAGGGAATTATTGTTTAAGCGATTAGTAATGGTTTTAATAAGGGAATTAAAAATCAAAGAACTACTCTCATTCCCCACCCAGTCCCTCTCCCTTTGGGAGAGGGCGATAAAGAAAAAGTAAACGCTAAAGAAAGACTAGGGTGAGGGCAAAGCGTGTTGTTGGTGGGGTGTTGTTAGTTAAAAGTGGGGCGGCATACGGGAATCGAACCCGTAACAACAGAACCACAATCTGCTGTGTTACCACTACACCAATGCCGCCGCAATTTAAACATTATACCATTGAATAATCGCTTGAGCTATGTCATAATAAAACCCCGTAATGCTTATATATCTCCTGACCTTCTTTCTGGCCCTGATAGTAACCTACTTCGCAACGCCGATAGCCAAAAATTTAGCCGCTAAACTGAAAGCGGTTGATATCCCTAATAGCCGAAAAATCCATACTACGCCTATCCCGCGTTTGGGTGGGATCGCCCTTTATGCTGGTTTTTTAGTAGCTGTCCTGGCCGCTTTTATTCTGGCGATGTTTACTGGCATAGAACTTAATTCCCGTGTTTTCTGGGGAGTGATCCTGGGTGGGACGATCATGCTGGGAGTAGGGATTGTGGATGATATCAAACCGATCCGTCCCATGACCAAGCTTTGCTGGCAGACGGGAGCGACATTTCTCATTATGTTGTTTGGTGTTGAGATCAGTTTTATTTCCAACCCTTTTAACGGGATTCTTTCACTGGGGCTACTGGCCATTCCCCTGACGCTTTTTTGGGTGGTGGGAGTAACCAATGCACTGAATTTAATTGATGGCTTAGATGGGTTAGCAGCAGGAGTTACTGCTATTTCTGCGATTACGCTTTTCTTTGTGGCACTGCGTGTGCATCAGGTAGGGGCGGCAGTCATGATGTTGGCATTGGCGGGGGCTTCCCTGGGGTTTCTCCGTTACAATTTTTTCCCGGCCTCAATTTTCTTGGGTGATTCCGGTTCGCTGTTTTTAGGGTTTATCCTGGCATCATCTTCTATTATTGGCGTACTAAAAACGACACTGGTTGTTGCGCTCCTTGTCCCTCTTCTCATCCTGGGGGTGCCGATTTTCGATACCCTATTTGCCATTGGCCGCCGGCTGAAGGACAAAAAGCATCCTTTTGAAGCGGACAACAAACATATCCATCACATGCTCTTGCGCGCGGGGTTTAATAAGCGGGAAGCGGTCCTGGCCATTTATTTGGTTTGTTTTATTTTAAGCTTTATTGCGTTAGTAATGGCACTGCACAAATGAGTATACAAAAGAAACTCATGTTCGTCTTCGGTACTCGTCCCGAGGCCATTAAGATGGCGCCGCTGATTGCAGAAACGGCAAAATACCCGCGGGACATTAAACCTATCATTGTTGTAACCGGCCAGCATCGCCAGATGCTGGACCAAGTTTTACGGTTGTTTAACATAAAGCCTAACCATGACCTGGCAATTATGGAAAAAGGCCAGTCGATTGCCCGTGTTGTGTCTAAAACTTTAGAAGGTATGGAAACCATTTTGCAGCAAGATAAACCTGACATGCTGCTCGTGCAAGGGGATACATCTACGGCATTTGCGGCAGGGTTGATGGCCCATTACCATATGATCCCGCTTGGGCACGTTGAGGCAGGATTGCGTACGTTTGATAAATGGCGTCCTTTTCCGGAAGAGATCAACCGGAAATTAACCACTGCGATCGCGGACCTGCACTTTGCCCCGACAGAAACCTCGGTTAAAAACCTGCGGGCGGAAAATGTCGCGCGGGAAACGATTTATTTAACCGGGAACAGCGTAATCGACGCTTTGCTGGCCGTGGCGCGACGGAAATTTAATTTGGGAAAGATAGGCATAAAGCTGGATACAAAGAAAAAAATTGTCCTGGTAACGACCCATCGGCGAGAGAGTTTTGGCGAACCGCTCCAACGCACTTGCCGTGCGCTCCTGCGGCTGGCGCGGGAATTCCAAGATGAAATTGAGCTGGTAGTTCCGGTGCATCGTAACCCCAATGTAAAAGATGTGGTTACCCAAAGCCTGACGGGTGTTTCCAACATAAAACTTATTGATCCGCTGGAATATGAGCCGTTTGTGCATTTGATGAAGCGTTCCTACCTTATATTAACGGACTCGGGTGGAGTGCAGGAAGAAGCACCGTCTCTCGGTAAGCCGGTACTGGTCTTGCGGGAGAAAACGGAGCGACCGGAGGCGGTGAGTGCTGGGACGGTGAAACTGGTAGGTACGGATGACCAATTAATTTTCAAAGAATCCCGTCGGTTGTTGACAGATGATAAAGCGTATGCCCGAATGTCGCGGGCAACGAACCCCTATGGTGACGGCAAGGCCGCACCCCGGATTATCCAATCGATCCTCCATTATTTTGGTTTGACGAAAAATAAGCCGATGGAGTTTAAAGTGAAGCGGCAGAAACATGCGTAAAGTAATTATTAAAGGCGGCAAGCGGCTTGATGGTGAAGTGAAGATTTCCGGTGCGAAAAATTCGGCGCTGGCTATCTTGGCGGGGGCGATCCTTCTTCCTGGTAAATCAGTTATCCGCAATGTCCCAAACCTCTTGGATGTTACAACCATTATCCGTGTGTTGCGGGCGCTGGGGATTCGCGCGGAATATTCGGCTTCCCAGAAAAATACGGTGGAAGTGTGGAATGAAGATGTCCGGCATGTAGCGCCTTATGAACTGGTGACCAAAATGCGCGCTTCATTTTTCATCATTGGTCCGATCCTGGCCCGTAAAGGGCTGGCTAAAGTGCCGCTACCCGGTGGTTGTGCCATTGGTTCCCGGCCGGTTAATTTACATATAAAAGGATTGGAAGCGCTGGGTGCGAAAGTTAAAATGGAACACGGATTTGTTATTGTCCATGCGGATAAGCTGAAGGGTGGGCGGGCGTATCTTGATTTTCCTTCTGTTGGAGCGACGGAAACGGTGATGATGGCGGCGTCGCTGGCGGAAGGGGAAACCATCGTCGAGAACGCGGCACTGGAGCCGGAAATTATTGATTTGGCTAATTTTTTGAACGCGGCGGGCGCTAGGGTCTCTGGTGCGGGGACGGAACAGGTGAAAATTGAGGGCGTCAAAAAATTATTCCCGGTAGAATACCGGATTATTCCAGATCGAATTGAAGCCGGCACTTTTATGACGGCGGCGGCGATTACGGGCGGTAAATTAGCCGTCACAGATGTTATTCCCGAACATATTGAAGCTGTAACCAGGAAGTTGCAGGAGGCGGGGATCAGCGTGGAAGTCAGCGGGAACACGATTGTAGTTTCGAATGTTGATGGCATAAAACCGGTAGACGTGAAAACTATGCCTTATCCCGGTTTCCCGACCGACATGCAGGCGCAGTTAACCGCCATGCTTTGCCTAGCAAAGGGGACTTCGGTGATTACCGAAACGGTTTTTGAAAATCGCTTTATGCATGTTAATGAGCTCAAGCGCATGGGGGCGGAGATCAAACTGGAAGGGCAGAGTGCGATTGTGACCGGTGTTCCCAAACTTTCGAGTGCCCCAGTCAAAGTTTCCGACCTGCGGGCGGGTGCGGCGCTGGTACTCGCGGCGCTCGCGGCCGAAGGGGAAACGATAATTGAAGATCGTGACCATCATCTGGAAAGGGGTTACGAAAACCTGGAGGCGAAACTGCGGAACCTGGGAGCGGAAATAAAAATTGTTTAATCCATTGATAAAAAAGATTTTGAAAAAAGAAGGCACACAGGGTAGAATTAACCTGGAACTGATGGATGATAAGCGTATTCGGGAGCTTAACCGGCGGTTTCGCAAGATAGACCGGGCAACGGATGTTTTATCTTTTCCGTTAGGGGAGGATGGTATTCTTGGGGATATCGCGATATCGGAACCGGCGGCTCGGCGCAATGCGAAGCGCTACGGGGTAGGGTACAAAAGCGAGCTCAAGCGGTTAGTTGTGCACGGAGTTTTGCATATTTTGGGATACGATCACGGGGAGAAAATGAGAAATGCCGAGAAAATTTATCAAAAGTTTTAAATACGCCCACGCGGGAGCGACGCACGCTGTCCGAACCCAGCGCAACCTGTGGATCCACTTCGCTGCCGGCGTTTTGGTGTTGTGTATGGCTTTGTACCTTAAAATATCGCGGACGGAACTTTCGATTTTGATCCTGGCGGTTTTTGGGGTTATAGTTACGGAAATGGTTAATACTGCGTTGGAGGCGTTGGTGGATGTCCTATCGCCGGAATTTCGTGCTGAAGCGGCATTGGCCAAAAATGTAGCGGCGGCGGCGGTACTGCTTGCGGCGTTGGGAGCGCTTATTATCGGTGGGTTAATTTTTATTCCGAGGTTAATTTAAATGGCAGAACTTATTATTTTATTGGCACTATTTGCTTTATCTGCTTTTTTTGCGGCGGCGGAAACGGCCCTTACCACTTTATCTACCCTGAAACTCCATCTTTTGATCGAACAAAAAACACGGGGAGCGAAACTGGTAAAACAACTAAAAGACAACCCCAATGATTTTCTATCGACTATTTTGATTGGTGGTAACTTAGTGAACACTGCCGCTGCTTCCATTGCCACTTCCATCACCATCCAATTTTTTGAAGCGCGGGGATGGGGGAATCTTGGAGTGGCGATCGGGATCGCGACCGGTATCAGCACTTTTCTGATTTTGGTTTTTGGGGAGATCGCGCCTAAGACGGTAGCCATCCGCAATGCGGAAAGGCTTTCTATTTTTGTTGCTCCGGCAATTGTCGTTTTGCAATTTATCGTGAAGCCGATCGCTTATTTGATCGGATTTTTGAGCCGACCGATTGTTCATTTGTTTGGCGGTAAAACCCCGGAAAAAGGCCCTTTTATTACGGAAGAAGATATCCACATTATCTTGGCGACAGGAGAAAAGCAGGGAGTGATCGAGGAAGAAGAGCGGCAAATGATCTCTTCTATTTTTGATTTTACCGATACGATTGTGCGGGAAGTCATGACACCGCGCCCTGACATTATTGCAGCGGATGTTAACAGCTCGCGGGAAGAGATCCTTAATACCATAATTGAAAGTGGGCATTCACGCATCCCGGTTTATGAGGGAAATATGGATAACGTGACCGGTTTGATTTACGCCAAAGACCTACTTAAAATGAAAGGGAAGGGAGACGTGCGGGATTATATCCGCACGGCGGTTTTTATTCCCGAGACTAAGAAAGTGGCCGAACTTTTGCACGAAATGCAGTCCGCGCGCACCCATTTGGCAATTATCGTAGACGAATATGGCATTACTTCCGGGTTGGTAACACTGGAAGATTTGGTGGAGGAGATTGTAGGCGAAATTCACGACGAGTTTGAACGCGATGAAAAAACGATCGAGAAAATAGACGATAATACTTGTATTGTAGATGGTAAACTTACGTTGAAAGATTTAAATGAACAGCTTGGGACGTTACTGCCGGAAAAAGATTATGATACCATTGGCGGGTATGTGTTTGGTGAGTTGGGAAAAGCACCCGCGGTGGGAGATGCGGTGCGATATGAAAATATTTTGATAGGCGTGGAGCGCATCCTGCGCCGCCGGATCACGCGCGTTAAAATAATTAAATTGCCAAAATCATTTGAAGAGGAAGGAGTGAGCGGATGACAAGATATATCTTTATAACTGGTGGGGTAGTGAGTTCCCTTGGTAAGGGAATTACAGCCGCGTCCCTTGGCAGGTTGCTTAAGTCGCGCGGGATCAGTGTCACGATCCAGAAATTGGATCCCTATATTAATGTTGATCCCGGGACGATGAACCCGTACCAACATGGGGAAGTCTTTGTGACCGAAGATGGAGCGGAAACCGACCTGGATTTGGGGCACTATGAACGATTTATTGATGTCAATCTAGGACGTTCGAACAATGTCACGACCGGCATGATTTACTGGGATGTGATCACGCGGGAACGGCGTGGAGACTATCTGGGCGGGACGGTGCAGGTGATCCCTCACATTACCAATGAAATAAAAAATCGTATCCGCGCGGTGACGAAAGAAGAAAAATTTGACGTAGTGATTTGCGAAATCGGCGGTACAGTGGGAGATATTGAAGGCTTGCCTTTCCTGGAAGCCATCCGCCAGTTCCGCAATGAGGTGGGACGAGATAATTGCATCAACATCCACGTGACGTTAGTCCCTTTTCTTGACACGACCCACGAGTTTAAGACCAAGCCGACCCAACATAGCGTTATGAAACTGCGGGAGATAGGCATCCAGCCGGATATTATTATTTGCCGCTCGCGCGATCCATTGAGCAATGAGCTCAAAGAAAAAATCTCGCTTTTCTGCGACGTGGCGAAAGAAGCCGTGATAGGGCTGTCGGACGCGCCTCTTTTATATCAGATCCCGCTTTCACTGGAAAAAGAAGGCTTGGATGACACGGTTTTAAAATATTTGAATTTGCCGGTAAAAAAAGGTGACCTGACGGAATGGGCCAAATTGGTGGAAGAGATGAAGGACCCGACTAAGAAAGTTAAGATCGCGCTGGTAGGTAAATACACGGAGCTCGAAGATTCTTACATCAGTATTGTTGAAGCCTTGAAGCACGGGGGCATTGCCAGCCGCCTGGCGGTGGAATTCAAATGGGTCAATGCGGAAAAATTGGAAGAAGAAGAAACGCTGGAGCCGATTTTCCGTGACGTGCATGGGATTGTGGTGCCGGGCGGGTTTGGGCCGCGGGGGATCGAAGGCAAGATTAAAGCTATCCGGTTCGCAAGGGAAAATAAAATCCCTCTGCTTGGATTGTGTCTTGGGATGCAGTGTGCGGTGATAGAGTTTGCCCGCAATGTTTGCAAAATGAAAGGGGCCAATTCCGCCGAATTTGATTCCGAGACCAAATATCCGGTGATCGATTACATCCCCGAGCAGAGAGCGATTAAGGATAAAGGAGGGACGATGCGGCTGGGAGCTTATCCCTGTAAAATTAAAAAGGGGACCTTGCTTTCCAAAATTTATGGCAAAGAGTTGGTACAGGAGCGTCATCGCCACCGCTATGAATTGAACAATGATTTCAAAAAAGATTTAGCGGAAGGCGGCATGATTTTTTCCGGCATTTATCCTGAAGCGGACTTGGTGGAAGTGGTGGAGATACCGGAACATCCCTGGTTTTTAGCCACGCAGTACCATCCTGAATTTAAGTCCCGTCCCAACCGGCCGCATCCGATTTTTACCAGTTTTATGCAGGCTGCCGCGGAGCGTTTGGAAGAACAGGTTACATTATTTAAAGAAAAGCATTAAGCGGCCTGTTTATATGTCAAATGCCGCTTCCAGCTTTTATCTTCGGTTTTTGGGTAGTCGCTCCTGAAGTGTGCGCCGCGGGATTCGGTGCGATCCAGTGCCGCCTGCGAGATCAGTTTAGCCGTTAGGGTTAAATTCTTAAGCTCAATTTCATCCTTGGTGATCGGATTATAATCCAGTGCGTTTTCCACTGCTTCAATTTTCTTGAGCGCTTTTCTTAAACTTTCTTCCGAGCGAACAATCCCAACCTCCTGCCACATAGTAGATTTTATGACCAGTTTGAAGCGCTGGATCTCAAGGATGTTCATCGCAGCCCTCACCCCTGGCCCCTCTCCCAGAGGGAGAGGGATACTTGGACTAGCTAGCTGGGCAGTATTTTTTGCGGCTTGTGCCGCGCGGTGGCCGAAGACCAGTCCGTCCAGCAGGGAATTTGACGCTAAACGGTTGGCGCCGTGGACGCCCAGGGAGGCGCATTCACCCGCGGCATATAGGCCGGCAAGATTAGTTTTTCCGTCCGTGTCAGTCTTGATCCCTCCCATAAAATAATGGGCGGAAGGGGCTACTGGGATGTGGTCTTTGGTGATGTCCAAGCCGCGCTCAAGGCAAGTTTTATATATCACCGGGAAGCGCCGCTTGATCAGTTCATGGTCGATGCCTGCCAAGCTTAAAAGGACGTGGTCGGATTTTGTTTGCCGCATTTCTTCAAAGATAGCGCGGGAAACAATATCGCGGGGAGCGAGTTCCCCCTGTGCGTCATATTTTTGCATAAACCTTTCACCCCGGGTATTAAAGAGCTGGCCGCCTTCGCCGCGCACCGCTTCGGAAATTAAAAAGCGGGGCAGGGCAATAATATCTTTTAATTCCTCAAATTGTACGAGGGAGGTGGGATGAAATTGCACAAATTCCATATCGGTAACTTCTGCTCCGGCACGGTAAGCCATGGCGATGCCGTCGCCCGTGGCAACGGCGGGATTAGTCGTGTAGAGATAAACCTGTCCCAAGCCGCCGGTTGAGATGATAATAGCCCGTGCCATGAATTTTTTAATCGAGTTATCTTTAAGGTCCAGGGCCCGGATGCCGATACATCTGCCATTTTCGATAATCAGGTCAATGCCCAGCGTGTATTGCCGGATGTCGGCCAATTTTTCAGAGACGATTTTTGCGCCCAAGGTGCGCTGGATTTCCTGGCCGGTGGCATCGCCGGCATGGAGGATCCTTCTTCTTTTGTGGGCGGCTTCGAGTCCGAGGGCGAATCCGCCGCCGGCTTCGGTTTCCGCGCGATCAAACTGCGCGCCCATTTCGATCAATTCTTTTACCCGTTCGACCCCTTCGGTAACCAGGATGCGCACGGATTTTTCATCGCACAGGCCGGCGCCGGCCGCGATGGTATCTTCGAAGTGGTACTCGGTGGAATCGCGGATTTGGTCGATGGCGGCGGCGATGCCGCCCTGGGCTTTTTCGGTGGCGCCTTCCCCGATTTTACCTTTGGTGAGGACGATGACTTTACCGTGTTTGCTGGCTTCGAGCGCGGCGGACAAACCGGCGATCCCGCCGCCGACAATGAGGAAATCGCAGGTTTCGATCATGCTTTTATTATACATTTAGTTATGTTAAAATGAAACACATTATGAGCGAATTTAACGTGAAACTGGTGCAGATTATTAACTTGAGCCCTCTTTTCAAGGGATCAGCGGTTTTAATTATTGGTCTTTTGGCTTTGCTTTTCGCTTGGTGGATGAATAAACGTTGGAAAGAACCTTTGCAAGGTGGGTTTTTGGTCTTTATCGGCGTTGCGGTTTTTGTTGTTTTATTTGGACTTTTTATTCTTGTTTTCCAACCGCAGTGGTGGAAACTGCCTTACTGAAGTAATTGGCTGGGGGACAGGGATTCGAACCCCGATACGCAGCTCCAGAGGCTGCAGTCCTACCGTTAGACGATCCCCCAATCTTTTGAGCTTAAATTATATCATGTAAGTTTAAAAATATCTTCTTGCTCTAATGCCCTTGACAACCCCACTATAATAATGCGAGTATTCCTAAAATTCACATAGGAGGTAACGTGTAATGCATTTAATAGTTAAATGGGCGGTTAATTTCGTGGCGCTTTTAGTGGTTGTGAACATGATTCCGGGGACTGCCGTCACTAATTGGACAACTTTAATTGTTGCCGCGCTGGTCCTTGGTTTGATCAATATTTTCCTAAAACCCATCATCCTCTTACTGACCCTGCCGATTAATATCGTCACACTCGGGTTATTTACCCTGATAATTAATACCGGCCTTTTTTACCTGACCGCAATGCTTGTTAAAGGATTTACTATCACCGGCTTTTGGGCCGCTTTTTGGGGTGCTTTTGTCTTCAGCTTGATCAGCCTATTGCTTAACACATTCA
>Ga0172379_10012328_pt1 | contig 10027 bp, 9 predicted proteins | sample GrowelOW334metaG_FD_119756 | JGI IMG/M metagenome (GOLD analysis project Ga0172379, IMG submission 119756) | Groundwater microbial communities from an aquifer near a municipal landfill in Southern Ontario, Canada - Groundwater well OW334 metaG | ecosystem: Environmental > Aquatic > Deep...
GAAGATGGTGATTTAACTTCACAAATTGTAAAAACTGGTACTGTTAACGCTTCTACTACGGGCACCTACACTCTCACTTACGTAGTTAAAGACTCTGGCAACCTTTATGCTACTACTACCAGAACAGTTATTGTGAATCCTGTTGGGTGCACAACTAATTGTGGAGGGGGTTCAAATAATCCAAGTGTTTCTTTAACTGCAAATTCAGGAAGTATTATTGTTGGTGCCACTTCCACATTATCATGGACGTCTGTTAATACAAATTCCTGTTCAGCCTCATGGACAACTGCTACTTCAACTTCTGGTTCTAAAGATGTTGCTCCAGGCGTAACTACAGATTATTCAATTGCTTGTACTGGGGTTAACGGCACAGTTTCGGCTACTACCACCGTTACTGTGATTACTGCTCCTGTCAACCCTCCTGGAGGTGGGGGCGGTGGTGGATCATCAAGTGGTGGTCGCCGACACCCAATAGTTGTCGGTGAAATACTTGGGGCCACTAGTTGCTCTTACCTTAGAGATTACTTGAAGATTGATTGGCAAAATGATCCTATTGAAGTCTTGAAATTGCAGTCTTTCCTAAATGTCTTTGAGAAAGAAAATTTGTCCTTGACGGGTAAATTTGATCAAACTACCTTTGATGCAGTAGCTAGATTTCAGACTAAATACTCTCAAGATATCCTTATACCTTGGGGTGAAAAAGTGACAAAGGGATTTGTTTACATTTTGACCAAAAAGAAAGTCAATGAAATTTACTGTAACACTGTGTATCCTCTATCTCAAAGCGATCAAAATGAAATAGATGCCTTCAGGAATGCTGTTATAAATGGCACTAGTCTACAAAATTTTGTTGGGGTTGGGCAGTCTGAGGTTCCAAACAAAAACCTAACAATTTCTGATATTTCGAACGCTACTGGTACCAACCAATCAATATTGAGAAATGTGGCTATTGCATTGTTCGCTTTACCTCAAAGATTATTTGGTAATTTATTTGATAGTTGTGGTAATTATATTCCACTACTTTTGATCTTTATTTTGATCGCTCTCATAATAGATATTATTGTCCGATGGTTTAAAGGTTCAAAAAAAGATTCTGGTATAGTTGCTCCATCTGTGGCAAGCGAGCCGTCTCCGATTGTGGTATTGCCGGGAGTTTTGCCAGACGAAGAAATAGTTATAGAAAATCCAGAAGAAACCGAAGAGACTGTCATCGCTGTTCCAGATTTGCGCAACGAAAAATAAAAAATTAACTAACTTCTAAATTTCCTTCTGCTTTAAAATTTTGGTTTGGTTTCCTGTCTCTTAAGTATTCAATGAATCCCGCTGCTGCGATCATAGTCGCGTTATCAGTGGTCAAAGATTTTTCTGGGATTATGATTTCTATCTCTCCATAATTTTGGGAATAGGTTTCTTTTAATTTCAAAAAGTTTTCTCTCAAAGCTTTGTTGGCTATCACTCCACCGCCGATGATCAAGGTTTTGGCTTCTGTTTTTTGCAGGGCTTTTTGGGTTTTGGAAATAAGAGTTTCGATGACAGCGTCTTCAAATTCTCGGGCGACGGCCAGTTTGGTTTGGTCGCTGATTGATGTCAGGTTTTTCAAATAATAAAGTACTGAAGTTTTCAAGCCCGAAAAAGAAAAATTTAAATCTTTGGAATGCAACATTGGTCTGGGGAATTTATTTTCTAGCACGATATTTTTTGTTCTAGCAATTTCTGCTAAATTAGAAATTTCTGGCCCGCCTGGGTACGGCAAACCCAACATTCTAGCCACTTTATCAAAGGCTTCGCCCACGGCGTCGTCTTGAGTTTGGCCTATTTTTTCTTTTTCTGTCCAGCTTTTTAAAAATATGAATTCTGTGTGACCACCAGAAATAAGCAGAGCTAGTATAGGGAATTCTATTTTTCTTACTGATGATTCTTCAGTTTTGTTCAACAAAACTGAAACTATGTGGCCATCCATATGATTGGTTGGCACCATCGGGATATTCCATTTTTCACTAAGCTCTTTAGCAAAAATTATACCAGTCCAAAGAGCTGGTTCTAATCCGGGCCCGACAGTGACGGCGATCAGGTCGATGCTTTTGAGGTCTTTTAATCCAGTACTCCTTAAAGCTTCTTCTAATATTATCGGTAGATTTTTGGTATGTTCTCTTTTTGCGATATTAGGCACCACGCCACCGTATTCGCTATGGATTTTTATTTGGCTATTTATAGCACTACCCAAATATTTAAAACCAAGTGATTTTAGATCTCCTTGGGCTTCTATTATACTTACAGCTGTTTCGTCACAACTTGTTTCTATTCCTAATATAATCATTGAAATCTATTCTACACTTAATAATTGATTTGTGAATTAAAATAAAAAAACCCGTGGCGAGCATAAACAGGGTATTCCTGAATAGCTCAAGCCACGGGTCTCCATCGTTTCCCCCGGAGGAGGTAAGGGTGTACTAGGAGGAGGTCAAAGCACCGAATCCGACGGAGCTCTGACGAAGGTAACCAATACAAGTATGGCAGAAGGGAATGTTCTGTCAAGTGTCGGTGGGATTACAGAGATCGGTCAGGAATAATTTTGTTTTCGTCAAAACAAAATTTTCCCTACCCGGCCTCGTCTATTTTTTCTACTGAAAAAATATGACTCCGGCTTTCGCTTCTCTGACGCAAGCCAAGCAGTTGGCTTGCTTGGGGTCATGGACAAAAATGGCCTCGATTATAAATCGAAGCTCATTTTTGTAACCATGAGCTACTCGGGTCTTGAACCTACTGACATCAAGTAACATAAGCGTATTCTAGCATATTCCTCCTTATACAAATAACCCCTCCGCATCGGGGTCAAAATAGACAAAAATAATGCGACAAATGCGACAGTACTACGCTTCTTCTGTGGCTTGTTTAAAGGCTTTTAGATAAGGCCAGATCTTGTAGTTTTTGAGGGTTTTTTCGGGGTCTTTGACTTGGTACCATGGAGTTATACAAAACGTGTTTTCCTTGCCCTCTACGGGCATTGAGACGTGTTTAACGACCTCTTTGGGTGGGAGGGTATCGGCATTTTCTTCAATAAGAAATACCTGAAATCCAGTCTTTGGTACGACTCTGGCTTTTAGGACTCTATCGCGAGCAAGCTTTCTGACCGCCTGTGATTTGATTTTGAAGTACATATCAAATTCGTAAGGTGCATACCATATTTCGCTGTTACGACAAACTTTTCCCGGCACCTTTCTTTTATTAACAGCATCCTGACAAGCCAAACATTTGCTGCCCCATTTGTCATACCACAACTGCTCATCTTTTATTGAATTACCACAGATACCGCAGTTATAAGTTTTGCCATCCATAAGACTATAACCTTTTGGAAATTCTTTGAGTTTTTCTTTACGCTTGAGTTCCTCAACATGAGAATCTATAAGAATTTTATACACACTGACTAGTCGCTCACTGGCGTCACGAGCTTCTTCATAAGTCATCTCCTTGCCATAATTTTTCTTAAAGATTTTCTGAAATTCTTTTATAGATTTGTCGGATAAAGACATGCTTTTTTATTCTTTAACTTGAGATTCAGATGGGTCATTAAATCCCCATGAATCCTGTATTTCTTTAGGTTTATTTTTTAAATCAGTTAGTTTACCAAATTTTATTTTTTTAATAGTTTTCAAATACTCGTAAGTATCGCTTAATTCCATGTCACCCCAGATACCTTTTGATTTCATAAGAAATTCGGAAGCCTGTTTACGTTTTTCGGGAGACTCAGTATCGTCACCTAGCACCTCTTTTAATTTTAAGAAGCACTCTTTCTTGTCTTCTTTGTTCAAACAAGCAACAACATGACCATCATCTAGAAAATCAAGACTTGGTGATTTTTTAATAAACTGGACAATTTCTTTTGCAATAATTTGTATATCCTCAGTTGATAATTCCAATTCAACCCGTTTTTTAGATATCTGAATTAATTGTTTTACATCTTTTGCCCATTTGCGAAAATTGGTTTTTGCGGATTCAAATAACTCAATGCCTTTAAGATATTCTTTGTTTGTAATTAACCAATCTATATGGGTAAAATCTCTAAGAAATACCGAGAGTTTATTCTTTATGATTTCATTAAATTTTCCATCTTTTAATTCCGCAGTAATCAAATTATCCATAAATAACTTACATGTAGTAGGGTTATCGAGCTGTTCGTCAATATCTTTTTCTATATCGTCCTTACCGAATTTATTGATATAAATCTCAGCATCTTTGACTTTAGGCGGTCTTAATTTTATATCTTCAAGGATAAGATCCTTTAATTTTGACTGGGTTTCTTTATTTAAAGAAGAAATATCTAATTCATCGAGAGCTAGCCAAAGGGAATCTATTTTATTGGGGTTTTCCTTTTTTGTTAGTGGAATCATGTCTGGTGATTTAATGAGGACTGCTTTCCACCAATATTCCATCAAAGATTTTTGTTCCTCTGGTGTTAATGAAAAAAGATTTTTCTTCCATTGGCCTAGCTTAGTGGCCCATTCATCCAGACGAGAAGCCATTTTTAAACTCTCTCGCACAACTGCTGCTTTTTCAACATCAACACTTTCACTAAAAATTTGCAGAGCTTTTTGGGCGAATCTCGATCTTTTTTCTGTTGGCGCCGCTTCCAGATTTTTACCTAAACGGTCTTGAAATTGTCCAGATTTCAGATAACGAACAAAATTTGATTCATCGGGACCTTTTAAGCTTGGTAATCCGGTCGAACCTGAAAAAGAAAAGAAATTTGTTGGATCAAAAATTGTCGCATTATCAGGATTAGTAAATTGAGGATCTATCATTACTAAGTCTGCGTAATTTTTTAGTATCTCAGCATCTTTTTCCAGAATATTTTCCAAAATATTCTTTCCACTTATAGATAGAGTCGCTGGTTGGTTTTCGGCTCGTAGTGAATTTTCATGCTTTATTATCTCCTCTGGGTGTAGAACCAATTTTTCATATATAGAATAAAATTTTTCTTGTATCAAAAGAACCTTGGCCAATAAATCTGGGTTGTCAGTAATTTCTTTTATTGATATTTTCTGTTCCTCAGCGTCTTCTTCGCTATTACCATTTTTATCATTTTCATTGAGTGCTTGCCCTTGTAAACTCACACTTTGGAATGCAAATTTTAAAGAAACAATAAAACGTTTTATATGTCTAGGATTTCGTTCAAAAAGACGATCATCTATCAAAAAAGTCTTTATATTTTTATCTTGCACATCATTTAATTGAATTCCAGATTTTTTAATTTCTTGAGATATAAATTCTTTAATTTTCTTTGGTGTAGCAAGCGGAAGACGCCAATATACATTAAACAATTTTTTCAAAAACCTTCTACCTTCTTCCAAATCTTTACCAGTTAGTTGTTCTTTTTTATTAGGGTTTAATTCTTCAGCGGCATAACGTTCAATAACTGTGTGATCCCCAGTGATCACGTATGAGCATTCTTTATGATAGAAAAATGTCTTAAGAGAATCCAAAACTACTTTCACCGTAGAGGATGTGCATCTATCCAAATCATCTACAAAAACCACAATTTTTTCTTTATCTCCAAGAAGTTCATTAAATTTGCTATCAAATTCTTCCGCAGTGGCAATTTGAGCTTTTCGACTACTTACAGTGATTACTTTTATTAGAACTGGAATTATTAAAGCTGCAAAAACAACACCGCCAACACCAGAACTCCAAAAGTTTTTTATAAAGGTATTTATTACTTGTGCCCACTCGATAACCGTATAACCAAATAAGAATGGAAATATGATATAAACTATAAATGCTAGAGTTGGAATGATTTGTACTGCTTGTCGTATAAAAGGTTTCCAATTTATTATTGTTTTAGACTGGTCAAAATATAAATCCTCTAAATCAACATTTGAACTCAATTTATTCTTCACTATACGCAAGAAAGAACGTTTCAAAGAGACATCTTCCTGTGAATATTGCCATGGGTTAAACCGAATAACGGTAAATTTTTTTGTATTCAAAATAGGTTCTAGAAGATCAAGGAGAACGGTTTTACCTTCACCCCATTTCCCAGATATAGCGAAAACCATACTGTCAGATTCCTCGCCTCTTTTTTGAGCTTCATAATGATCACTGATTTCATCAGCTATTTTCTCCGCATATATTTTTCTATCTAAACTATCCATACATCTATGTTTGGTTCATAACACCCTCTAGCCACTCTAAATCATCTTTACGCAACCACCCATACCAATCACCATGGAGACGAAAGATGGCTACCTCATCGTCCTTGTCTATATTAGGATCAAGTAAGTTATATATTTGCTCTGCTGACAATTGAGATTTCACCAACCAAGAGGAGGTGGTGTTGTGCCAATATGTGCCAGATATTTCCCTTATAGCTTGATAAAGAGCTTCATAGTCTTTGTCTGGCTTATGTAGTCTGTAATTGATTATGTAAATCATGTTTTAATATCGATTATCTCTTGGTGGGTTCGGATCTTTACCTGGTGCAACAGTATCGCTATCCCTGATTGGACCATTTGGGCTATGTATTCTGACCTCGCCTCCTCCACTATTGGCAGAGAACTGTTTGGCCGCTTTTTCAGCTTCAGCTTGGGTATCATAATACCCGGCAGCTCGATCAGCACCTTCTTTTTTTGCTTTCCACTCTCCAGAATCTTTATCTTTTGTAACGTGATAATTTGCCATAATATATTTATAAATTAGCTGTTAATCAAAAACCTGGAATAGTATCGATAACTACTCCTTGAATCATAAAGTCACTTTCTAAAATAATTGGTTTATGTTTTGTCTCTGTTGATTTCGGCATAAGCACGACTTTATCTCCTTTACGATGGAATTCCTTAATGGTCGCTTCGTCTCCAATAAGAGCCACTATTTTTTCACCAGGGTTGGCAACAGGTTGTTGTCTAACCAACACCAAATCTCCATCTTTTATGCCAACTTTATCCATAGAATTCCCAATAGCCCTTAACAAGAAATAATTAGCACCTGGTTTTGCTATTTTTTGGGACACCGGGATCATAGCTTCAATGTTTTCTTCGGCTAGAAAAGGCAAACCACAGGGCGCAGATCCGACGAGTGGAATTTCTATAGTTCTGTCTGTTTGAACTTTTCCATCTATATCTTTAAGAAGCCTCAAGCCACCCCTGGGAGTTCTTTGAAGATAACCCTTTTCTTCCAGTCGTTCTATTAGAAGAGCCGAGGATCTTGGAGATTTAAAACCCAAATGTTCAGCTATGTCTCTAAGAGAAGGTGTTTTTCCTTTGTAGACGACATTATCCTTTATAAAGAAAAGGGCTTTAAATTCTCTGTTGTCTAGATTATTATTTTTCATGTTATCCACAGTATACACCTTGGATGTTTTTTATGCAAGTGCTAAGCTGTTAATATGAAAATCGAATGGGCGGAAACAAATCAACTGATGCGTTGTAATTGCAATACCCCTCTTCTTAAAAGGGCGGCTAATAAGGTGTTGGAATTTGTAAAATTCCATAAAGGAGAGTCAGTTAAAATGACAGCCCAATACCAAGGGGATCAATTTAAAATAAGATGCGAAAAATGCGGTGGCAATTTTGCTTTCATAGATTTAGACGACTCCTTCCAGATTGGAGACGAGGTTGCTGTAATTAAGGTACCAATATGAAAAGCGGATAGTAATTTAAAAATTTAATCGAGCATCGTTCGGAACGCCCGGACATTGGTTTATGCAAAAGCATGAACTCGTGTCCGGGCGTTTTTTATTAGCCCAATTATTAATTAGCATAAATTTATGAAAGAAAAAATAAACATAGTTGAAGTTCCTATCAATGAACTTCGGGTTTCAGAGTACAACCCTCGTAAGCACTCTAAAGAACAGACGGATCAGCTCAAGGAATCCATTCGACGTTTTGGTATGGTCGATCCGGCAATTTGCAACATAGATCAAGGTCGTAAAAATATTATCATTGGCGGCCACTTTAGAATTGAGGTTGCCAAAGAACTTGGATTCCAGACTATGCCGGTAGTATACGTAAATATCCCTGACATAGAAAAAGAGAAGGAATTAAATGTCAGATTAAACAAAAACACTGGGGAATTTGATCTCGATCTCCTTGCTAAGTTTGATGAATCCTTCCTTGAGGATATTGGGTTTGATAGCCAAGAATTGGACAACATCTTTCCTACTGAGGAAAATGTTGAGCAGTTTGATCTTAAAAAAGAACTGGAAAAATTAAATATCCAAGAAGTTAAGGTTCAAAAAAGTGACATCTATGAGTTGGGTGGTTCACGCCTTATGTGCGGCGATTCGACTGTAGAAACAGAGATGCTTAAACTCATGAATGGCACCAAAGCTGACATGTGTTTTACTGATCCGCCATACATACTAGATTATTTGAAAGGTAAAACTAAACAAAAAGACGGGGTTACCACTGGCTTTGGGGCCAAGAAAAACAGGAGGTATTTAGAGACCGATGTATTACCGGATAACTTTACGGAATTATGGATGGGTAATATAAGCAAGGTGGCCAAAGAAAATTTTGCGATTATTGTTTACGAAAATTGGAAAAATATCCGTACGATCTGGAATGAAATGGAGAAATATTGGAAAGTGAAAAATATGATTGTCTGGCATGTGCCAAATCGAGTTCAAGGTTTTTCAGCAAAAAGCAAATTTTTTAACAAACATGATATAGCTATGGTTGGGGCTACTGATGGAATAAAAGTTCAAAATCTTGACGAAGATGAGTTTCTAGAAAACGAGTATGAGACCGCTCTGTATGCAATAGCCGGAAAACCATATTGGGAATCATACGAGGCTGGTAAGAAAATATGTCCAACCGATTTTATTGACTTCAAATCTGCTGATGAAAAATCGTCGGGGCAAGGGGTCATCTTCGGCACTAAACCGCTCGAAATCCTCATTCCATATATAAAAGTACTGACAAAACGAGAAGATCTGATAGTGGAGCCATTTGGTGGAAGCGGTTCAACTCTAATTGCGGCCATAAAAATGAACCGTCGATGCTACATCATGGAAAAATCCCCCACATATGTAGAGGTTATTCTCAAACGCTGGGAAAAAGAAAGTGGAAAAAGTCCTGTAAAAATTGCCTAACATGATTGATGATCCAACAAGACAAAAATTACTTAAAGAGATCGAAAAAAGCGGTAACGTGTATTTGTCTTGTTTGAAAATTGGGGTCGATAAGTCAACCTTTTACCGGTGGAAAGAACAAGACAAAGAATTCAAGAAGGAATCAACTAAGGCAGTGCGAACAGGGAGAGAAAATAACTCTGATGTTGCCGAGCAAGCCTTAATGTTAAAAGTTAAAGAAAAAAATATGGATGCCATTAAATATGTCCTCGGACATAACTCACAAAGATACAAACAAAATAAATCAAGCAATGTTGTTATCTTGCATAAAAAACCGCCACCAGAAGGCGAGAAAAAAGAAACTGATTTTACAGGATTGCTTTGGATGCAAGCTAAATATCGCCACTTTGCCGGTGAGCAAATCAAAGAAAAATTTGGCCACAAAGAAATGCCACTTAAACCTAATGGTGAACCAATTAAGGAAAATGAATACTGGAAATATGAGCAGTATATTAAAGATTGGTTTGCACAAAAAGATTTGGAAGAAAAGCAAAGAAAAGAATTAGAAGCCAATAATTCTTCAGAAACAGATTTAACCCCATCCAACCCGTCTCCTGACAATCCTGAAAAATAAATTATGCAAATTTAATGATGGTCACGATACGGGAAATCAATACAGCTTTCTAAATTATTAGGGTTACAACGCCGTAATCTGCCCCATGTTTTTTGTATGCCTTGGATTATTCCATATCGCTTAATTGCGAGGATGGCGTATTGCGAGCAGGATGGATAAAAACGGCATCTCACACCTGCTTTGTATAAAAGTAGCGATAAAGTTTTCTGGTATATTTTTATGATTAAAATAAATATTTTAGACATTATGCACGACAACTTCTTTCTTAACTGCTCTGGAACCGCATTTAGGGCATCTATTCAAATCTTTAACTTCTTTGTCTTTAATGA
>Ga0172379_10012329_pt1 | contig 10027 bp, 10 predicted proteins | sample GrowelOW334metaG_FD_119756 | JGI IMG/M metagenome (GOLD analysis project Ga0172379, IMG submission 119756) | Groundwater microbial communities from an aquifer near a municipal landfill in Southern Ontario, Canada - Groundwater well OW334 metaG | ecosystem: Environmental > Aquatic > Deep...
ATCATCTTGCTTTACGGCTTCTGCGGCTGGTTTTTCAATTTTAATTTTCGAATAATCACCGAGAGTGATTTCCGGCAAGATGCTGAATTCTGCTTCGTACTCGAGACCGTTTTTGACTTCTTCGGCCGTCGCCCCATAGCCGGGATATTTATTTATTTTAATTGACGGAGCTGAGATCGGACTTAGTTTTTCTTGAATCAAAGTTTTTTGGTAGCTTTCGTTGACGGCGTCATCGAGCGCATGAGATAAAATTTTGGTGATACCAAGCGATGACTCAACAAGTGTTCGTGGTGCCTTGCCCGGACGAAATCCTTGTATCTTGACGCTCGGCGCCAAGTGTTCGAAAGCGTGATCGAAATAATGCACCATTTCAGCCGGCTCGAAAGAAACGACTAGTTTGACTTTACTTTGTTTCAATTTCTCAACTTTTGTCTGCATAAGAAATCCCAAATTACTTTATGAACTTGTATAAACTTTTCAACTTGACGAACTGTCGTATTCTACCACAAAATAAGCTCAATCTCAAATCATCTTTGGCTCATCTAGCCAACAAGTTGCGATATATTAAAAGAAAAAATTCGGGTGGCGGTGCGTGCTTGCAAGCAAGAACGATCCGCCGGTTATTCCCCTCTCTCCCACCACCAACGGGTGGGGTTTTCCAGGTTGTTGGGTTCTTCGGTCACCCCCAAAGTGCCCGCAAATACCCACGACGAAACCAGACCATCAGCACAGACGACACATTGAGTATCGACAGTGATCTGGCGTCCACTTTGGCTACGCGGTTGGCATTCACGAGAAATGCCACCCTCGTCAAAGATCACGACGAGATGCTTGGCGCTTCTGTAGAGCACTCTGCGCTCATCGTCTCCACACACCTCGTGAAAGATGCGTTCTTGTCGGATGCCAGTACAGACTGCTACAGAGGCACTGTTCCTGGCAAGACCGCAAGTCAGAAAGACGCTGGCCTGAACCGCGACCCTTCGAACCATGCCGAATCGCTGATCATTGTTGGCTGAACGCCACTCCGGGATTCGCCTAAGGTCCGTCACTGTCGCCCAAACCTCATACCAGTGGGCCTGATGCAGGAGATCAAACTCCACAGCCTTAATCCTGCCACGCGAATGAACCCAAGCGCCGGGACACGCTGCTTGCACTTGAGCAGCGTCGTTTATCTCACGGTATCCAGGAGGACACCATGATCGCTTACTGCTAGCCATGGTATCCTCCTTTTCAGCATCGCAGTATTATTGGTATAGCATAAAAAAAATATTCTGCAAAGAATATTCATATTAAAATAAAAAATATGGAATTAGCTTAGATCTCGTTCCTGGACAATAAGTTTTTCTGCGCACCGATGGACTGGATTACCGAATTTGAATTCTTGACCCCCCAGTTTAGCGCTTCACGGATGATATCAGAGTCAATTTTTTCTTTCATGTCTTCGTTGATCAATCGCCCCAAAAACCCACTGGCAAAAGCATCACCAGCTCCAGTCACGTCTACACGATTAGCCCTTTGATCCGCCGAGACCTCGTAAAACTCACCTCCATCATAAGCCTTGGCGCCCTCTTTGCCGTTGGTCACGACGACGATTTTCGCACCAAGACTGCGAAGCCGCTTCATTGCCTCTTCAGTCTTTGAGGCGTGATTTAGATTCGTAAATTTGATGACTTCTTCACGATTTAGAAAGAGGACCGAATTGCACTTTAACAAATGCTGATAGTGACTGGCACCTTGCATTATCTGCAGTGACCCGGGGTTCCAGGCAAAAAATGAATTGTTCTCCGCTACCTCGGCCACAATTCTTTTCTCGATCTCGGTCGTGTTTTCGCCAAGTGACGTCAGAAAGAGCCATTTTGATCTAATATTTTTCTTAATTTTTAATTCAGAATAATCCTTTAGTCCATGATAAACAAAAATCGTCCTATCGCCATTTATCGAGAAAATTACCGAGAAACTTGTCTGAACTTTTTTGGAAATTATCAGACTGTTTTGATCGACATTTTCGCTGTTTAGACGCTCTAATACCCTGTCCTTCGGGGTATCATCGCCAAGTACACAGGCAATGCCGGTTTTGTAGCCGAGACGCGCCATTCCCACTGCGACATTGCAGGCTGAACCGCCAACTTCGTAGTCAACCGAATTAAGCGGGATTTTTTCGCCAAATTCAAAAACTATTCCCTTGCCAGAGGCAAATCGTCGGTCGTATTTTGCCTCAATCTCCGGCTTGACGAAAACATCCTCTGTCGCATCACCGATTGTTAAAATGTCATATTTCATTTATTTGTTTGAAAAAATTTCTAGGTATTTCTCCACCACTTTCTCCACTTCCTCCATCCCCTCAGCGAGCGGGACACGATAGTCATTTTTTTCTTTCGACGTTTCGATTTCATGCAAAAAAGCTGTTCGAATGTTGGTATCAATATTTATCTTGGCAACACCTATCTCGATCGCTTGGCTTAGATCATGAAATTTCAAGCCGGAGGCACCATGCAAAACCAGAGGAATTTCGATGACATCGGCAATACTTTTTAGCAAATCGAAATCCAAACTCTCACCTCTGGGCGCGCCATGCTCATTGCCGACTGAAACGGCAATGGAATCGACACCGGTCAGATCGATAAATTTGGCTACTTCCTCTGGCGCACTCTTGACTGATTTGCCTGACAAATGTCCGCCCTCTTCGTGACCAAGAACACCAACTTCGGCTTCGACACAGACGTCAAAACGATGTGCGTATTCGACCAATCGCTCTGTCAGATGAGCATTCTCGTCGAATGACAATTTCGAACCATCAAACATCACAGATTTGTAGCCGGACTGAATCGCTTGTTTGACAATGTCGAGATCTTTGCCGTGGTCAAGATGGATCGCTGCCTTGATCTTGGAGCTCTCAATTTCGTCGCGGACAATATCAAATATACTTTTCAATCCAGCATATTCGATAGATGACGGTGTCGTTGCAATTAAAATAGGGATATCAAATTTCGACGCCGCTCGGACTATCGCCTTCGTCACTTCCAAATTCGAAGTATTGAAAGCGCCAATAGCATACCCGCCCGCCCGAGCATTTTTCAATTCTTCTGCAACATTCATATACGCCTTTCCATTGCGATTTTGATCTTCTATATTTTTGTAATTATGCCAATTAATCGACACATTTTGTCACACCATTTTCCGTTGTGCAAGAATTATGAATATTATAACCAGGTACATCATAAATGGTCCCACGGCGCACATAAACCCAGACAAGTAAAACGGCCAAAATAATTATGAACATGATGAGTACATTTTTATTTCTTTTTTTCATCGCGTTACCCCTAATTATTTCAGCACTTCAATCCCCGGTAGCTTTTCGCCTGCCAGAAATTCTAGTGCTGCTCCACCACCTGTCGAAATAAATGAAATATTTTTATCCAGCCTCTCCGATTTGACGAAACCAACGGTATCGCCACCGGCGATGACGGTGAATCCATCAACCTCACTCATCGCATGAGCCACTGACATCATCCCGCCCTGATATCTCTCGTCCTCCGAATATCCCAGCGAGCCATTCCAAAAAACTGTTTTGGCCTCACGGATTATGTTAGAAAATTCTGTTCTGGTGCGGCTACCAATATCAAGGATTTTGAAACTGCCATTTTCGTTTATTTCTTGGACTGAATCAGATTGCAAGATAATTTTGTCACTGTATTCATCCAGCATCTGCTTACATTCGGCGACCATCTCTTCGTCAAAAACTGAGTTACTGATATTGTCTCCGCGAGCCTTAAGGAAAGTATTCCCGACACCACCGCCAAGCATAAGTTTGTTTGCTTTTCCTGCCAATTCTTTGATGACGCCAGCCTTGTCCTTGACCTTGATTCCGCCGATAACGACAACGAAGGGGGGTTCCGGATTTTCTCGCAACTTGTTCAGGCTTTCAATCTCCTTCTGCAAAAGTAATCCGGCATAACTCGGTAAAAATTTGGTAATTGCCTCGACAGACGCATTGGCACGATGAGACACAGCAAAGGCGTCGTTCACGTATATTCCTAATTCGCCTTTATCATTTCGCGTTTTTCCTGCCAGCATCTCAGCGTATTCGGGATTATTTGCTTCCTCACGCGGATCAAAACGCAGGTTTTCCAAGAGGGAAATATTGTCGGCCAATTTATAAATTGCCGCCGGCTCGGTAAAATTAATTTTCAATTCCAAAAGTTCTGCCAATCGGTTTGCCACCGGCCAAAGACTAAATTCAGAATTATTTTGTCCATTAGGCCGCCCCAAGTGCGCGCCGATGATGATCCTGCCGCCATGGCTAAGAATGTGTTTTATCGTCGGCAAGACAGCGACAATCCTATAATCATCCTCGATCGTTCCGTCAACGATTGGCACATTCAAATCTACCCGCAAAAAAACTTTTTTATTTTTGATTTCCGCTTCCTGTAATAGTTTCATAGAACCCCATATTTATAACTACGTTTTTCAATCTAATTGTAGCACATCAGACGATTGAGTAAAAACACAGTGCTTCTAATTTCGCAACAAAAAAGGTAAGATTGTCTTAAGTCGGAGGGGATTTTGAACGCTCGGATAAATAAAGCTCAGCTCGATCAAATAGTTACATATATTCTTCGGGAATATGACGCTTTTGGCGTGCAGAAAAAAAATGGTCATGTCGCATTTGACAAATTAGAAAAAGCTGGCAGTTTGTTGACTTGGACTGAAAAGCCGGTTATTCCGTTCAAAAAAATATTGTGGAGCAATGGTTCCTCCCTTCTTCGAGGGGAGGTTAGGTGGGGTGAGGATGTTAATAAAATCACACCACCCCTAGCCCCTCCTCAGGGAGGAGGGGGACAGCGCAGGCTCGCCTTTCTCGGTCTCGCCAATTGCGATGCAAAAGCTCTGGATATTTTTCTGAAAGAATTTGCTTACACTGATCTGATGCCGAAACGTTCCGAAATATTGGTCGTCACTTCAGAATGCAAGCCTGACGAACACTGTTTTTGTACCGCTTTTGACCCATTCGACAAGCTCAGGGCAGGCAAAAATAATTTTAGATATTCCGATATTCACATTCAAGAGGAAGATAAAAATTTCGAGATATTCGCCCTCACCAAAGCCGGACAGAAAATTATCGAGGAAAACGGCGTTTCCAAATTTGACAAAAAATTGAAGATTCGAGAAATCAAGTTACAAAATACCGAACTTCTGGATTTGAACTCTATCAGTAAAGAAATCAGCGATAAACATAAGCACGAGGAATATTGGCAGAAAATAGCCGATCAATGTTTTGCTTGTGGCGCTTGTACAATCGTTTGTCCCCTGTGTTTTTGTTTCCGGCAAAACAGCTGCAACACAACAGAATCAGAAAAAAATGAATTGGAAAATGAGAAAATGGAAAAATGTACAAATTGCATCTCTTGGGATTCCTGTTACTCCGCCAGTTTTTCCAAAATCACCAGTCATGATTTCCGTCCGCAAAATGCCGACCGTTTGCATAATTGGTATCATCATAAATTTAGCCGCTCAATGGTAAAAAATAATTACCCTCTCTGCACCGGATGTGGCCGCTGTATCTCCGCTTGTCCGGCAAATTTGAATCAGCACGGAATCATAAAAGGAATGGTAAATAACACCAACCTGTCATCTCGAGCGGAGTGAAGCGGAGTCGAGAAATCTTTCAAGAACATTTTTGAAAAGATTTCTCCACCTACTACGTAGAGTCGAAATGACAACAAAAGAACCATGAATCAAGAATTTATCACAACTGAATATGAAATTGTCGGCAAGGAAATGTTAACCGACGATGTTGCTCTATTTAAATTGAAAGGCAATTTTAATTTCAAGCCTGGGCAATTTGTCGAAGTTGCACTTCCGCATTTCGGAAACATTACGCTCGCGCCCTGCTCAAATCCATCAGACAAAAAAGGATTTGAACTTTGCGTTCGCGCTCAGGGCAGCACCTCCAATGCGCTGATCAAACTTCTACCCGGAGATAATATTTCCCTTCGCGGACCATACGGTCATGGTTGGCCAGTAGCCAAAAACAGCAGACACAATTTGACAATTATTGCCGGTGGCATGGGAATTGTCCCCCTCCGACCAATTTTGCTGGAGTTAGAGAAAAGAGTTCATTTTAGTAGCTTGGCACTTTTTGCCGGCTTCAAAAAACCTGACGATGTTTTATTCGAATCTGACCTGAAGAGATGGAAAAAGAAATTCAAAGTTCATGTCAGTGTCGAGTCGACTGATCCAAAGTTTTGGGGCAGCCAAGGCTTGATCACTGAATCACTGCGGACCGGATCGATCGATAAACATACAACCGTTTTTATGTGCGGTCCGGAAATTATGTATCCGCATTGCGTCGATGTTTTAGCGAAAAAGGGAATTAGTCAAAAACAAATTTATCTCTCACTGGAGAGGCGAATGGAGTGCGGCATCGGTCTGTGTCAACACTGTAGCTGTGGCAATTATCTGGTCTGCCAAGACGGTCCTGTTTTTCGCCTCGATCAAGTCGCGGCAGAACTGGGAATTAAAAGTTTGGAATGATGGAAATACACCCGAAAAAATCACTCGCCATTTTTAGTCTCACCTCGTGTGGTGACTGTTTTGGTGTACTTAAAAATGTGGACTGGGGACGTTTCTCCCCAGAGAGAAGCGTCCTCACGAAACTTGAGCTGCAAAATTTTTATGACATTGATGATTTGCGCGGCAAAAATAAAATTGAAAAAAAGTATGATATCGTAATAATTGAAGGTCACCCCCGTGGAAAAAGACAGACCGATTTTGCAAAGCTCATTCGACGACAAGCCAAAATAGTTGTCGCCATCGGCGCTTGTGCTCATCAGGGCGGAGTCTATGCCAAAACGAATGAACCAATTTTAAAGAAAATCATTCGAGTTGATCACACTGTACCCGGTTGTCCTGTCGACCGAAATGAATTGAGCCGTTTTTTGATGGATTTATTTTGGGGCAAGGTACCTCGTCTTCCCGACCTCAGCGTCTGCTTCGAATGTCGTCAAAACGAAAACGACTGTCTGCTAAAAAAGGGCAAGCTTTGCCTCGGACCAATCACTCGCGGCGGGTGTGATTCGATCTGCAACAACTACGGTGAAGCTTGTCTTGGCTGTCGCGGATTGAAACCGGACGCTAACGTCGAGAAAATGACAGAAATACTTAAATCAATCACACCAGAACAAGATATTGAAAAAATGATGACAATTTTCGGCACATTAAAGGAATGAGCCATTGTTAAGTTTCGACGGTTTCAAACGGATGTGGTTTTGAGGGCATCTAGAAACAAAACAATGGCGAATGAAATTATGAAAAATCAATTGATATCAAAAAATTTAATCGGTCGACCGTACTGGCAAGCCCCGATTTTGGCTGCCAGAGTTGAGGCCAAAAATTGTATTGCTCATCATCTTGTTGCGATAAAAGCGATCGAGTCTGCCTGTAATATCAAAGTCTCCACCCAAACTGTCAACTTGCGAAAACTTCTCCTAGCCGCAGAGTTCATAAAAAATCATACTTTATATTTGTACGAAGCAATTTTGCCGACTTTTCTCGACCTAGAAACCGTGTCAGAGCTAGCAAAAATGCATCCGGAAATTTATCACTGCGCTCTAGCCCTGACTCAGTTTACCGATCAGATTTTAATCTCTATCGGTGGCCGAGTTTTTTATCCCATCACTAGTGTGGTCAGCGGCTTTAAATCACATCCAAACAAATCAGAACTGAAACAATTTGTGGCAAGCAATGAAAATTTAGCAACCTTTGCCGATCAAACTTTGCGGTTGTTCGCCGGTTTAAAATTACAGGCTGAAAAATCGAAAACTGATTTCGTCGCTTTACACCAAAACGATGAGTACGCTTTTTATGATGGCGAAATCTGGACTAGTGCTGGAGAAATAATTACAAGGGATAAGTTTGAAAAATTAGTAAAGTACTCAAACAAGAAAACTTTCGGGGCACTAGCACGATATAACTTGAGTCAGTCGCACCTTGATGCACACACAAAAAAATTACTATCGGAATTAAAAGTTGAAAAAAATCTGTCCGGGCAATCAGGAGAGATGCTGGCAGCCGCAACCGAATTAAATTATTTTATTACACTGTCAATGAATTTACTCGAAAAATTAGCTCGAGATGGAGTCAAACCAGAACACATCTTGCCGCCCCAAAAATTTTCCACAGGATCAGCAGTGATTGAATCAGCCGGCGGCGCAATAATTCACTCTTGCGAATTGGATAAGAATGGGATTATACTAAAGTATGAAATTGACATGTTGAATTACTCTTAGATGTCATCCCAGCCTGCGGCTCGAGAGCTGGGATCTTAAATAAAATAGCTCAGGATCCCGCACCCATTCGGCTACCCTCAGGGCAAATTCTCAAGCTTACAGTGCGGGATGACGAATATGAACATTATCAAAACAAAAAAACTAACTAAATTTTATCTTCGCGGCAAAGTTCTCGGGGTAAAGAGTTTGGATTTGGAAATTGAAGAAGGGGAGGTTTTTGGTTTTATCGGACCAAATGGTGCCGGCAAATCAACAACTATTCGCCTGCTACTCGATCTCATACGACCGACCTCCGGCACGGCTAAAATATTTGGTCTTGATGCCCACACCGATACTGTCCAGATCAAAAAACAGATCGGCTATCTGCCGGGTGAAATTTTCTTACCAGAATCAATGAGTGGTAAAAACTGTTTGAAATACTACCAAGGATTTAAATCTGAGATTGATCACAAATATGTTTCTGATATCGTCAGACGTCTCGACCTCGATCTGAATAAAAAAGTCGGTGACTATTCTAAGGGTAATAAGCAAAAATTAGCAATTTTACTTGCTGTCATGCACAAGCCCAAACTCCTCATTCTCGACGAACCGACCAGCGGTCTCGATCCACTCAATCAGCAAGAATTCTATTCAATTATCTTGGAAACAAAAAAATGGGGGACAACGACATTCCTTTCGACTCACATCCTAGAAGAGGCGCAAAGAATTTGTGATCGCGTCGGCATCATTAAAAACGGTAAATTAATCCGCATCGAAGATATTGATGATTTCAAGAAAAAAAATATCCGTGACATTATTATCGAAACTTCGACATCAATCCCCCTTTCTGATCTGAGAATTTCAGGGGTCAGCAAGGTCGAACGCACGACTTCTGGCTACAAATTGACAACCTCCGGACCAAACGGCGCAATTATAAAATCATTGGCAAAATTTAATATTGACGACCTGAAGGTTTCCGAGCCGTCGCTAGAGGAAATATTTATGAGATTTTATAAGGAATAAAATGCTAAATATTATCCAACAAAAAATCAAAGAACAATTTCGTGGAGTCTCATTCTACCTCGCTTTTTTATCCGCATTTGCCTGGATGTATATCGCTCTCTTTCCTTCAATGCAAAAAATTGATATCGAAGCGATGATGGCACAGATGCCAAAAGAGTTTGTGGGTTTTCTCGGCGAAGGCGGTGCGGCTGCTTACAATACGATCGAGGGCTTTTTGTCAGGAGAATTTTTCTCTTTCTTCTTCGTGTTATTAATAGTGTTTTATGTCGCTTCGGTGGCAGGCTCCATCATCGCCGGCGGAATCGAGAAAAGAACTATTGATTTTGATCTGTCACAGCCAATTTCCAGAACCAGAAAACTCTTGAGCGAAACCGCCGTTGCGATGTTTTATTCGTTCTTCCTTGTTTTTGCGACAAATATTGTGATCAAAATACTATGCGAGATCTACTCTGTTAGTATTGACAGTAAAGGTCTCTTTCTTTTTTCCGTCGTTGCAGTTTTGTTTGTCTGGGCGATATATGGTATCGCGATTTTTCTGTCATCAATATTTAAATCAAAAATTGCCGTCGTTGGCGTGACGATTTTTTTTACTCTCGGCTCCTATATATTTTACGCACTATCCCTGGCAGTCGAAAAGATCAAGGATTATGGCAAGTTTTCGATTTATAATTTTTACGACCCGCAAAAAATTTTGTCCAAGGCGGAGATAAATATAAACCAATGCCTCATCTTGCTTG
>Ga0172379_10012330_pt1 | contig 10026 bp, 13 predicted proteins | sample GrowelOW334metaG_FD_119756 | JGI IMG/M metagenome (GOLD analysis project Ga0172379, IMG submission 119756) | Groundwater microbial communities from an aquifer near a municipal landfill in Southern Ontario, Canada - Groundwater well OW334 metaG | ecosystem: Environmental > Aquatic > Deep...
TGAGTCACCATCAGTTGATTTTACTTCAACAACGTCATCCCCAACTTCAAGTACTGAAATATCAAACGTACCTCCTCCGAAGTCGTAGACAACGATCTTCTCATTTTTATTTTTGTTGAAACCGTATGCAAGAGCGGCGGCAGTTGGTTCATTAATGATACGTTTTACATCCAAACCAGCAATTTTCCCGGCATCTTTTGTAGCCTGACGCTGTGCATCGTTGAAATATGCAGGAACAGTAATAACTGCTTCGGTCACTTTCTCGCCAAGTCGTGCTTCTGCATCGTTCTTTAACTTCGTCAAAATCATAGCCGAGATTTCTTCTGGGCGTGTCCAAGTACCAGAAAGATTCACCTCAATACCACCGTTAGTTGATTTACGTGTCTCGAAAGCTAAAGTCTTGAGATCTTTTTGAACTGCAGGGTCGTCAAAATTATGACCAATAAATCGCTTGATTTGATATATAGTGTTTTTTGGATTGGTGACAGCTTGTCGTTTTGCTAGCTGACCCACCATACGATCTCCGGTTTTTGACTGCGCGACAATAGATGGTGTTGTGCGAGCACCTTCAGCATTTTCAATAATACGAGGATTACCGCCTTCCATGACTGCTACGGCCGAATTTGTTGTTCCTAAGTCTATACCAATGATTTTTCCCATATTTTTATTATAGTTAGTGACTTGTAAAAGGTTTATAATCTACAAAATAAGCCTGATTTTCTGGATTTTTTACGGAGTTTGGTAGGCTAGGATAACATTATAATCAACCTACAAAAAACTTCAAGCTTTTAACTCGCCTACCTTCACTTTTGGAGCACGGATGACTTTACCGTTCAGTTCATAACCTTTTTGAATAACATTAGTAATCATTCCCTCTTGAGACTTGTCAGTAACAGGAACATTTTCAGCTGAAATGTGGTAATTGGGATCAAATTTTTGTCCTACTGGATTAATAGATTTTAAGTTAAAACGCTCTAGTGTAGAGAGGAGTTGTGAGTAAATATATTCAACGCCCATGCGCCAATTTTTATCTACTTTTTCCCAAGTTTCTTTATTGGCAAAAGCCATGTCAAAACTATCTAGGACTGACAAAATTTCTCCGATTAAATCTTCGTTGGCATATTTTATAAATTCTTTTTTGTCTTCCTCGTCGCGTTTTCTGGCGTTGACTAGGTCTGCTTTGGCACGTTGCCAGCCGGAAAGGTATTCCATGCGTTCTGCTTCCGCTATTTTTAATTTTTCTCGTAAGTCTTTGATTTTTGTATCAGTTTTTTCTAAATTTCCTTCACCATCTTCGTTTTCAAAAACAACATCATCTATTGGAATGTTATTTTTTTGGACATTCGTATCATCTTCAATCGGAGCCATTTCATCCATTGGTGATCTGTGTGGCTCAGGATCTTTGGGTTTTTGTTTATTATTTATTTCATCTTGCATAGATGTATTCTAATGATATTTTTCAGATAACGCAAGATTTGTGTTAAAGTACTTTTGATTTTATAAAAAGAACCCCCGGCAATCCGATTGCCGGGGGGAATAACTACTGTGCGATGTTTAAAGAGCGATTGATGGCGACGCGAGGTTGAATTGTTTTCTTGCGAGAACATTCTGGGGCAAGCCAATCCATATAGAGTCCTTTAAATTCGCCTCCATAACCAATAATTGGTATGTCACCATCATAAAAACGTGAACCCATACAGAAAGTAGCACCTTCCGTATCCAAATGTTCTCCTGTTATCATAAAAAATTGCAAACCTAAAAGCAATCTCTCTGGAACAGTTATTGCGTTCACCCTTTCTCTTATCAATGCATCGGTTGATAAGAAGCAAAAACTCTGGTCGATTTCTTTGTTGCGGTTAAACGACACAAAATACGATCCAGTTTTGTTTGGATCGCGTTCATTTACTAAGAGTGAATCATCTAGTTCATCTATGTAAAAATCTTGAATACATACCCCCAACTTATCGAAAGTATGTATTATTTTTACACAATCAACACCCTCGATTACTGGTATTGTCCAGAATTTTTTACTCGTTGTTATCACAGCCTCGTTAGCTTTCATGAATTCGCTATATTTAGCGAACATATCAAGGTCAAGAGCTCTGTATAACTCTGACCAATCACTCAAATCAATTTGTTGATCTGAGGTCTGTTTAACCACTGCTTTTTCAGCCATATAGTAAACTCCTTCCCTGTATTCGCTTTCGCGTTTTTATCAATTTTGTCAAAACTACCAAAAACAAACGTTTTTGTAGCAGCTTCAATCTGCTAGCACTTTACAACATTTTCGCAAAAATTTCAAATGAAAAAATAGCCCCCGACGATAGGAATCGTCGGGGGCAAACATCATAATTGGAACTGCGAGTTGAGAGTACCACGGATTTCCTCAAGTTCTTTGAGAATATCCTCCCGATGAGACAGGAAACGTTGAGCAATATTCAAAGCATCGTTAATGTGAAGTGAGTTGAGATCATCTACAATAACCTCAATTGCTAAATCATCAGTGCCACTCAGCTTGAGTGCCTCCGCAGCTACATAATGGCGACCCCAAAGCAGTGTTTTGAAATAGTCTCGAGCATAGTCATCTGATGGCAGACCAAATTCTTTGGCAAGTTGCATTTTCCGCTTTGAACCAAGTTTAGCATCTTGCAGAACTTTCATAGCAAGAGCCTTTTTAGTGGTTTCCGATAGCGTCCATTCTTTGAAGTCTTTGCGAGCTTTGTCCCAACCATCAGAAGCCCTGAGAAAACCGCTGTAGATAATCTGCTCAACGTCGGAACGAGCATCTTCGTCTTTCACATACAAAGAAACCCAGTCTAATTCCACAAAAGACAAAATCTCATTTCTCGACTGAGAATACTCAGCGAGCGTAAAGAAGGCCGTCAACAACTCATCGTCAGAGATATTCTCCAAAATGTCAGGGTGTTTTTTGACGATGACTGACAGAGCCTTCTTCTTGTCGTAGGACATCGCATTTTGGCTGACAATAACATACAGAAACGCTTCTTTGGGATTCTCATCCAACAAACGATACTTCAACATTACATTAGTGATTTTTTCAGTTAACACAGAACACACAAACCTTTCTACGCTTTAAGCCCGCCGGCTCTTTTAAACATTTGCTAGAGAACTAGCCACATTGGCAGTCTCCGCTTTCAAAGAACTATAAATATTATACACAAATAATACAAACTGTCAACGGCTAGCCGTCTACTGACTACAAGTACACAAAAAAGCCCTAGAAAGGGACTCACGGACGCCGACGGGCGGAGTGTGAAGGAAATTTTCAGCAGAAAATTTACCTGTACCCTTTCTAGGGCTTTTTTGTGTACTTGCTATCTCTTACTCCACTGTGGAGCCTTTCTTGCCTTCTTAAGACCGAACTTTCGGCGCTCCTTTGCTCTAGGATCTCGTTTGAGAAAACCTGCTTTTTTTAAACCTCCTCGAAGTAATATATCATCAACAATAAGAGCTCGTGATATACCGAGTCGAACAGCTTCAGCTTGAGAGTTTGTACCACCACCAATAACTTTTACTGTAATTTTAAATTTGCCCGGAGTTTTAGAAACTTCTAATGCTTCAACGGCAATTTTTCTAAGATTATCTGTTTTGAAATACTCATTGACATCCTTGTCATTGACGACAATAGAATTCTTGGCAGCTTCAGTGATGCGCACACGAGCACTAGAAGTCTTGCGACGTCCAACTGTTTCTATGTATTCTTTTTTTTCTGTGTGTTCCATAGTGCGTTCTGTTGCTAAATTATTCTGATATTTTTAAATTCTTAATCATAACCGCGCGTAACTTGTTGCGTGGAAGCATTCCATATACTGCTTGCCAAAAAATCTCACTGTATCCTTTTTTCTCAATAACACGTCTCATTGTAAGTTGTGACAAACCATCGGCAAAACCGGAAAAATTCTTGTAAAGATATTCGTCTTTTTTTGCATCAGAAATATCGGCTTGTGAAGCATTCAAAATTTCAACGATATTATCCCCTGCCACATTACGTTCGTAAGTTGCAGATTCTTTGCCCATGAGTAACACAGCCGCTTCGCTCGCGACTCGTCCTAATTTCTTTCCTTTTGCGTCAATAGTGTATTTCATGATGTTTATACAAATTCAATTGTGGCCATACGGCTACCATCGCCTCCTCGAGGTGGCAATTTGGTAACTCGTGTATATCCGCCAGCACGAGTCTTGTATTTTGGAGCAATCTCTTCAACAAGTTTCTTGACTGACTTTGGATTGCCAATACGTGATGTAATAAGTCGTCGTGCAGTGATAGTACCAGCCTTTGCTGTAGTAATCAATTTTTCAACGTATGGTCGGATTTCTTTAGCTTTTGGTTCGGTGGTAACAATCTTTCCGACGTTAATAAGGTTAGACGCCAAAGAGCGCATCAGAGCTCGTCGCTGATTACTTTTTAGTCCAAATTTTCTGTTTGCGTTATGGTGTCTCATGTTAGATGTATTACTTCAAACTAATGCCATAGCCACTCAATAATTTCTTGATTTCTTGTACTCCTTTGCCTCCCAATCCGTCAATATCAAGAAGATCTTCTTCTTTCTTGCGAGCTAGGCCTCCAACTGTTCGAATGTTAGCTGCAGAAAGAGCATTAAGAGTTCGAGGAGAAAGATTTGCATCTTCTATTCGAGTTTTGAGGAGTTCGGTATTGGCTTCTTTTTTCTCTTTTACGTCCTCGCTTTTTTCTGATTTTTCTTCGGATTTTGCTTCAACAACAATTTCTTCTTTAAAACCAACAACGGCCTTGAGTTGAGAAATCATTATCATGATTGATTTCTCAAGAGCCTCTTTTGGAGTAACAGTACCGTCAGTTTCAATAATAAGTCGGAGTTTGTTGAAATCTGTTCGATCACCGACACGCATGTTTTCTACTTCATAGCTAGCTTTTCGGATTGGGGTAAAAGTTGCATCAAGAGAAATGGCTCCAATGTCAACACGATTCTTGTGCAACATTTCGCGAGAAAGATATCCAAGTCCTTTTTCAACACGCAATTCAACATTGAGACTTGCTGATTTATCAGTAAGAGATGCAATATGCTGATCTTTGTTAAGAACAACAACTTGCCCACCTGTTTCTATGTCACCAGCACTGATATCCTTGACTCCTTTTACAGAGAAAGACATCTCTTGCGGTTCATCAGAAAGTAACTGAAAACGAACCTTCTTAAGATTAAGGAGGATCGTTATGACGTCTTCTTTCACACCTTCAACTGTTGTAAACTCATGACTAACACCATTGATTTTAACCGAGGTAATAGCAGCACCTGGAAGTGATGACAGGATGATGCGGCGCAAACTTGATCCAAGCGTGTGGCCGTATCCAGGATAGAGAGCATCTATCTCAAATACACCGCGAACTTCACTTTCGCTTACTATACGTGGCTTTGAAGGCAAAATTACATTTAGATCAGACATACGTTTTTTATAAAAATTAAAATTATCTACTATAAAACTCAAGGACTGCTTTTGGGTCAAAAAGCAAATCGCCTGATGTGACTTTTGGTACACCTTGTACTTTGGCCGACCTTTTCTCTAAATCAAAACTAAGCCATGCTGGAGTGGTATATGTCTTAATTCGTTCATCCAACGTTGCGAAGAGATTTGATTTTAAACTATTTACACGAACACCGACAACATCCCCAACTGTAGCTTTAAATGAAGGTACGGTAACTCGGCGACCATTTACAGTGATATGACCATGGGAAACCATCTGTCTTGCAAATCTACGTGTGGTTGCGAGACCTATTCTGTAAACAATATTATCAAGACGGTTTTCGAGAGTTTCAATAAGACGTCCTGCGTGATCAATGCCTTTGGTTGCAAGAATATGTCTCACATACTTACTAAACTGTCTATCATTTACGCCATAGGTATAGCGAGCTTTTTGTTTTTCATCGAGCTGACGACCATAGTTTGTCTTAGCTTTTGGACGGCCTTTACTTGCTTTTGTTTTTCGAGTAAGAGAAAGCGCATATTTAGGAGTTTGAGTTTTCTCAAATACCGGAGCATTTAAACGTCGAGCAATTTTGTATTTTGGTCCTATAATCATAAAAATATATAAATTATCTTAAGATAGTGTGCCCTATACTCGGCGAGGCTTTTTAGGGCTCGGTCCATTAAATGGCACTGGGGTCATGTCGGTAATTGAGGTAATGTTTATCCCTTTTGAGATAAAACCTCGAATAGCTGATTCACGGCCAGATCCAACTCCGCAAACAACTACAGCGACTTCTTTCACACCGATTTCTTGTGCTTTAGCGCCAAGTGTTTCGCCAACTTTTGCTGCTGCAAATGGTGTACCTTTCTTGGCACCACGAAATCCTAACGCACCGCTTGAAGAAGCCATCAAAACATTACCTTGTCGGTCGCTAACAGAAACCAAGGTGTTGTTGTAAGTTGATTGAATATATAACTTGCCTGAATCAACTCGTTTTTTGGACGACTTAACAGCAGCTACAGGTGTTGCTGTAGTTTTTGTTTCTGATTCTCCTTTTGTGATGATTCGTTTCTTTCCCATATTATTATTTCTTTTCTTCCTTCTTACGTCCTGAACCCATAGTCTTCTTCGGTCCCTTCAGAGTTCTGGCGTTAGTCTTGGTGCGTTGACCACGAGCTGGAAGTCGCTTGGTGTGGCGGCTGCCTCGGTAAGATTTAATATCTTTGAGACGCTTAATGTTATTGGCAACATCACGCTTTAGATCACCTTCTATTTTGTATTTTTCTATAATGCTTCTGATCTTGTTTTCTTGATCAGGAGTCAATGTTTTTGATTGAACACCAAATTCAATGCCTGCTTTTTTGAGAATTTCATGTGCGCGAGATCGTCCGATACCATAAAGAATTGTGAGTGCTATCTCAAGTCGTTTTTCGTCTGGAATGTTGATACCTAAAATTCTCATATATATAGTATAAAAATAAAATTATCTTAAGATAGTGTACCCTAACCCTGGCGTTGTTTATGGCGAGGGTTTGCTTTGCAAATTACATATACATAGCCCTTTCTTCGGACTACGCTACACTTTGCACAGATTTTTTTGACTGATGTTTTGACTCGCATACAGAGGAACACTATAGCATAAGCAGGCTTTCCTGTCTATGTTTTTTCATAGTTCATTATAATCTCCTAATAATCCTACCTCGTCCACCATATGGATCAAGTTCAACTTCCACCTTATCGCCAATCAATACGCGGATGCGGTGCATTCGCATTTTACCGGCAAGATACGCAAGCAATTCCTCATCTTTCCCCTCAAATTTTACTTTGAAAAGAGTATTCGGCAACGCCTCAGTTACCACACCTGTGGCTGAAGCGATTTTTTGTTTATTCTCCGTATTGGGATCTGGCATTGCTTATAAAACGTATGTGAAAGTTATTGTAACAAACACAGGCTTTTTTGTAAAGGCTTGCAAAAGCTTATTTAACAATCTTTATTTTTATTTTAGAAATATCTGTTGGAAACATCTTTTTCCAGAAAGGTTTTACTGTTGCGACAGCCTTGTTGATGGTTGGATAGTTTGATAAAACCTTAGACAAATCAGAACGTGGAATACCCACAATGTCTTGCAAAAGTTTATTGGTATCAAATGTGCCGATGACATCAACTGAACCAGTCAAAGTAAAAGTAAACTGTTTCGCTTGCCAAGTTGGTGACGTTGTAGAAACAGTAGCGGTAAAATGAAGCTTTTCTAGACCCTTAATTTCAGCTTCACCACCAACTGCATTAATTGTGTCTTCAAGTAAAATTTTGCTCAAAGTTTTCTTGTCAAACACCACAGAAGAAATAGTTCCTTGCTCTTTAATGACAACGTGCTGAGCATCTACACCTGTCGTATCAGCCAAATATTGAAAAGAAATTTTGCTTGCATTATCAAAAACAATTGAATCAACAGTCTTTTGAGATTGAACTTGCTTCACCAAACTCTCCTTGAGACGCATTTCAATATTTGTTTGTGCGCTTTGGCGAACTTCTTTAGAAACACCAAAAGAATTTCCGTCTGAACCTAAAGTCATGGCAGTTTTTGAACGGGCAAAAATTTTGGAATATCTGCCGGTATCGGTTTTAAAACCAGGAATGGTGAAATCTACCGTATCTATATTGTATTTTGAGCCAATTTGATCAGCCACGACAGTTACCGTGATACTTCCAGGCACAGTTTTACCTCCAGAAATAGTAAAACCTGGTATTTTGACTGGGTTTTGTATGCGATATATCAAACCGTTCGCGGTTTCAAAACGAGTATTTGTTATCAGCGTTTGAGGCAAACTACTATAGTTATTAAAGATTGTGATTTGACCAGAAGCTTTTTTAGGTAAAGTAGCAACTGTTCCTGTAGCTAAAACCGTTTCCTTCTCGGAAGCATTTAAAGTTATGATTTGGTAAGTTAAAGCATTTGGTGACATTGTTGCCTCTATTGAAGCAGTAAGTTTTGCATCAATCTGCACAGTTGATTGTTTTGGTGTGACACTAATTGTTGCACTAAATAGAAATTGCAAAACAATAAATGCAAGTAAAATAAAAGCAAAAATAGAACCTACCCAAATCCATTTTTTTCCAAACTTAAAACCCGTCCTTTTTCGACGAGATGGATTTTTTTTTGTTGTTCTAGTTGGAGATTCTGCGATTGACACAGGCAAATGCTTGCGAGTAAGTCGTTCAATTAAATAATCCCTTTCATGACGATTGGAGTCGTTTTCGTTAGTTTGTTTTGAAACAACATCTTGTATTGAAATTTTTCTAATCATACGTGTACTTATATCATTGTAACAAAAATAGATTCAAGAGCAAGGAAAGAATCAGTGGGAACCGAAGATGTTTCTACATAATCTCTAAAATTTAGATGCCGAAGCGAACGAATGTCCCCATTATTTTTTATTTCATTGCCAATATTCTCAAAAAACATATCAATATCTGAGTCCGCCATCAAGAAAATTGTTTGCGGCAAAATAACATCAGCTCCCCCACCGGTTATTTCTTGAAGAGTTTTTGCGTATAATTCCAACCAAACTTGTTTAAATTTTTCAGCGTTTTTTTGAACGTCAATTTTTACACCAGGATCACTGTCATTGTGAAAAGCTACTTTTATCAAAGATAGAGCAGCTGATTGTGATTGACCTGAATTATTTGCAACATTTTGAATTAGATTATTTTTCCCTTGTGGGAAAGATACGCTTTTTATCAAAGCCCCATCAGTTATTAGAGAAACATCCGTTACATCGCCGCGTATATCAACAATTAAATAATCTCGTTCCGATGGTAAAATCCCAGATATAGAATTAAAAGCAGCCAACGCAAAAGACGAGACGTCATCTCTGTGTACACGAAAGTGTTTCGCAATAATACGTCTGACTGATTCCAAAACATCTTTGGCAACCATGCTGGCAAAAAAAGTTACTTCAACTTTTTTTGCCTTTTTGTTGTAAGGGTTTGACGTATCATAACCATTGAGTCGAGTACGAATGATTCGATGTTCAACTATTTCTCCGCTAGATTTAGAATTCTCAACAAATTTACGTTCTGATTCTTTGGTGATTTGATCAATTGTGTGATGAGTAATTAATGTTGGTGAATCATACTCATTTTTTATGATTTTTGTCTCCGAAAAATACCAGGGTGACGAAAAAAATATGTGGGTTTTGTGGATAACAGAATGTTCTGCCGCAACAGTTTTGATCACCGACTCAAGAGCAGTTGTTACAGCCGTTAGTGAACGACTTTTTTCTGACTCGTTTTGCAAAGCAATATGCAAACGAGTACTGAAAAATATTTTTGGAACGACTTCTTTAGAAATCAAAACGAGAGCTGCACCAACACTACTGCTCCCTATATCAATAACAAGTGTCACTTCCCCGTTTTTCTTTTGTTTAAAAAACATTTTTTTAAATCCTGTCCACCAACAAACTCATCAATTTGACCGCATTAGCCTGACCTTCTTTGGAAGTCTTGCTGTTAACGAAAGCATTCCAAGCAGTGGTAAGAACTGGGTCATGGACTTGCAAAA
>Ga0172379_10012331_pt1 | contig 10026 bp, 5 predicted proteins | sample GrowelOW334metaG_FD_119756 | JGI IMG/M metagenome (GOLD analysis project Ga0172379, IMG submission 119756) | Groundwater microbial communities from an aquifer near a municipal landfill in Southern Ontario, Canada - Groundwater well OW334 metaG | ecosystem: Environmental > Aquatic > Deep...
AATAAATATATTTTGCGGTTTCCGCAAAATATCGCGGTTGAAGCGGAAGTAAATCCGGAGCCGTTTCGGAATGGTGAAGACGAACTGCCGATGCGGGACTTCCGCAAAGAATTCCTCGCGGACGTGCATGGAGAGTTCGAGTATCCGCTTCTGGTGGCAGGACGGACAGAAGCGTCTGACCTTGCAGGAGAAGGATACGAACATGTCATGGGTGCAATCATCACAGCGGACTCGGGCGAATCCCTCACGCAGGTCGCCGCATTTGATAGAATTATCGGCCTCAATCCGCAAGACCGGTGCGCAAAGATTTTCTGGTTTTTGACTGAGCAGGTGTGGACGAATGGAAGCAGCGGATCGGGAATATTCTGTCGCACCCCCTCTACCCTCTCCATCTCAGGACAAATTTCATCGTCTTTGACGAAACGCTTACTGAGCAATTGCGGCGCTGGCGGCATTTGCCCGACATAGCCGCTTTCCCAATCAAGGCACAAATGGCTTTCGGCAAGATAGAAGGATTGACCAAGGGTTTTCCAATGGGCCGCAAAATCCGGGATTTGCGGACTGAAGGACCCATTGCAGGATTGCACAATAGCTTCCTGCCAACTTGTGTCTGGATTTACTCGCGACGTATTCGGGAGGTTGAGAAGCGGCCATTTCGTTTCCAAGGGATTGAGACGCAATGCCCACGAAGTAACAAGTATCCCTTTCAAGCGCGGCTCTGTCTGAATCTTCAGCGCAGTGTCAAGCGACAATTATAATTCCCCATAGCGACAATATTTAAAAGATTTCACTTCTGTTTTGAATGTGTAAGACACACTCCTTCACCAATCAAAACAGGTTTTATTGGAGTAGAGATATCAATGACCCGCATGCCATACATATCATCAATAACATAAGCTGTTGTCCCCCTGAGACAGATTCCTGTCAATACGTAGGGACTTCCAACTTTTACTCCTTCCATAAGCTCTCCTGTGAATACAGGCATGTCCGGGGAGCTCACGTCGGTGACAATCAGCCCGCTTTCTCCGTCCACAACACAAGCATAGACACGCTTGGCTCCAGTTGCCTTATCAAATGTCTCCATCAGTGAGAGATCATGTGAATAACTGCCATATAAAGGAGACAGGATATTCCGGTCGTCTGTACTGCCGAGAAATATCGGTTTGGATGCTTCCTTTATCGAGACAGTAGTTACAAGTGTATCCCCGCCGCTCAGATAAGCAGTTTCTCCTGTTGCACGTATATGTCCAATACAGCCGCGCGGAACGGCAAATCTTCCAAAATCCTTAAACCTCCCGGAAGTTTCGATGCCTAAAATATGGATGCCCTTGGTATCGTTCGCAACATAGAGGAAATCCTGTATGACCGTCACGTCGCGTGCAAAACCAGGGATCCCGCAAGATGCAACAATCTTAGGCTCACGCGGATTGCTTATGTCCACCGCCTTTACGCCACCACGGCGACAGGCCAGGTATGCCATGGCATCTTTTATGTCAATGCCCTGTGGTCCACGGATGGTGGCGTCAGCCATGGGCAGGCGCTTAATTAATGCCGGAGAAGCTGGATTAGAGATATCAATCACCAGCAATTCAATTCCGTTCACCACGAAGGCGTGTGTTCCCGTAATCGCCAGATCTTGGGGGAATCCGTCCAGCGGCAATTTACCCAGCAGTGCCGGTTGTTCCGGCTTCGCCACATCAATGGAAACAAGCCATCGTTCGCCTTTTCCTGCGCCAGACGGCCAGGTCATGAAAATAACATTCTTCTCCTGTGCAATTCCTCCTGATGTGGTGTAGGCATCATTTCCCCTCCCGTAGACAGCGGAGTTAGTTTCGTCGGCAATAGATGCAGAGCCTGCAATCAGAATCAGAAAGAGCATGGAGCATGGTTTTAAGGATATCATGGTTTGCCTCTATCCTTGGACTCCGAATCCGTCAGTTTCCACACGTCGAGACCAGAATAACGTTGCCCGTAAAGCTTATCACCGGAAACATGGAAATCCGTATAGGAACAGGAGACATCCGCAGGCCCCGTATATGTTTCGACGAGTCTAGGATTCAGCGGATCGCTGATATCCGCCTCCTGGATTCCGCGCATGCTGTCTGTGAAATACAGTCGGGTGCCATGTACGCGAATTCGGTAGCAGGAGACATTGACTAATCCCGTGATCGACTTGACAATCACCGGGGCCCGGGGATTGGACACATCCACGATGACCATGCAGGGGGAGGCCTTTCCGAAGCCTATTCCGGGAACGTAAAGATAATTTCCATTCAGGGCGCAAACGATCGACGGTGGCACCGCGCATTGGCCGAGCAACCTGGGTTGCGAAGGATCGCTTACGTCCAGAATCTCAATCTGCGGTTGTGCCTTGTCGTTATTGACGAGATATGCCGTATCCTTGCCGAGTGCCACGTCCGTGATATGCCGTCCCTTGTCCTCCGGGCAATAGGTTCCCGCGACCGGCATGTCCGGAAGCGCTTTCACATCCAGAATAGTCAGCCGATCCCCCTGGGCCAAATACGCCCGCCCGTTTTCCACGGTAATCGCAGCGGCGGACCGAATCATGGGACGGAGAACTTTCATCTGAAGCGGATCCCCTACATCCACCAGGCCGTCTCCCGTGAGCAGAAACTTGCCAATCCGCTTGATGGCGCCGGCGCGGAAGACGTCCGCCACGGCAAAGGCGTTGGTCTTGGCGACCGTCGTGATCCGGGCCACAAAGTCCATGGCTCCAGTTTTCTGGAGATCCACGCTAAGAACCGTCGTATCCATCCCCTCTCCATAACAGAAAAAAGCATGGTGTTCGCCGATCTCGACGGTACCCTCATTGCGCATCACAGATCGTTCACCGAGCTCCTTCGCTTTTCCCCCGGAGATATCGAAAATGCGCAAGCTGCTCCGGGTACGATCCGCCAGGTACAGCAATTGATCGGATAGTGCCAGACTACCCATCTGCACATCCGCCGGCATTTCGAATTCACGCCGGGTGACGGGGTTCAGCGGATCCGAAACATCCAGCACACGAAACCGATGATCGGGCAATGCCACGAGCATTTGGGTCGGTGTCAGCATTCCCACCGGGGCGCCCCTCGGCAGATTGGTCTTCACCGCCGGTGCGGCCGGATCGCTAAGGTCGTAGATGGTGGTTTGACGCACATCCGTTTCATAAAGCGACCGACCGACCAACTGGAGCCTTCCCCTGCTTTTCAGCCGGGCCCGTTCAGTCAAGGCCTCACCCGACGCGGTCATTACTACGGCGTCACGACCATTCGGCTGCACAATCAAAAGGTCATCGGATGCAGATAGTGAGCTGATTCGTCCATACTCGGGATAGTGCGCCACGATCACCGGGCTGTTCGGTTCTGAGATATCGAGGAGGCGCAATCCGCCGGTCTGCCCCCCCACGTAGAGTCGATCGCCTGAAACGGTGAGACAGCCGACATCCATCGCGGGAAAACCGAAGGACATATTGCGTACCAAACGGCATGTTTCGGGCTTGCTGATATCCACAACCATCAGGGAAAAACCAGCGTCAACATACAAAGTATTGCCACTGATGGCGCAGTGCTTCAGGTAGCCCCGCCCCGCAATTCCCCCCATAAACGCGGGTGCGCTTGGCTTGCGCACGTCGAAGACCAGGATGCCGTCGCCGCGTGTCCAGGCATTCTGAACGTAGACATATCCGTCGCGAATGGCCAGGGGTCCCATCGAACCGGCGGGGAAGTGGTAGGTGTGCTGCCACGAGGGCGACTCCGCGCCCGAAACGTCCAGACCCGGCAGGAGCGCGGTGTACAGGATCCACATGAACAGACTTCCCCGGAAGGTTTTGAGATGACGCATTATTCTCTCTTCTTGTCTTATTCGGTTTTCACAATCTTTTCCCGATCGATCAAGGAATCCTGTCGTTGCGCCGGGATTCATTTCAGTGGCGAATACAGAAATCCCCTGCGGTAGAGACCTCCGGATTCGGCATTGTTGTACACCCGAACCACAATCAGGTTCGTCTGCCCTGGTTTGACCAGTTGGCTGATGTCCAAGTCCAGCTCGTGCGGACTTGTCCACCAGAGGGCATGCGGACGGTGGCCCGCGTATGCGCCGTTCACCCAGACCCATCCCTCGTTGATTACGCCACCGAGCCAGAGCCGCATGGGCTTGTTCTTCCATTTAACGGGAACCTCGACCTTCATACGATACCAGCCATAGCCGTCCCAATCGTCGCCGGCTTCGGTCAGCGGTTTTTCCTGCTGATCCCACAAATAAAACGTGTTCCGTTTTTCCCAGTCGGCATCCGCCAAGCCGGGCGCATACCACTCCATGGGGACGCCGCGGTTGAACTCATCCCGTTTGAAGGGACTTTCCAAGGGCAGAGCCGCCACGAGTGTGCCGTTCGTGCCTTGGGTCATGTCCAGCAGCTGCCGGTAACCGCGTATCCGGCCCTGGGAAGAAAATGCCAGTGTGTTGTAAACACCGTTGGTGGAGACCAGGTATGGGGAGGCTTGGCTGAGCTTCGCCTTGTCCTGCTCCGTCCGTTCCGCGGCCTTCAGGGCCGCAGTGTAATCCATGTTCTTTTCCGCCTCGTACATGGAGGCATAGGATTCGAGATGATCGGCGATCAGGGCGAAGGCTGCAACCCGCGAGCGGTAGGGCTCCTCTTTCGCCGCCTGTTGCGCAGCCTTGACATGCTCATGCAGTTTCGCGGTGAAATCCACGGTGTAGATATGGGTGAGCAGCCAGTCTTCGTGCGCCTGGATATCCGCCTGAACCAGAGTCTCGGCGATCGTGTCCCACCACGCGCGCACGCTCGATCCGGCATCTCCGAAGAAATTGGTGTAGAACTCCGTTTTCAACTGGTTGACATCGGTCTTCGAGTCCCACAGCAGTTTGCCCATGACGTAATAACTCAGCCAGGTTTCCATGCCGGCATTTTTACCTTCCGTGCTCATCCCTTTGATGTCGAGTTTCTTGTACATGGGGATATTTACGGCCAGATTCTCGGTCATCCGCTCCGGCACGCAGTAGCCCTGCAACAGGCCGGGGTTGTAATCGTACACGAGCACGTGCGGGGTCAAGCGACGATACTGCGAAAGAATGGACCACTTCTCCTGGCAACGCCAGCTCTTGGGGTGATTGTCGGGATGCAGGACGTCGCAGGAAATCGGCGCATAGGTGATGACCAAATTGGGCGGAACCGACCTCAGTCCCTGCGGCGGCATCTCCCGACCGGCATACGCCATGGCTGAGATATATTTTTCCGGGAACGCCTTGGCCAACTCGGCCATAAAACGGAAATACAGTTCGCTGGACATGGGCTTGTGAATGTAACGGGGATAGAAGAAATTGCCGTCCCCTCCCTTGCAGGCCTTGCAATAACAATAGGGCGAGCCGTCCGGAGGCGAAAAGCCCGCGCCAGTCATCGTGATCATGCTCACCTTCGGCTTACCCTCAAATCCCTCTTTCAGATTCTTGATGCTTTCCGTCAGGACGTCGGGATTGGAGAGGCAGAGCATGGTGGAGCCATTGGTGGGCAACGTGCCGTCCGCTCGCGTAGCATAGAAGTCGGGATGATTCGTCCCGTATTCCTTGGGTGGCAGGAGCGATACCAGGCTCCCGTCCGTGGCGTTCGGGTAGAAGCGGTAGAGCATGTAATACTTGTGTCCGGGGTTCAGCCCCGCCTTGACCGACCACTGCTTGAATTCCTTGTGCTGTGCCGGGGTCATGCTCATAAAGCCATCCATCCAGACATGCCGCACGGGAAAATCCGGGTGCGACTCCACGTTCAACTCCGGAACCGCCACGGTCGCGGACTTTGGAATCACCTCGCCCCAGTCCCCGGGGAAATACCAGCGGCAACCGAGCCGTTCCAGGAAGGCATAGCAACCGTAGGCCGTGCCGCGGTAAAACACATCCTGGTTCCCGACGATATAGATGTCATTTCCCACTGTGCGAAGCACGTAACCCTCCTCCGCGAACGCGTCGGGTCGCGGCTTCAGATCGCATCCGGCCAAAAGTTTTACCCCGGCCTCGCGGGCGGCCTCGGTCCGCCCCACAAGCACCCGTGCCTTCACGCCATCCGGCAAGGCCACGCCCTCCTCGATGATCGACACCTCGGCGCCCGTCATCTTGCGCAGCGCATCCTGGATATGCTTCGCAGGAATCAGCACGACAGATTCATAGCGCTCGAAGGCGGTCTCCGTTTTCGGATCAGGCTTCGCGTCGGCCGATGTCTTGGACGGCGCCTTCTCGACGACAATCGCCGACACCGGTTTGCCGTTGTCCACCAACGTGATGTCGGCCCGGACAACACTGCTTACGCTCAAGACCGCCGCAACAAGGAAACATGCGACAACCTCACTTTTCCCGGTGAAAAACTGGCAACAGTTCAAAGAGGATCGCAAATCCACCCGGGTGAATGATTTTCTGAAGGAGTGTGCCAAACGTAATTTCCTGACGCTGAATGGATTCATATCTGGAATGTATAAATATCTTGAAAATTCTGTTTCTGATGGTGATTTTTCCATGGATGATTCTCTACGGTTGTGTTGATGAAGGTTCATTTTGCTTGTCGTGTCGCTGTTCAGCCAAGAATGGCACGATCAACGGTGGCGCCGCGGAGCCACCGCCCACTGTGCGGGTGTGCCCGCCCTGCATGGCTGTCCAGGACTTGTGTTGTGTTTTAGTCCAGCGTTGGAGAATCGCCTCCGGCTCAGAACCATCCCGGGCTGCCCGCTCAACAAAACCGATGTCTCTGCCAGCGACCACTCTCTGGGCAAGGTCGGCGAACCGGGACTCGCCACCGGTCAGATTCGGCTGTGTCACCGAGGGCAGAATTGCTATCGTGTCCCACTGCGCGACGCCGAATGCGAGGCTCCAGCTCAGTATCCAGTTGTATGAGCGAATGAATGTCTCATCGTTGGCCGACTGAGCGTTCGCGGGAATGGCGACCACAACCAGGGCGGGCTTCTTCTCGCGAATGCCTTTGCTCCACTTCTCCATCTCTCCCAGTGCGCCAGTAGGCCACGGTGTGATATCAATGACGGCATTGGGGTAGATTGTTCGAAGCACTTTCGGCATGATGGTGTCATACGGCGGCATGGCGATCAGGTTGACGGGTTGTTTGCGGCTGAGACGGTCAAAGGTGAAGGTGAGCGCAGGAGATGGCGGCGAAACGTTGTCGAGGACGGTCTTCTTGCCGGAGATTGCCTCCACGATAATCTGGGCAAAAAGCCGGTGCCCGTTCATGCACGGATGGATGGTTTCACTCATCAGCAGTTTCCAGGCGAGTGGGTCCGATGCGCGAAGATTCTCGTAAGCAAGGAAACAGTCAGCCATCGGGACGGGCATTTCCGCCGCCACAGCACGCACGGCATCGACGCAGGATGGCAAGTTCGCAAAACGCGTTTTGTCCTCAGGATAGATGGAGTTCGGTGTGCAGAGTACGACCGCCGCACCCGATTCGCGGCATCGCTGTACAATCGTTTTCAGGTTGTCCTGGAACACTCTTGGGTTTGCGGCAGTGCAGTCGTTCATTCCGAACATGACCACCACCAAATGCGGCTTGCGTGCAAGCACATCCCGATCAATCCTCGCCAGCCCCTTCGTGGTAGTGTCGCCGGAGATGCCGGCATTGTACAGTTCCAACTTCGCCCGGGGGTATGTTTGCTGTAGGGCAATCCCAAGCATGTCACCCCAGGCACGTCGCCCGCCCGTATGGTAGTACACCCCCGTAATGCTGTCGCCAAAACAGACGATCCGTACTGGGTCGCGGCCTGATTCCAGAAGTCTGACGACGTTGGTGAGCGTGGGTTGGTTCCCCTCCTGTGCAGCTTTTGTTTCCCCCGCAGCGTCAAGCGCGAGGATGCCAAGGAGCGGCAATATTGCACCGATTGCTAGCATATTCTTGATTCCGGACATATTAGTTACCCTCCTCCTTTGATCCAACGGAAGGCTGAGTTAGACCGGCGTCTTCTATATTATGTAACAGTTTAGTGTTTAAAAGTTGATTTTCTGAAATATTTTTCATTTATTTTTGTCCTCCTCTGTTTTCGACCCAAGTTCTGGCATTTTTGTTGTCACAGTCCTCCTTTTTTTTGTTTCATTTTTTTAATTTCTTGAAAAAAAGTATAAGTTTTTCAATGTCATCAGTAACCAGCTACCGGTAATCAGTAAAATCTCTTAACTGATGACTGATAACTAAAGTTGCGGCCCTCGGCCGCTTAACTCAATACGCATTCCACGGATTGTAGCGACCCACCACCAGATCATGGATGGAGAGCGTCTCATGTGTGGATTTAACCGGCCATTCGCCACGGATGATTTTATCCAGCATCGTACGGTCTCCGAAACTTCGCATGGCCTCCCACTCATAACCGATTACCTGTTCCGCATCCCAGAGCCAGCCTCCATCAAGTCCGGCATCCAGGATTGAGGCCATCTGGCGTGCACGAGCTTTCAAATCGCCGTTGACCCAGGCCATCCCGTATATGGCATTTGAACCGCCTCCGTAAACCTTTGTGCCCAGTGCCTTGAGCTTCCGCAAGGGATCGAGGTCGGAATTGAGCGCGGGATTGTCACCATGTCCGGCACCGACCATCACTGATTCCACCAATCCGCGTCTGACAAGCAGACTTGCATCCAAACCGAAGAGACGGTTATGCTCGAAATCTCGTGGCACGATGCAGGAAAGGGCTTTTCCACGTTTCTCGACCAGACTCCGCACCTTCTCGACGAAACCGGCCAGCAATTCATGACGCACTTCCTGAAGTTCGGGAGTATCCACCTCTTCTGGCAATTTCGGTGTGCGCCCATATTTCCGCCGATAAGCCTCGATTACAGGCTCTTCACAGATCATCAGAGGCAGGCCGCGGTTGAACGCCAGGCAAATACCTTCGGGCTCATAATCCAGCAGTTCATCAAAATAAGCGAGCATTCGCTCCTGCACCTGTGGATAAGCATAACTCATGAAATTTAAGGTCTGATCGAATTCATCCCGGCAGCGCCATTCCGGATGCTCCGTGAAAAACCTCTTAGTCCAGCACTGGTGCGGGAACGGACCGTAGAAGGCGCTCATCCGGACGTAGTAATGCAGTTCCAGCCCGTATTCGCGTGTCGCCTGTCGTACGACAGCCAGCGGATCAGCGCCCGCCGCCTGAAGACGCTGAAGTGAACGGCAAAAGACCCGCTCACCAGCAACCAGGTGCGTCTCGTCCGGACGGATCGGGCTTTCCGCAGCCTTGGCGTTTGGGCACATGCTGAGCGGCCCCCCGCCATAAACCCCCCATACCAGGCGGAAAAAATCACTGTTCCGGAACGGATACACGTGACGGTAGATATCCCGTGGCGCATCCATGCCTCTCCAAAAAACCCCATGCCCGTCATCGGTGGCGATCAAATTATGGTGGTTGACTGCCGGGCCGTCGCATGGCTCAGCCCTGAGATAAAACAACTTCACTTCCTGCGCCTTCTCCGCTCCGCGGACTGGTGCGATGTGGAGGCGACGTCCGGTGAAGTCGGATGCCGGAAAAGGAATATCCCTGACTATTGACGGATCCCCTGGCAATTCGCAATAACCGGGCTCGCCGTCAAGCCAGATCCGGATTCCCGGATTGTGCCCCACGTGCAACCGGTACCACCCCTTCAGGCCAAGATCCAGCACCAATGTTTCGGCGGGGCTATTTGCTCCAGTTGCCAGACCGACTGAAGAAAAACTGTCCAGTCCGATATTTAAAGGGATCCACCCGGCGCCTGGACCTATGGCGGGTTTGAACCCGCCTACCACCAAAGCTGGCAGATTTGTAAAATATATTTGTCCATTTATTGTGCGTGTTGTTTCCATTTGTTCTCCTTTTTTCCTTATCCTCAATCCCCTATACTATTTAATTAAGCGGCTTGAGGCCGCAACTCTTAATACCAAAATAAATTCCAAACTCCAAGTACCAAACAATATTCAAAATAGAAAATTCCAAATTTCAAACAGATTCATAAAACAAAGAAAAGAACAGCCCTTGCGGGCTTAACTACCAACAA
>Ga0172379_10012332_pt1 | contig 10025 bp, 8 predicted proteins | sample GrowelOW334metaG_FD_119756 | JGI IMG/M metagenome (GOLD analysis project Ga0172379, IMG submission 119756) | Groundwater microbial communities from an aquifer near a municipal landfill in Southern Ontario, Canada - Groundwater well OW334 metaG | ecosystem: Environmental > Aquatic > Deep...
GTTTCCGCGGGTGTGTAAACTTCATTAGGATTAATTTCCATAAAAATGAGATACGATGTAATACGAAATTACGAAACGAGACTACTTGTTTTTATTATATCACTGGGTGTCACCAGGTGTCAACAAGTGTCAAAAAACTATATCTTATTTTTAAACCAGTCATACGTCTTTCTGATTCCTTCATCTAGTTTTGTAGTAAAATGCCAACCAAAATTGCTCATTTTTGATATATCTAAAAGTTTACGCGGCATTCCATCCGGTTTTGTGTTGTCCCATAAAATTTTTCCTTTGTAGCCAACGACCTCCTTAATAAGCTCCGCCAATTCTTTTATACTTACGTCTTCTCCTGTGCCCAAATTATAATATATTTCTCCTTTTTCATTTTGCTCTTTGGTCGGATCAAAATTGTTCATTACAAAAATACAGCCTTCGGCTAAATCATCCACATACAAAAATTCACGTCTTGCATTACCGCTCCCCCAAACTACTACTTCGTCAATATTATTAATCTTAGCTTCATGAAATTTTCTAATTAAAGACGGAAGAACATGCGCATTGCTTAAATCAAAATTATCGTTTGGCCCATATAAATTGGTTGGCATGACAGCAATGAAATTCGTACCATACTGACGGTTGTAACTTTGACACATTTTTATACCAGCAATTTTAGCCAAGGCATATGGTTCGTTGGTCGGTTCCAAAGGACCCGTCATCAAATAATTTTCAACCATAGGTTGAGGGCAAAGTCTCGGATAAATACAAGACGACCCTAAAAACAACACTTTTTTAACTCCAGACAAATAAGCTTGATGTATAACATTGTTTTGGACTTGCAAATTTTCGTAAATAAATTGTGCCGGATAAGTATTATTGGCCATTATTCCCCCAACCTTTGCAGCAGCCATAAAAACATACTCCGGTTTTTCTTTTTCAAAAAAATCAGCAACTGCTTTTTGATCAATAAGATTTAACTCCTTAAATGTTCTGACCACCAAGTTTGTATAACCGTCCATTTTTAATTTTCTTAGTAAAGCCGAGCCTACCAAACCGCAATGACCAGCCACATAAATTTTTGCATTCTTTTCCATATTATTATTTTTGAATTATTTTACACAAAAAGTTGACATCTTTACGAGACATCTCCGGATTGTTGCCAAAATAAAAACCATGGGCGTTAATGAAAGATGCTTGGGGACAAGCGTATCGCTTTTTAATATATTTTTTAAAAAAAGGTTGTTGAGTAATATCTCCGGCCACAATAGGGCGAACCTCCACATTTGCTTCCTGAAACTTTTTTAAATATTTATTAAATAATATTTTATTTTTACATATTACAGGCACTGCAAAATTAGAGACCAAACTAAGATGGTCAACTTCTAATGCTAAAATGTCAGGATTGCTTTTTATCACGTCCAACAATTTAAAAAAGTTTTTTTCTCTTCTTTTAACAATTTCGTTCCAATATTGTAATTGTAAATTACCTATAAAGCCTTGGATTTCGGTCGGACGAGCATTATAAGCTAAATCATAAAAAGTATAGCGCGCAAAAAAATCATTAACTTTATTTTGTTTTCTTATTTTTTTCTGAATATCAGTCGGAAGTTTTCTGTCCCACCCGTGCTCTCTAACCATAGTCATCATCTCAAAAAGTTTTTTATCATCAGTGCATATCAAGCCGCCTTCAATAGTCGAAAAATGATGACCGACAAAACTTGAAAAAGTAGAAGCTAGTCCAAAATTTCCAAGCAATTTATTTTTTAGTTTAGTTCCCAAGGATTCGCAATTGTCCTCCAATAAAATTATTTTATTTTTTTTGCACATTTTTTGTATAACGTCGAGATCAGCACAAAAACCCAAAGCATTTGTAATAAACAAAACTTTAAGTTTAAACCTGTTCAAGGTCTGTTTTAAAATTTTACTTGAAATATTTAAATTTTTTAACTCACAATCTAGCACTATCGGATTCAACCCCAGTTGTATAATTGGCATAACATTTGTAGCCCAAGTAATTGCCGAGACTCCGATATTATCTCCTTTTTTAATACGACCTAAATTCAATAAGGATTGTAGCAAAACAAGATTTGCCATACTTCCGCTACTCACAAATAAAGAATACTTTCTTTTTTGTTTCTTTGCAAAATTTTGTTCAAATTTGGAACATTCGAAATCCATACTCAACACTTTAGAACGCAAAATAAAATCTGCTACTTTTCTTTTTGTTGTGCTTTCGTGATAAAAAGTTGATTTAATAAGCTTTATCATAAAAAAATCGTCTTTATGCTTGGCACATTATTTTAACTAATTCGCTAAACTTTACTTTTGGTTCCCAACCAAGAATTTTTTTAGCTTTTGAAGCATCCCCCAAAAGTAGATCCACCTCTGCGGGGCGAAAATAGCGTTCGTCAATTTCAACAATCGTTTTACCGGTATTATTGTCAATTCCTTTTTCTTCTTTATCACTACCCTGCCAAACAATATCAAAACCAAAATGTTTGCCCGCTTCTTTTACAAATTCGCGAACCGTGTGATTTTCGCCAGTAGCAATGACATAGTCACCGGGCTTATCTTGTTGCAACATCATCCACATGGCTTCCACATAATCTTTTGCATACCCCCAATCGCGTTTTGCGTCTAAATTTCCTAAATACAATTTTTCTTGTTTTCCGTCTTTTATATTTTTCAAGGCATCGGTAATTTTTTTAGTTACGAAAGTTCCGCCACGACGAGGAGATTCGTGATTAAATAAAAGACCGTTGCAAATAAACATTCCGTAGGCTTCACGGTAATTTACCGCCAAAAAATGGGCGTATACTTTAGCGCAAGCATACGGACTACGTGGATAAAAAGGAGTGTTCTCAGTTTGTGGGGTTTCTATAACTTTACCAAACATTTCCGAAGATCCCGCTTGATAAAACTTAGTCTTTATTCCTGATTCTTTTATCGCGTCAAGTAAACGTAAAGTTCCCAAACCGTCCGTATTTCCGGTATAAACCGGCATATCAAAGCTGACTTTTACATGACTTTGCGCGCCAAGGTTATATATTTCGTCTGGTTTAATTTGTTCTAATAAACGAGAGATATTACTACCGTCTGTTAAATCACCGTAGTGTAGAAATAATTTTATATTTTTTTCATGCGGATCCTGAAAAAGATGATCGATGCGCGAAGTGTTAAAAGTACTTGAACGACGAATAAGCCCATGAACTTCATAACCCTTTTCTAAAAGAAGCTCCGCTAAATAAGAGCCGTCTTGCCCGGTAATACCGGTAATAAAAGCTTTTTTCATAAATTATTTATTATTTTTATTGGTTGTATTTGCTCCTGCCGGAGATATTGCCATAATCTGCGCAATAATATTATTTTCATTTTCCGTAAAAGTAACGCCATTCTTGTTGGCCATTTCTAAAACTTGCAATGCTTTGGTGCTATCGCCGGCTAATTTATAAACATAAGCCAAACGCCAATAGCTCTCCGCAATTTTTGGGTTATCAATAATGGCCCCTTCTAAAAGCTTGACGGCTTCAACGTTTTTTCCAATTTGCATTTCCAACATTGAAAGTGAATAAATTAATTGCTGGCGCTTTGGAGATTTTTCTAAAGCCAATTTCAGGTACCCTTCCGCTTCCAACATTTTTGCCGGCTCGTTATTAAGCTGAGCCATAATCTGACTCATTTGAGAAAGTGTCATGTGGTTGCGGACATCCAAAGGATGGAGCTCTATATTTTTGTGTAATTCTCCATAACAAACCGCCAATATCTTTTTCAAGAAATCGGTTTTGGCTTGCGGGTTCTGCATTAAAGAATAAGAGATTTGTACTACCGAACGAGAGATGTCGCTTCGTATATCATCAATATGCGGAGATTGAAAATTTATTGCGCCTTCTACCGCTGATAAAGCCATCGGCGGATTAGAATTCAACATTTTGATGGCTTCTAGCGATTTGCTATTGGCCCTTGCCGGTTGAAGATTGAAAATAAAAATAAAAATAAATACCAATACTCCAATAACTGACAAGGTTCCGATACTACTTTTATTATTAATGGAAGCTTTTTCCATCTTGCCATTTTCCTCTGGTAATAATGTCAAGCTGTGTATCATTGCCAACACAAACATAAAATAAATGTACGAGGTTAAATTTTCAAAAACCGTTATATTTTCTACCAGGTGTGAAATAACATAGACGGACAAAACTACAAAAATTGCCAAATCAATATGTTTTTTTCTATACGCAATAATCAGAGAGAAAACAGCAATAATAAACAAAAATAGGTACACTAAAATTCCAAACGTTCCCTGTACAGCCATGGTGTTTAAAACAATGTTGTGAGCATTATCAAACCATGTTTCTCCATAACCAAAGTCAAGAGATCTGGGATTATAGTGGGCGTTAAAAGCATAAAAATAATTGTTTGGCCCCCAACCAAAAATCGGTTTATCCTTCCAGCTCTCAATTGCTATCTGCCAAGAGATCCATCGCGGAGAATCCTTGATGTCGCTCAAAGAAGTATTTATAGCACGACCAACGGCCGGGATGTTTGTAACAAATTCAGTTTGACGATTAAAATATAAAATAGTAAAAAATAAAACAAACACGATCAAAGACGCCCAAAGATAATTTCTTGCTTTTGGATAATCACGCAAAGTAACGGCTAATAAAAATATAGCTAACGGAATAGCCACAACTATGGCCAACATATCACCGCGCGTACCTGAGAAAAAAATTCCGGCTAAAGAAAGTAATAAAATTGCACTCAAAATCCAACGCCAATACAAAGTTTTTTCTTTTACCAACAACAAAATCGCCATCGCTGACAAAAACAAAGCATAGCCACCGACATAAATCGGATTTCCCAAAGTGCTGGCGACGCGGCTACTGCCTTGGTTTAACAACAAATCAGGATTGCCAACTTGTAAAAAACCAACAAACATTACTCCCGTGCCTGCTATTAAAAATATTTTTAAAGCGGTTTTCCACTCTTGCCAGGTACGCAAGACCGCGCCGCAAATGTAAAAATAAATGACATAGTGGGTAATGGTAAAAAAGCCCAACATGCGTTCATGATTGTCCCAAAAACTATGATATGAGTCTACGCCGGTAAAAGTAGAGATGCCAAAACTTAACCAAAACAAAAAAACAGCTATGTTTATTGGAGAAAACTTTGGCAAATATTCTTTCCGGTCTAAAATTAACAAAACAATATAAAAACCAAGCAAAATTAAAGTTATGGACCGAAAAGCTAAAATTTTTGGCACAATAAACGGAAAAATAAAAGAACTCGGTAAAACAATTAGTGGAACAAAAAAACTAGCATAAATCAACAACTTTATTGCCAAGATAACTTTATCTTTTGACATATTTTTGGGAGCTTAGAATAGACGGGGTTTGATCCCCGCCTCTTATTTTTTAACCTGTATATTTTACCCTATTCCAAATTAATTGACAAGAAGCTGATTTTTTGCTAAAATAAGGTAAATATATGAGAGAGATTATAATCAAAAATGAGAAGGAAATGATTGACTTCGGTAAAAAAACAGCCGCTGATTTAAAAGGTGGAGATGTTTTGTGTTTATACGGTGATTTGGGGGCTGGGAAAACCACTTTAACCAAAGGTGTTGCTCAAATTTTTGGAATAAAAAAAAGGATTAAAAGTCCGACTTTCACTTTGATGAACGTTTACCCTGTAGAAACTCGAGAAACAGGAATGCTGGCTAAACTCAAGTTGTTTAATAGAGTTAATTTTGTTCACATTGATACTTATCGTCTAAAAGACGAGCAGGAACTATTGGATATTGGAGCAGAAGATTATTTGGGAGCAGAAGACGCGATTTGTATTGTAGAATGGCCGGAAAAGATAGAAGGGCTTCTAAAAAACAAAAAATGCGTAAAAATACGCATTGAACATGATAAAAATGGAAGAAGGATACAATACTAAATTATAAATCAAGATCAAATTATTAATAATTAAATATTTAAAATTGTTTTATAATTTATAATTCTTGCTTTTTAATAGAATGAATGCACCCACAGTAATCTTGTCTATACATCTCTCTATCTTCCACCATCTTTCTTCCCTTCTCCTGCCTTCCTCCCGTTTTCCAATCAATATCTAAAAACTTTAAACCAAATTTCTCAGCTATTTTTTTACCAAGCGGATGAATTATCTCCGCTTTTTTGTTTCTCCCGCTGGTTAAAGTGGTGGCAAAAATATCAAAACCATTTTTAGAAGCGTATTCCCCCACTTTGTTCAAGCGCAATTTAAAACAACCAAAACAACGTCTTCCGCCTTCCGGCTCATTTTCCAAGCCTTTGGTAACATCCGCCCATTTTTCTATTTCATAATCAGCATCCATCATCGGTATTTTCCACTCATCGCAAATTTTTACTACCTCAATTTTACGTTTCAGATATTCCGCTTCCGGAAAAATGTTTGGATTATAAAAATAAACCGTTAAATTATAAAGATCTTTCAGTTCGTCAATTACAGCAACGCTGCAAGGAGCACAACAGACATGGAGCAAACATTTTTTCATATTTATCTAAACTTTATAAATTCAACGTAAATCTACTAAAAAAGTATTACTAATTATAAATTATAAATTTTTAATTTTAAATCAACATCAAATTATTAATAATTAAATTTTTATAATTTCTAAGGTTGAATCAAATATAAAAAGTATTTTTATATTTGTGAGACCTGACGAAATTTCAAGCTTTGCTTATAATTGTTTTATAATTTATAATTTAAACTTTATAATTTTTTAGATATTTTCTTCCTTTCAACTCCTCCGGTAAATATTCTTGTTCCACCGGCCCGACATGGTCCGGATTATATTTATAATCTTTACCATAACCAATATCTTTCATAAAATCAGTGACTGCGTTGCGCAAATGAATCGGCACGCCCAAATGGGATGTTTGCTCCGCGTCCTTCATTGCGGCTTCATAGGCAGTGTAGAGCAGATTGGATTTGGCAGATTTGGCACAATATACCACCGCCTGGGCCAAATGGACACCACATTCGGGCATTCCAAGCTTATGACAGGCATCGTAAGCGGCGTTAGCTTGAATAAGTGCTTCGCCGTTGGCCATGCCGATATCCTCGGAAGCAAATCTGACAACTCGACGAGCCACATAAAGAGGATCGGCACCACCTTTCAACATTCTGCACATCCAATAAAGCGCGGCATCCGGATCACTGCCGCGCATAGATTTATGCAAAGCGGAAATCAGATTATAAAACTCTTCACCTTGTTTATCAAAAACCACATTTACTTTTTGCGCTGATTCTTTGACGTCTTCTGATGTAATGGTCGGATCTTTTTTGTTAGAATTAAGCTTAATCGTCAATTCCAAAATATTCAATGCAGTTCGAGCATCACCACCAGAAAAAAATACAATTGTTTTTATAACCTCATCACCTATCTTAATCTTCATTTTTCCAAACCCCCTGTCTTCGTCACTCAATGCTCGTTTAATAACTTGCACGAGTTCATTTTCGCTGAGTGATTTCAAAATAAAAACTCGCGAACGAGAAAGTAATGCCCGAATAATTTCAAAAGACGGATTCTCGGTAGTCGCTCCGATTAAAATAATATTTCCATTTTCTACATATGGCAGCAACCCGTCTTGCTGTGCTTTATTCCAGCGATGAATTTCATCAATAAACAAAATAGTTCTGCGATTTTCTTCTTCTTTCATTTTCTTGGCAACCGCCACCGCTTCGCGCAATTCATCTTTGCCACTCATCACTGCTGAAATTTGTATGAAATGAGATTTTGTCTTCGCCGCAATAATTTTGGCTAAAGTAGTTTTGCCAACTCCCGGCGGCCCCCAAAAAATAAGTGACGCTAAATCATCTTGGTCTATCAAACGACGTAAAATTTTTCCTTGTCCAACAATGTCTTCTTGGCCAAAAAAATCGGCAAAATCAAAAGGGCGCATGCGCTCGGCGAGAGGAGCATTGTTTGTTATTGTTTGGCTTTTATCAACTTTGACAGGCATAATTTTATTAACCATGATAAGAATTTTAAATTATTAATTATAAATTATAAACCAAGATCAAATTATTAATAATTAAATATTTAAAATTGTTTTAAAATTTATAATTTAAACTTTATAATTTCGCTACACTATTCGTTTAATTCTCCTCGCCCACCACTCCTTCAATTTTCTTATTAAAAAATAATCCATGCTTTTTTTTCGATCATACAATGTTGCTTGAGATTTGAGCTCATCTAAAATATCGTTTAAATCTTTAACCATGTCTTTTTCTTCGAAAGAAACATCCGCTTCTTTGTTAATATAAAAACTACGATGCGTAAAATTATTACTGCCAATAAAACCACGCTTATTATCAACCGACATCGCCTTACCATGGTGCATTTTAGGTAAGAAAAAAAGATTAGCTCCGGCAAGGTGAGTTAACTCATAAAAAGCCTGCGAAGCGATTTGAATAAATTTATGATCCGGGCGATAAGGCAAAATAATATTTATTTCCACTCCGCGCTTTTTCGCTTCTGCAATAAGGCGTAGAAATTTTCTATCCGGAATATAATACGGAGTTAATAAAGTCACAGATTGTTTGGCGCTGCGAATAATATCATAATAAAAATTTTTCAACTTGGATTTTCCCTGGTTAAACATCGGGGCATGAAAAATAAACCTAACCTTCTTTTTCCAACCAGGATATTCTTTATATTTTATCGGGTGGAATAAAGCGCGAACATCTTTCTTTTTCCCGCCAGCTTTTACGTAACTGCGCGCAAATTGACGTACCAAAGGGCGCACCGTCTTTCCTTCCATTTTTAAATATAAATCACCCCACTCTTTTTCCTCCGCCCTTACATTAACCCCGCCTATAAAACCGCGATCTTCGTCAACAATCAAAACTTTTCGATGGTTACGTTGCCAAACTCTCTTAAACCATTTATAAAAATTAAATTGAAACTTAAAAACTTCGTTGTAAATCAATAAATCCACTCCGGCTTTATATAGATTATTTTGTTGTAATGTTGTAAGCGAAAAACTACCCAAATGATCAACTATAATTTTTACGATCAGCCCTTCTTTGGCTTTTTGAACTAACAAATTTATAAATTTCTCCCCTATTTCGTCATTTCCAATAGCATAAATCTCCCAAAAAATTGAACTTTTCGCTTCTAAAATAACCTGGTACATAGCATCCCAAGCTTCGGAGGTGGTTTTATAAAATTTATAATTAAATTCGCGCTCAGACATATCTTTTATTTAATGTATTCTAAGTACTTTTGTTCTAAACTGTCAATAAATCGACTGCGGGATTGCGGGCGAGAACCGGTGGTGGTTGTATAGTTATTACCGTAACTTAAATAAATATGTTTTTTGGCTCGAGTGAGCGCCACATAAAACAATCGTTTTTCTTCTTCCAAATCGCTTTTATAAGCCGGAAATTTAAATTCATTCATCCCTATTATAAAGACATAGTCAAATTCCAATCCTTTGGCCTGGTGCACGGTTATAATCGGAGTTTTGCCGGACTCTAGACCTAAGAAATCCAAGCTTTTTGCCAAAGCAAAACGACCGACCATTTCTTGCAACGAACTTTCCGGCTCTTTTTGAGCATCGTCGTAATGTTTCAAAAAATTTAAAAGCAGCTGAACATTTTTTTCTTTTTCACCTTCTTTATCATCATCCGCGTAATATTTTTTCAAACCAGAGTCCGCAAATATAAACTCCACCGCCTGCTCCGGACGTTTGTCTTTTATCACTTTGCGCCAATTTTCCATCTTCAGTGCCAAAGATAAAAACTTACTGCCAAATTCTTTAAAATATTTTTCCCGTTCTTTTGTGTGCTTTTTTAGCTGTTTGTGTAAATACAAAAATAAATCAATCGTAGCAGCCACATCGTCATCCGCGCTGTGTGTGGCCGAACTAAAATTTAAAATCTTAGCCAAAGTAGATAATTTATAATTTTCACTTTTAATAAATCTACGACTCAAATCAAGTGTATCGTAAAATTCTTTAATGTTTTGCTTTATATTCAAA
>Ga0172379_10012333_pt1 | contig 10025 bp, 8 predicted proteins | sample GrowelOW334metaG_FD_119756 | JGI IMG/M metagenome (GOLD analysis project Ga0172379, IMG submission 119756) | Groundwater microbial communities from an aquifer near a municipal landfill in Southern Ontario, Canada - Groundwater well OW334 metaG | ecosystem: Environmental > Aquatic > Deep...
ATTAGCTTTGTTACAAAAGACATAGGAAACATCTGCCCACGATGACTGTGTCCCGATAATTGCAAATTAACTTTCAAATCTTTGGCAAGAGAGACATCACTAGGAACATGATTTAAAAGTAAACGTGCCTTTCCCAAATCATAACTTAAATTTTTAATTATTCTACTTAAATCATCTCCAGCAAATTTATTAAAATCAAGACCAATAATTTCTAAACCATTTAAATTTATCATCTCATCTCTTAAAAATTTAATATTAGTTTGTTCTAAAATTGAAGATACCTTGTCTAAGCCTAAATAAGTATCATGATTACCACTTACAAAATATATTCCCTCTTTAGCTTTTAACTTTGATAATTCATTAGCTATTTCTGGTAAACGACTAAAGGTTCCATCAAATAAATCACCAGTAATTACAATTAAATCAGGGTTCAAGGAGTTTATCTTAGTCACCTGCCGACGCAAAAAGTTAGGTCCATAAATACTACCCAAATGGGTATCAGAAATTTGAATAATCTTTTTTCCTTGCCAATCTTTTGGTAAATTATTAAGTGTTACTGAGATATTTTTAACTTGAGAAAAATTAGCATTTATTACTCCAATTAAAAATAAAACCACAGCTAAAGCAGTGCCTATTCTAGAAAGAATAAGACGAGGCGTCTTTGGTAAAATAAAAACAATGATTTTAAATAGAATAGCAAAAATTGTTAAGTAGAAGAGGAGCCCAACACCCAAAGCAGAAATTAAATATATTAAGCGAATAGCAAGGTTGTCAAAAGAATGTATCAAATATTGACTAAGGATAAATCCAAAACTAAAAATTATTAAAGTAGCTAGAATAAATAAACGGTTATTTTTTTTAGCCGAAAAGAAAACGGATAAAAAAGAAGACACCGCTCCAATAGCAATAATCAAAAGCAAGATAAAAATTAAAATAAAAACAGACATAAAAAATATTAATTAGTATTTAACTATTATAGCAAAACACTAACATTTTTCATAATTAACTTTTATTTTTTTATCAATTTATATTTTCCCGTTTTAAATGATTAAAAAAATATGCTATATTTTATTTAAGAAAATAATTACCAGTTTTCGCATAAAAAATATGAAGCTACTAATAATCGAAGATGACAAAGAAATGTTATCCTTTCTAAAATCAAACTTGAGCAATTCAGGTTTCGTTGTAGATAGCGCTAAAAATGGAAAAACAGGGCTAAACTTGGCCAGGGAGAATATTTACGACTTAATAATTTTAGATTTAAATCTGCCAGATTTAAGTGGCCAAAAAATTTGCGAAGAATTAAGAAACGAAGGAAGAATGATGCCCATTTTAATTTTAAGCGGAAATTCTAAAACTGATAATAAAACAAATTGACTTAATTTAGGGGCTGATGATTACATGGTTAAACCTTTTTCTTTTGAAGAATTAGTAGCCAGAATAAAAGCTTTATCCCGTAGGCCAAAAGAAATAAGTAGTGAACTACTAATAGCCCAAGATTTAACACTTAATCGACTAAAACAAATAGTTAATCGGGGAAATAAAGAAGTATATTTAACTAGAAAAGAGTTTCTACTTTTAGAATATTTAATGAGCCATTCTAATACGGTTATTTCTAGAGGAGAAATAATGGAACATGTCTGGGACATGGAAGCTAACATTTTTTCTAAAACAATCGAAACTCATATTTTAAATTTAAGAAAAAAATTAGATTCAGGGAGGGCTAAACCACTAATCAAAACTGTTTCGGGACGGGGTTATAAATTTGGATAATCAGTAAAAGGTCTAAATAAATATAATAAAAAATTAACAAATCCACAGATTTTTTCAAAAAACAGGATTTAAAAAATCATGGAAAATTTAATAAAAGAAATTTTAACTAACCGCGCCACCAGAAACAGCAGTGCTTTAATTGTTTTTATAGCTACAGCTTTTAATGTTGGACAACCTTGGGGATAAAAAAATATCAGCCCTCTTTTTAAAAAAATAGAGGGCTGTTTTTTAATTAGTGTTTTTTATGAAAAATAATTTAAAATTTTTAATACAAAAAATAATTGCTCCCAAATCAAAGGATGAAAATCTAGCCCGTCGAGAATATATTTTAAACATTCTTTTAATAACAATTATTTTTCTCGTGTTCGTCGGGGCAATAATAATTTTCTATCATTTGTTTTTTTCTAATTTTAATAATTATGAAAATAATTCACTATCTTTAATTTTTATTCTAGGAATTTTATTATTTTTTACAACCCTTTATTTCTTGTCACGTCGTGGTTACAGTAAATATGCTTCATATATTTTTCTCTGCGTCCTGTTTATGATAACAGCTTACATGGGATATAAATGGGGAGTCGACTTACCAGCAGAAATACTATTTTATGTCTTAATAATTGTAATGTCCGGAATTTTAGTCGGAACCAGAATGGCTTTTGTCACCACTTTTTTTACCTCCCTATTTTTTATAATTATTGGTCATTTACAAAAAGCCGGGACTATTTTAGCTAATAGATCCTGGATCGTTGAACCCTGGGGGTATTCTGACGCTGTTATGACTTCAATTATTCTATTTATTATTGCCATCGTTTCTTATTTATTTAATTATGAACTGGAAAAATCTTTTAAGCGGCTTAAGGAATCTGAGGCCGATTTAAAAATTGAGAAAGACTTACTAGAAATAAGGGTTAAAGAAAAAACTCAAGAACTTAGAGAAATTCAGGCCAAAGAAATAGCTGGGGTTCACAGGTTTTCTGAATTTGGAAAACTATCAAGTGGTTTGTTTCATGATTTAGTTAATCCTTTAACAACAGTGATGCTTAATGTTAATAAAATGAAACTTGATGGTGAAAACCAACCAAATTTTAATCTTATAAAATCAGAATTAGAACAAGTAAGCCGAGCCTCGGAAAGAATGCGAGAATTTATTAATTCAGTTCGCAAACAAATTAGCCCCGAAGGTAAAAAAGAACCATTTTGTTTAAATCAAGAAATTGAAGATGCTATTTCTGTTTTAAATTATAAAACTTGTAAAAATCAGATTTATTTATTATTTTCTGCTGACGAAAAACTAATAACTACAGGGGATGCTATAAAATTTGGTCAAATTGTCACCAATCTGATATCAAACGCTATTGATGCTTACGATAACACAAATAGTACGGACAAAGAAATTAAAATAGACTTAAAAAAACAAGGAAATTTTATTACTTTAAGTGTAGCTGATAAAGGAAAAGGGATAGAAGATATAAACATCGATAAAATATTTGAACCATTTTTTACTACAAAAACTGAAGGAACTAATCTTGGTTTAGGACTCGCCCTAATTAAAAAAATTATTGAAGAGGATTTTTTAGGAAACATAAAAGTTGTAAGCAAGGTTGGCAAAGGTTCAGCTTTTATAATCAATTTTCCTCTAATCTAAGTTATGAATAAATTAATAGATGTAATTACTAACGACCAAGAAAAAAATGGTTCTTTTTCTAATAACATTCTTACTTCAAGTTTAATTTTAATAGAATTAAAAAAAGTATCACAAAATGATCAAATAATTTTAATTAGAAAAAAATTAAAAGATTGGCTACTAGAGCAAAAGGATAAAAATTGGATTTTTAATGAAAATCTAATGATAAATTTTATAGCAATATCAGCTCTTACTGAAGATATAGATGGCGAGTCTTTAGGTAAAATCTTAAATATTTTAACCTCGAGAGAAAAGCAGGAGGGTGGTCCTTATTACTCAAACGATAAACAGGTTGATTTAGGATTTAATGTCGCTATTGCCCATTTTTTATTTTTAAATAAGGTTGAATTACCAAATATAAATGAACTAATCGAAATAGCTATTGATAAAAAAGATTTTTCTTCAAATTTATTAGATTCATTTTTAATTATTTATCTAATCTCTAAAATATATCAAGGAACAAACAAACAAAAACTAAGTAACTATATTCTAGAAAAAATAAATAATTTAGAAGAAATAGACAAGGCTTTAGCTTTAAGCGCCCTGGTTTCTTTAAAAACAGACGTAAATACTTCCTCAAATAAAGAGACTGAATCACCTCTAATTGCCGCCATTTATTTAAATTTAGAAAATACCAAAACTTCTGATATAAAAGATGTAAATTACAATGAAGAATGGATGTTGAAAAAAATAATTACTAAAGCTGAAAATAGATTTAGCAGTTTATCACCTGATCTTAAAAATATTGCCTTATCAGAAATAAAAAGAACCCTTGGTACAAATAAAGATAAGCAGATGTCTTTAATTTCTTATTATTTTAAAAATTCTCTAGGTTCTCGAGGAAAAATAATCAGTGATGACTTAATTGCCGAAGCAGGCCTGGCTAATATATTTTTTTGGACCGCTTTTATCATTTATGATGATTTTTGGGATGAAGATGAAAAAGCAATTCCTAGCATTCTGCCGTGCGCTAATTTATATGCTCGCCACTATACCGATTTTTATAATAATATTTTACCAGAAACCCCAGAATTTCATATTTTTTTTCACAATCTAATGGATAAATTAGATACTGCTAATACCTGGGAAACACTCCACTGCAGAACAAAAGTTATTGGTTCTAAATTTGTTATCCCCGACAAGCTACCTGATTATCAAAATTATGAATATAAATTTCAGGCAGCCTCAGGACAAATTTTGGGTCCATTAGTTATGCTTATTAAATCTGGTTTCAGTTTAAATTCCCAGGAAACCTCTAATCTGATTGAATATTTTAAAAATTATTTAATTGCCATGCAAATTAACGATGATGCTCACGACTGGGTTGAAGACATGGAAAGAGGGCATTTAAGCACAGTTGTAGTCATGCTAATTAAAGATTGGCAAGAAAAATTTCCCAATAAACTAGAAATTGATTTAATAAACGATCTTGCAGAACTGCAAAAATTATTCTGGTTTAAAACTATAAAAGTAGCCTGCGAAACAGCCGTTTCTTATACGGAAAAATCTAGAAAATCTCTTGAATCTCTTAAGTTTTTAGAAGACCCCTCGCCTTTAGCTCGTTTTATTAATATTGCCGAAAATGTAGCAAAATCAGCCTTAACTGAGCAACAAAAGAGTTTGGACATACTAAAAGTATTTAAATAAAGATACATACACAAGAAAAAGACCATTTTACTTAAGAAATGGTCTTTTTTTGTCTTGAGATTTTCTTGAGAAAAACTTTAAAAAAAATTGAACACGAAAATTGTAAAATATGCTTAGAATATAATAATTAATTTTAACTAATTATGGAGGACTTAAAGCTTAAAGATTATCGCTGTGAGCATTGTCAGAAACTTTTCTTCAAAGCTGACATTTCTAAGGCTATTATCGAAATAAAATGTCGATCGTGTAAAAAAATTAGCACTATTTCTACCGATGAAGAGTAGAGCTATCTTTTATTTCGAATAAACCAATATTTAACTATTTCAAGTAATACTATATTAATCAGAGATACCCCGATAATAAGTATCCAGGCGCTAGGTGCGAGTGGTACTGTTTGTAAAAAATTATTTAAAAAAGGAGAATAAACGGACAGCAACATTAAAGATATCCCGATTATAACCGCCCAAATTAAATAAATATTTTGTCCCTGTTTAATTTTATAAATTGGTAAATGAAAACTTCTAATACTAAAAATACTAATTAAGGATTTACAAATTAGCATGGCAAAAAATAAAGTTTGAAGATAGGAAATACTCCAACCTAAAATTTCTAAATTTAAGGAAAAGAAATAAAACAAAGCAAATAAGCTAATATCTCTTACTAAACCAACTCCAAAAATAATTGCTTTCATCTGTCCGTTAAAAATTGGTTCACTTCTTTTAATTGGTTTTCTGTTCATTACCCCGTCATCGCTACCCTCAAAAGCTAAAGAAAAATTAGGTAAGCCATCATTTACAATATTTATCCATAAAATTTGCGTTGGCAAAAGAGCTAGCGGAGTGTGAAATAAAATCGAACCAAGAATTAAAATTATTTCAGAAAAAGAATCTGAAATTAAATAAGTAATTGATTTTCTAATATTATCAAAAATAATTCGACCCTGTTTAATCGCTCCAACAATTACACTAAAATTGTCATCTAACAAAATTAAATCAGATATTTCTTTAGCTACCTCAGTTCCTGATCCAAGGCAAATACCAATGTCTGCAGCCTTTAAAGCTGGGGCGTCATTTAAACCATCGCCTGTCATCGCCACTACTTCCCCATTAAATTTTAAAGCATTTACGATTCTAATTTTATGTTTTGGACTAACACGAGCATAAACCGATATTTTTTTAACTAATTCTTGTAATTCTTCATCGCTCATTTTATCAATTAAGGCTCCACTTATCATCTCTTCATAACTACTACAGATCTTTAATTCTAAAGCGATAGCTAGAGCTGTTCCCGGATGATCGCCAGTAATAATTATTGGTCTAATTCCGGCCCTCTGACATAACATAATTGATTTAGCCGCTTCCGCGCGAAGAGGGTCTTTAAAAGAGGCTAAAGCTACAAAAATTAAATCATTATCAATTTTTGACCAATCTTTTTTTTCTGATTCTAGATCAAATGGTATTGTTTTTAGAGGCTTATAGGCTAAAGCAATGACCCTCATTCCAGTGGCTGTAAGCCCCTCGTAATCAGCTAATATTCTTTGACGATCTGCTTCATCCATAGCTCTTACTTGACCATTTTCCTCAATCTGCAAACATTTTTCTAAAATAATTTCACCAGCCCCTTTAGCATATAAAGTAAAAGAACCAGCTGACTCATGCAAGCTGAGTGTAAATTTATTATCACTATTAAATGGTAACTCCGCAACCCTGGGCTCTATACTTAAAAATTTTTCACGATTGATCCCTAAACTTATAGCTGCTTTCAAAAAGGCAACTTCTAAAGCTGAGCCTGAATGACTAGAACCATTTTTTACAATTACGGCGTTATTATTCAATAAGCCAATTTTTAAAGCCTGTGTAAAATCTTGCAAACCATTAAATTCTTTTCGATCTAATAAATTTAAAATTTTAAAATGACCATTTACGGAAATTATTTCTTCTAAATGCATCAGCCCTTCAGTTAAAGTGCCTGTTTTATCAGAACAAATAACCGTAATCGATCCCAGAGTTTCAGCAGCCAATAGATTCCTGGCCAGAGCTTTTTTCTTAACTGTTTGTTTCATGCCAAGCGCTAGAATAACGGTAACAGCTACAGCCAGCCCCTCTGGAATAGCCGCCACAGCCAAAGCTGTAGCCGAAGAAAATATTTCTAAAAAACTAAATCCATTAATAAGTCCAGCGATAACAATAATCACACAAATAAAAGCCACACAAATACCTAAAAACTTAGATATACCACTAAGCCTCTCTTGAAGAGGCGTGGTTCCGTTACCCGCATCTTTAACCATTTCAGAAATTTTACCAATTTCAGTATTTTTCCCTGTAGCCACCACCACCGCTAAACCGTTTCCATTTATAATACTAGTTCCGCCATAAATCATACTTTTTCTATCAGCTAAAACTGTTTCCTGCTTAACAGCTTTAATACTTTTTATGACTGAAGACGATTCTCCGGTTAAACTTGCCTCACTAGTTTCAATTCCCGAACTTTCAAAAAGACGAGCATCGGCCGCCATCATTTGTCCGGGTCTTAAAACTAATACATCTCCCACCACTAATTCAGTCGTTGATATTTCCGTCTCCTTGCCATCACGAATTACTTTAGCATGATGCTCTACCATTAATCTTAATTTGTTTAAAGCACTATTAGCTTTATCTTCCTGAAAATAACCAATTGTAACATTAATTAAAACCGCTAAAGCAATGACTTGGGCGTCAGTTGTTTCATCAATAAAAAATGAAGCTACTCCCGCTATTAATAGAATATAGATTAAGGGATTTTTAAACTGAGAAAAAAAGACCTCTAAGCGACTATAAGGCTTTTCTTTGGCTAGAACATTTGAACCATCTCGAAGTAAACGAGATTTAGCTTCGACATCAGATAAGCCAAATTTTGAAGAATCAACCAAACGAAGAACTTCTTCTCTTTCCAAATAATGAAATTCTGACATAAAATTAAAATTAATATTTTTATACTTTTAACTACTTTTTAGTATAACATTAATAAAAATATCTTCAAAAAAGATTATATTGACATATTAAGCAAAAAATACTAAAGTTTAAACAATCAACTGATATTTTCATTAACAACTGGAGGAATTTAGTATGGAAAATTTTGTGTACGAAAAACCTTATGTTTTTAAAACAGGAAAACACAAAGGACAACTTTTAGAAGATTTATTCTTCAAGGAGCTCAGCTTTATTATCTATCTAAACAGTAAAAAAGGCTCTTTTTCTTTCCACTTATGGGAACATTTAGCGTTTCTTCTCGCAAACTCAAAGAAATTAGAAGTAAAAAAGATTTGCCCTATTTGCCAAACAAATAAGGTAAAATTTTTTTATCTTCTTCCAAAAAGCGTAATGGCAGAAAAGTATACCTGTTGTGACAACCCAACTTGTCGAACAGCTATGAGAAGTCGGTATCATATAGAAAGAGAATTTCGTATTGATTTTGAATCCTTGGTGAATTTACCAAGAAAAGGTTTAATGGATCATGCTGGTCGTTTATTTAAAGTAATTTACGGACTACCTCGAGAATTAAAAAGTGACACCACATTCAATTTCTTCAAAAAAGTAGTTGTGCCGATTGATAAAGATGGACAACTTCACTTATCAATTTAAAGACGTCCCCCTTAAAAAAGCTTCAAGCTTAAGGGGGACTTTTTTTATAGATTAATGCTATAATAAAAGAAAAATAACCACAAACAAAGCCTTATGCCAATTGCAAAAATTAATACTGCTGAACTTAAAAAACTTAGCTTAACTGAGTTATACAAAAAACTAATTACCGACCCCAAAGGATTAAGCCAAAAAGAAGCTATTAGTCGCTCCCAATATTTTGGATATAACCAAATTGCCAAAGCGAAAAAAATTAGTTTAGTTTTTAAGTTCTTGTCTTATTTTAAAGACCCTTTAATTATAATTTTAATAGTCGCCGCTCTCATCTCTGGTTCAACTGGCCAAATAAAAAGTATGGTTATTATTTTAACCATGATTTTTTTAAGTGTTTTATTAAATTTTTATCAAGAACACAGGTCAAGTAAGGCAGCCGAAAAAATTGCCAAAAGACTCGCAATTAAAGCTCGAATTTTAAGAGATGGTAAAGAGCAGGAACTAGATACAAAATTTATTGTTCCCGGTGATATTATTATGCTTTCAGCCGGAGACATTGTACCAGCCGATGGTAAAATAATTAGTGCCGATGATTTTTTCTTAAATGAATCCAGTTTAACTGGTGAAAGCTTACCAGTTGAAAAATCAGCCAGTGAAAATAATACAATTTTTTCCGGAACCAATGTTATTTCTGGTTTTTGCCAGTATTTAGTCAGCACTACTGGGTCGTCGACCGAATTTGGTCAAATTGCCCAAAAAATTTCTAGACCCCAAGTAGAAAATGCTTTTGAAGCTGGTATTAAAAGTTTTGGTTTTTTAATTATTCGTGTGATTGCTGTAATTGTTGTTATTATTTTTTTAATAAATGCTTTAATGCATAAAGGTTTTTTTAATTCCTTTTTGTTTGCACTTGCCGTCGCCGTTGGTGTTACACCAGAACTCTTGCCAATGATAATGAGCGTTAATATGGCTAAGGGGGCAATGAAAATGGCTAAACACGGGGTATTAGTTAAACGTCTTAATTCTATTCCAACTTTCGGTTCAATCGATATCCTTTGCACGGATAAAACTGGAACCTTAACTGAAGACAAAATTACTGTAATAAAACATGTTGATATTTTTGGTTCTGATTCGGATACAGTTTTTCAATCTGCCTATATTAATGGCTACTTTGAAACCGGTATAAAAAATATTTTAGACCATGCTATTTTAGAACATGAAAAAATAGATTTAAGTGAATATAAAAAATAGAGGAAATCCCCTACGATTTCAATCGTAAACGCTCCTCAGTTTTTTCAGAATATCAAGAA
>Ga0172379_10012334_pt1 | contig 10025 bp, 13 predicted proteins | sample GrowelOW334metaG_FD_119756 | JGI IMG/M metagenome (GOLD analysis project Ga0172379, IMG submission 119756) | Groundwater microbial communities from an aquifer near a municipal landfill in Southern Ontario, Canada - Groundwater well OW334 metaG | ecosystem: Environmental > Aquatic > Deep...
GCGCGGGGCCGAAAGCTCCGCACCGGGCTGATCACCGCCGGAAGGGAGATGATGAAGACCAGCGATTTTTCGAGAACGGCCATTGCCGGGCTGGTGCATGACAAATGCGACAAGGCTCTGAGCGAGCTGTTGGTTTGAAACTACCGTCAGTTCAACCCACACAAGGAGGAGTAGCATGCTTGTAGTAACGGCATCTGCGATCACCAATATCAAGGAACATCTGACAAAAAACAATCTCGACTCTGCCATCCGGGTGGTCATGCAGAACAGTTGCGCCGGGGTAAGCCTGGGTCTTGGTCTGGACGCAAAAAAGGACTCGGACAAGGTGTTTGAGGAAGACGGCATCACCTTTCTCGTGGATGGCGGGATGTTCGCCACCACCGGGGCCATCAAGGTCGATTTCGTCAAATCCACCTCGGGCTGCGGTTGCAACGGGGGCGGCGGTTTTGCGGTGAGCTCGGAGAAAAAATTGGGCGGTGGCGGCTGCGGCGGGGGCTCTTGTTCCAGCGGTTCCTGCGGTTGTTAGACAAAACCGGCAAACAAGGCTTCCTGCCCCGGACACTCGGGGCAGGAAGCGAGACCTCGATAAGGAGATCACAATGACCACAACACCCTTTGAAATAAAGGCCTACCCGGAAATGTGGGCCGAGCTCGACATGGACGTGCCCCGCTTTGACAAGGCCCGCTTGATGCTGGGGGAGATGTATCAAAAGACCTTTCTCTCACAGGCCAAGCGGCCCAGCTCCATGGCCTATTTCGACAACATGATCGCCGAGATCCACGGCGGCCGCATCAAGGAGCTGCTGGCCGCCAAGGCCGAAGGGCGGCCGGTGATCGGCACCTTCTGCGTCTATATCCCCGAGGAGATCGTGCTTGCGGCAGGCGGTATTTGTGTCGGTCTGTGCGGCGGTTCTCAGGGTTCGGTCCCGGATGCGGAAAAAATTTTGCCGCGCAATATCTGCCCCATGGTCAAATCCGCCTTCGGCTTCAAGGTCGGTCGGATTTGTCCCTATTTCCAGGCCGTGGATTTCGTCTACGGCGAGACCACCTGCGACGCCAAGAAAAAGACCTGGGAGCTTCTCGACACCATGGTCCCCACCTATGTCATGGAAATTCCCCAGCTCAAGCGGCAGCGGGATCTCGATCTCTGGCTTGCCGAGGTCAAGGATTTCAAGGCCAAGGTGGAAGAGGTGGCGGGGCGGGCCATCAGCGAAGAAGACATGATTTTCGCCATCACGGTCATGAATAACAAGCGGAGGGCCTTGCAGCGGCTCAACTCCCTGCGCCATCACAACCCGACTCCGATCAGCGGCAAGGACGGTCTGCTCATCGAACAGATCGCCTTCTATGACGAGCCGGTGCGTTTTGCGGAAAAGGTCAATGCGCTCTGCGACGAGCTGGAGGAACGGATCAAAAACGGCGTAGCGGTGCCGACGAAGAATGCCACCAGGGTGATGGTGGCAGGCACCCCCATGGCTCTGCCCAACTGGAAGATTCACCATCTGGTGGAGGGGGCGGGTGCGGTGATCGTCAACGAGGAGTCGTGCATCGGCACCCGGTACTTCAAGGATCTGATCGACGAGTCCTTTACTAACATGGAAGGGATGCTTGTTTCCCTCACCGATCGGTACAAGGAGATCGACTGCTCCTGCTTTACCCCCAACAACGAGCGGATTACCCAGGTCATCAAGGAGTTCCGTGACTCGAAGGCCCAAGGCATCATCAACTACTCCCTCCAATTCTGTCATACCTACAATATCGAGGAAATCCGCATCCGCCAGGCCTGTGAACGGGAGAAAATCCCCTACCTGTTCATCGAGTCCGACTACTCAGCCGAGGATATCGGCCAGGTCCAGACACGGATCGAGGCCTTTCTTGAACAGATCCGGGGATAGATATGTACATCGGGGTTGATCTGGGGTCCCGGACCGTCAAGATGGCGGTCTGGGACGGGGAGCGACTGGTGGATTATCGGATTGCCGCATCCGATTTTGAGCCGCACCACCAGGCAGAGAAGATGATCAGCCGGTACCGCGCCAAGGCCGTGGTGGCCACCGGCTACGGCCGCCATCTGGCCGCCGAGCATTTCGCCGATGCGGTGATCACCGAGATCAAGGCGCACGCCGTCGGCATCTTCCACCGGTTTCCCGGCTGCACCACCATCGTTGATGTGGGTGGGCAGGATTCCAAGGTGATCAGTCTGGACGCGGCAGGCCGGGTGAGCAACTTTCAGATGAACGACAAATGCGCCGCCGGCACCGGACGTTTTCTGGAGATCATGGCGGCCTCCCTGGCATACACCTTGGCGGAATTCGGGTTGGCAGCCCTTGGCGCCGAGCGGGAGGTGCAGATCAACTCCATGTGCACGGTCTTTGCCGAGTCCGAGGTGATCTCCATGAAGAACCGGGGTATCCCCCGCGACCGGATTGCCAGGGCGGTGCATTCTGCGGTGGCCGACCGTCTGGCCGGGATGCTGGCCCGGCTTGGCCATGGCGAGGCGGTCGCCTTTTCCGGCGGGGTGGCGCGAAACCCTTGCATGGTGGAGCTGCTCGAAAAAAGGCTGCCTGGGGTGCGGGTGCTGGTGCCGGAGCTGCCGGATATCACCGGCGCCCTGGGCGCAGCCCTGCACGGGGCAGGGATGTGATCATGGAAATGGTTTGCCTGGAGATTCATCAGACCCGGAGGTTTGCCAAACGATTGGTGGCCATGGCCAAGGCCGGCAAGAACGAACGTATTGTGGCCGAGCGGGCACAAAGGATTATCGCCGATCTGCAGACCAACCCCCTGCACGAGGAGGCGGAGTGCAAACGCACCCGCCACGGGGAATTGCGCCTGAATGATTGCCGCAAGTATGATCTTTCCTGCGGCTTCCGGCTCATTGCCCTGAAAAGGGAAAGGCGGCTGGTCTTTATCTATATCGGCAGCCATGACGACTGCCAGCGCTGGATAGAAAACAACCGTGACCATCAGGATGAGATCGAATCCGCGCCCGTCCCACAGTTGAGTGTGGGAAATCGCCAGCAATCCGTTGCGTACACCTGGACGGAGCCGGAGAAAGATGAATATGAGGAACGACTGATGGCGAAAATTGACGAATCATTGTTGCGCGAAATCTTTGCAGGACTCTTTAAAAACGATGTTGGTCGGTAATGGTGTGAAGGGCAACGCGTTTACGTTGCAAGTTTGTTGCTGAGGTTTTCGCCCGGATTATGTGGCACCTGATACCGGACATTTCCCGGACCGCCGCCCTTATGCCGAATCCCGCATGGATGGTGGCGGGGGCATGACTATGCCTCCGGGTGGAGGTTAAGGTACTTCTGTAGCTTTCGTTGTAGGGTTCTCCGGTGCAGGTCCAGTTGCTTGGCAGCCAAGGAAATATTGCCGCTGCAGCCGGTGATTACCCGGTTAATATGCTCCCATTCGGCCTGGGCCAGGGATGGGGTAGGGAAATTATACTGATCTGTCTTGATGGTACGGTTAGGGCCTTTGGCAAAGGCGTTCAGAATATCGTCTACGTCGGCAGGCTTGGTCAGGTAATCGCGCGCACCTATTCGCATTGCCTCCGTGGCCGTGGCGATGCTGCCGTAACCTGTGAGCACGACCATCTGGATTTTTTGATTAGCTTCCCTGGCCGCAGCGATGAGCTCCAGCCCCGATTTACCCGGCATCTTCAGGTCGATCACCGCCATGGCAGGCCTCTGTTCGAGGATGAGCCACAAGCCTTCATCAAAGCCGCCAGCGGTGAAAACCGTGAAATCCCGTCGGCGAAAGGCCTTTGCCAGTCGTTCCCGGAACAGCTTGTCGTCATCAACCAGAAGAATCGTCTTGTCCATAAAAAATACAACCTCTTCTTGGCGCCATGAAAGGCAGCCCGCAGATGGCAGACCGCCTTTCATGGCAAGGGGAAGAAACGCTTTTAACTCTTTGGGGCTCGTGGGGCAGAGGGGATGTCAGAGCCGTGACATTCCATACAGTTTTGCTGCGCGTTGATACCGAATTCCGAGACTGGAGCCCAGGTGCTGGTTGGCTCGTACTTGCCGTCTTTCCAGCTGTTGAGTTTTTCCACCAGATGATAGGCGACACTGGCCGCTACCCGTGCGCAACGGTCCTTCCTTTCCGGGCTGCTCAACGGCTTGTTCGCCGCCTTCATCCACTTGCCCACGGAAACGTGGCAGAGCGGGGATTCGCTGACCGTATGGGGTATCTGCTCCGGGTTTATTTTCGGATTTTTGGGCACGAAAATGGGCATTGAGGCATTGGAGTACCAATCCAGCATGTCCGCACCGATTTGGTGCCCGGCGTCATTTCCGGCAATCCTTGGGCCGATGATCATGTTGGCGACGATGTTTGCGCCGGCGTTGGAGCCGCAGACCGTTCCCCATCCCGCCATGCCGCCTTCAAGAAAGACGAAGGAGTCGATGGGGAAGGAGCGGTAGGGCTCTCCCACCGTCTCACGCAGTTGGGTGAAAACGCTGCTTATCACGGCAGCGCCGCAGAAAAGTCTGTACCACTCGTTGTAGGCAAGCTCCGCAGTCTTGGTTGGGTCAAGCTTTTTGTAGGGCCAGGGCCATTTTTCCGTGGGGCCGCCTTTGGCGTAAGCGGCACCCGGCCAACCGCCGAAGTGCGCAAGGGCTGCCCCGGCGGTCAGTACGCCTGCTCCGATTACCACCTGCCGTCTCGACAATCCTTTGCTATCCAGGTTTTCTTCACACGACATCGCCTTTTCCTCCTTCATATTTTAAGGGAAGTCTTTTTCCGTTTCCTCGGCGTATGTCGTAGAAATGGCGATGTTGAGAGGCATACTTGTAATCTTGATTGAGAGTACCAAGGCAGACAGGCCAAGATTGAGACAGGCGGGATTTATTTTTATACGAAAAGCCTTTGCGTAACCGGTGCATATTGTTAAATATCACGACATGAAAAAGAACAAAGCACAAGACACAGTGAAATTGAAATCCGGCCTTGAGTGGCGGGGTAGGCTCTGGCTGGAAGGCCCCGAAGGCACCTTTCTTGGTTACGGGCGGGTGGTGCTGCTGGAGCGCATCCGGGACCACGGCTCCATCGCCAAGGCGGCCAAGTCTATGGAGATGTCCTACAAGCATGCCTGGGATCTGCTCGATTCCATGACCCGACAGGCAGGTTGCTCTCTGGTGGTCACCGTCCGGGGCGGCAAGGGCGGCGGTGGCGCTATCCTGACCCCGGCCGGCGAAAAGGCCATTGCCGTTTTCTGGCACTATCACGCACGCTTTCAAAATGTTTTGCAGGAAATGACTGCGAAGCTGGAGGATGTGTTGTGTGATGAAGGGAGTGTTGATCCGGGATTGTAACTACAGGACAAGCCACATGTCTTTCTGATTACCAAGCAATTTCAGCCAGGGTTTTGGGCCTCATAGCAACCAAAAGCCTATTTGATTTCGGGGAATCTGTATTGGAGCCGGAATAATGAAAGATGCGCTGTCGTAATAGCGACAACCCAATGGTTCACGCCGTCGGGGCTGCGTATTGGAATTGGTCGTTTTTTTGTGCAGAACCGTATAGAATGGCGCTCCATTAATACAGCAAGGAGCGTTACATGCACGACATCATCAACTGGCTCGTGGAGAGTATCGGAGCCATGGGCTATCCGGGGATTTTCATCCTCATGGCCATGGAGAGTTCGGTATTCCCGGTTCCCAGCGAGGTTGTCATGCCCCCGGCCGGGTATCTTGTCCAGGCGGGGAAGATGGATATGCTGACCGTGATTCTCTGCGGCACCTTTGGCAGCCTCTTTGGCGCCTACCTCAACTACTTCGCCTCCCATTATCTGGGCAGGCCGCTTCTGTTGAAATACGGCAAGTATGTCTGGATCACTGAGGAGAAGTTTGCCAAGGTCGAGACTTTTTTCCTCAGGCACGGGGAGATCTCGACCTTCGTTGGCAGGCTCCTGCCGGTGGTCCGCCACCTCATCTCGCTTCCGGCAGGCCTTGCCGGGATGAATCATCTGAAATTTTCCCTCTACACCCTGCTCGGCGCGGGGATCTGGGTCACGGTCCTTACCTGGATCGGCTATTTCATCGGCAGCAACCAGGATCTGATCATGAAATATTCGCACCAGGCCCTCGCCGGGGTGCTTGGCCTTTCTGTTGTGATCGTCGTCATCTACATCAAGTTGCAGCCTAAGCAGGAAGACGAGCGGGGTTGAAAAAAGGTGGGCAGCCGACAAGGATGCCCACGTTCTCCGGCCGATCTACTTTCCCGTTCGCGGTGAGCCCTTCGACATTTGCGTAGGTTGGGTAGAGGAACGAAACCCAACGGTTTTGGTCGACAAGCAGATCATGCTGGGTTGTTGTCAACATTCGTAAATGTTGGGTTTCGTTCCTCTACCCAACCTACCAGACTAACGTCCCTTGACGAACATCTCACCATAGGGCCAGTCCGCAATTCCCCCCTCCAAAATCTGCAGCCGGTTTTCAACCACCCCCTTGCTCTGCAAATAGTCGTAGCTGTTCTTCGCCCCGCTCTTGCCACGGGGGCAGAGCACGATTACCGGGGCCTTGCTGGCGTTGATGGCAGGCAGCGCCTTGTTCAGTCGACCCTTTTCCTCGTCGCTTTTAGCGGGGAAGGCGTTGGTTTCGATGGAGCCGGGCAGGTGCTGCTTCATAAAGTCGGCGGCGGGCTGGATATCCACCATGATTACTTCCTGTTTTGCATCCAGCATTTTCTTAAGGTTTGCCGGGGTGATGTAGTTGGTCGCCAGGGCGGGAGCGGCAGCCAGCAGGGTAAAGGCCAGGGACAGGGCGATTCGTTTAAGCATGGTATTCCTCCGTTTGGGTGAAAGTTGAGATGTGTTTGTACCAGCAGGGAGGAGAGCTTGGCCAATAGGTAATAACGAAACAACTATTTGTTATTTATCGGAAAAAGGAATGATGCGAGTAGGGGGGCGGTTCACGGCGCAGGTTGTTATATCCGTATTTTTTTAGTGTTGTGATTGGTATGGAGGTTTGCTAGGGTGGTGCATTGACGGGATGTCGATTTATTATATTGTTAGCCGCACAAAGGGAAGTGTGTCCATAATGCGCAATTGGCTTAAAACAAGCTTGTTTGTTTCAGCTTTTTCACCAGCTCTGATGACTATGGCCTACGTCAGATACGACATTTATGGATGGCGCACGGATGTATTTCAGCTGGGGATTATTGGCTTGCTTGGCTCACTAATCCCGATTGCTGTTATGAAATTGGTTGAATCACAAGGCGAGTCGTTTCATGTTCAGGTCAAAAAAGTCGAGGCTAACGACTTCATGCTTCTAGCATTCGTGGGAAGTTATTTGCTCCCGCTTGTTTTAAAAGGTGCTGATATATCGGTTAATGCGATAGCAGTAATTTTGGCTATTGCAGGAGTGCTACTTTGGTTAATAAGCGCTTTGCCAGCACATCCGTTGTTGAGAGTGCTAAGATTTCGTTTTTACAAGCTAGAAACATCGGCTGGTATGGTTTATACACTAATATCAAAGCGTGAAATTAGAGATCCCAAAGAAATTAAATCAGTCAAGAAAATATCGGAAAATATGCTCATGGAGGATGTTGTAGATGATGTTTAATCTGTTTGCGTTAACTGACGATCCAGCAAACCGGCGACTTCGATTTTCTTTATCACAAGAAGTGCAAACGGATTTAACCGCCTTTTTGCAGGAGCAGGAAAAAGGTTTCAAAGAAAACGGCCAAGAAGAGATTGTGTTTGACGGGAAATATAAACCAGACCCAGGTGAGGTTCTTGTTATAAGCGAATTCGATGACATAGATGGTCTAGCGGAAGCGGTACTTAAGCCACTGTCAATTCCAGAAGTTACTCCAACACCACAGGCATTCGATAGAATCAAAGTTCTATTCTCTGGATATGCAGATCAAAACGGGGTCGCAACAATCTTAATTCAGTACTTCGACAAGAGAAGGGTTATCTCAACCAATGGGTTGTCCATTTTTCACGCGTCGAACGTGTATAAAAAAATCGAAGGAATTGGCCTCACGATCGATTCTAAATTGACAGCGATCCTTCATGGCAATTCGCTAAAGTTTCATAGTTTTCATTTGTTGCGACAGATGTTCGATGTTTCGGAATATTACAAAGAGGCAACGGACGGTGACATTCAGCAATTTGCTAGCATGGCTTGTGTCAAGGTTAACAGCTCTGGCCGATTAGTCGAAATATCAGACAGTTGGGTGCGTAGAAAGTTTTGGCTAATATCCCAGAGCCAAATTCTAGAAAAGGTTCCAATGGTGGATATTAAGGCTGTGGCAGCGGAATTTCACATTGAACTAGAAACCATAATGGATAACGGCGCGGAGAAGCTCGTAATACCGGATGAAAAGAAGAAGCTTAAGACGATCCTTAGATTCCTGGATGAGGATTACTACAAATCACCGCTTCTGGCGAATTGCTACTTGGCAAATTCAAAACGGCCTGCATGAGGTGGGCAACCTCTCCTAGGTGATCGCAGTTTAAACAAAGGGGATCGAAATGGAGCACTACAAAAACTTGGGTGGTCAATCTGGTGTCGCGTCATATGAGGTTGGGAGCGATTCAATAAAGGTTCGGTTCAAAGACGGCCATGTTTATCTGTACAACAACGCTAGTGCTGGCAGTCGAAACATTGAACACATGAAATCACTGGCTATTGCCGGTCGAGGATTAAACAGCTTCATCAATACGACCGTGAGGAAAAACTACGCATCAAAGTCGTGACAATTATCGAACGGCCACCCACTGTGCCCAAAACCCATGCATCAAAGATATGGTTGAAACTGCAAGGGAAACAGGCTTGTCTGCGGGAGCAGCTTGATCGCCTCTCCATCAATTTTCTCCTTGCCGCAGATCCTCAAGCCGAAAAGCTAACGGGCGAGCACTCTTGTCCAGAAGTTCCCGGCAATACAAACAGGCCCGGCAGTTCTTGTCGCAACTGCTCAGCCTGGTCAAAAAATCCGCAGGTAATTCCTCATTGGCCACATGCAGCCGCTTGGTCAGCCATTCCATGGTATCCATCAGGTTCAGCAAATTCCCCGCATATAGCCGGGCCGCATAGGCCCGCACCACTCGTTGCAGAAAGGCGGGTCCCAATGTTCTGCCGCAGAGCTTGATCACCTCCACCATCCCCTCATACTGCTCCATATCCTCGGGCCGGATAAAAGGCGATTTGAACAGCTCCGCCGGATGCGCGGTGAGTTCCCGGATGCAGCCGAGTTCCTGGTTGAAGGCGTGGGTTTCGTTGGCGGTCAGGCCTGTGTTGGCAAAGGCGATCTGGGCGTCATGGGCCAGCTTGAATGAGCAGCGGTCCAGGCAGCCCTCGTTGGCCAGCAGGGTCAGCTTGATCTCGGGGTAATGGCGGCGGCACTGCTGGGAGATTGCCGCCAGCTCCGGCAGGTTGCGGTTCAGGGAGCGGTCCAGATTGATTTTCGCCGGGGGCTTGAAACCGGTGTTGGCAATGGCGGCAAGGCAGGCTTGCACCTTGGCAAAGGAGTCGAGCATGCAGTTGACTCCGGGCACCGCCTCAAGCTGGGCGCAGGTCTCGGGGCTGGTGTCGCTAAGCGCTTGCAATAGATAGAAATCGACAATGGTGATGCCGTGGAGGGTGTCTGCCGTAAGCAGGGTATCCAACGCCCGGATGATCTTCTGCAAAGCCGCCTTGTCGGAATAGAGGCGGGGATGGTGGAAGCGGCTGTTGAGCAGTCCGTATTTTTTAGGGGTGGGCAGTTTGGCCAGGGCAGGGGCCAGCTCGGCAAACTCCGGGCTGCCTGCGATACGATGGCGGCCATCGGGAACAGTGTCCAGAAAAAGGCTGAAATGGACGGAGTGGAGCGCGGGTTGGAACTCGGCAAGAAATTCCGTATACTGCGGGTCGGGCAGGAATGGGACATCGAGCAGAAGCATGGCGATTCCCCGGTAGGCGCAAGGTTCTGGCAATGAGAAACATCTATTTTCACTCTACACCATTGTGCCGGCCGGGGCAAGTGGCGGGTGATCCCCCTGTTTTCAAGCCGGGCCGACAATAGCC
>Ga0172379_10012335_pt1 | contig 10025 bp, 15 predicted proteins | sample GrowelOW334metaG_FD_119756 | JGI IMG/M metagenome (GOLD analysis project Ga0172379, IMG submission 119756) | Groundwater microbial communities from an aquifer near a municipal landfill in Southern Ontario, Canada - Groundwater well OW334 metaG | ecosystem: Environmental > Aquatic > Deep...
TTCCGGAGAAGTTGCTGCTTATGCTTATAAATTATTAAAATATTTGGATCCGGAAAAAGAATATAAAATTTTACTTCTTGGTCCTTCTCATCAAATTCCTTTTATTGGAGCGGCTGTGAGTAATGATAACAGATGGGAAACGCCGCTTGGGTTGGTAAATTCGCGTGATATTAGGGCGGAAATCAAAAAAAGTGCAAATATTGTTGACGTTTTTAATGCACATAAAGATGAACATTCTTTGGAAGTACAGGTTCCATTTTTGCAGATGTCTTTAAAAAATTTCATAATCTATCCTTTGTGTATTGGTGATTTGCGAAGTGATTTTTTGGCAAACGATTTGGTAGATTTTTGTAAAAACGATGATGTTATTACTGTAATAAGTACGGATTTGAGTCATTATTTGCCTTATGAAGATGCCAAAGAAGTTGATTTAATTACCAGCGAAGCAATTGTGAATGTTGATATTGATGCGATGATTGAAAAAGGAGATGCATGCGGAAGAATTGGAGTTTTGACAGGAATGTTTTTAGCGGAAAAACTTGGATGGAAATGTAAAATGCTAAAATATTTAAATAGCGGAGATACTGCCGGAGATAAAAGCAGGGTTGTTGGATATGGAGCGTATGTGATGTATGAATAAATTTAAAAATTTTATTTTTTAAATTCAGTAAAAAAATTTCTTATTTTATCTTCTTGATCGTGTCCGTTTATTCTTAAACTGATTTGTAAAAACATTCCTTCAATGTCTTCAATTAAAATTTCCGCGTGTGTGCTTACTCCTTTTGCAATTTCAAATGTATCAGGGTTTTCTTTTGACACATCTAATCTAAATGCTTGAATCGTAAGAATCATTCTATTTTTTAAGTTATATAGATTGTTTAATAACTCGTTGTTTATAGCTCTGGTCCTTGTTCTTGGTGATTTTGATATAAAATCACTAATTGATTTTATGAAAAGGAAAATCTTTTCTATTGAAGTTTCAGTGTTCATCTCTAATGTAAATTCTTTATCATCTATCTTTATTGAACATGTAAACCCAGCCTTTTTTCTTATTTCTATTATAACTTTATTAATAATTGCTACTTCACTATCTGAATATTTAAATAATGCCCCTCTAATCTCTTCTCTACTACGTTGTAAAAGTCTTTCACAAATATTTAAAAATAATTCATCTTCTATTTCTTTACTTTTAGCTTAAGTCTGAAGATCTTTCAATGCTACAAATCTTTCTAAATCGCTAAGATTTTCCCATTCTAATCTTAGTTCTTCTATTTTAATAAAAAATGGGGCGTTATAGCCTTCCTTTAAGAGTCTATTTTCCATAAATAATTAGTTTAAAATTTTAGGAGATAGTTATATAATGATTATAGTACTTTTGTCAATTTTATTATGAATAATCGTGTTAAAAAATATTTGCTTGAGGTTGCGAGAATCGCGATTTGTGAGCGGCTTGGCGTTAATTTTAAAGTTAGTGAAAAAAATGATGATCCGATTTTGAAAGAAAAAAGAGGAGTATTTGTGACTTTGACTTTGGATGGAAAATTGAGAGGATGCATTGGAAATATTACGCCTGTTTATACGCTTGTGGATGCGGTTAAAAATAATGCTGTTTCTGCGGGATTTGAAGATCCGAGATTTGATCCGTTGAGCGTTGATGAAATTGATAAAATTAAAATTGAAATTTCTGCTTTGAGCATTCCAAAAAAATTGGAATATAAAAATCCTGACGATTTACTTGAAATTTTGAGACCGAATATCGATGGAGTTATAATTGAAAAAGGATGGTATAAGGCGACTTATTTGCCTCAAGTTTGGGAGGAGCTTAAAGATGAAGAAATGTTCTTGGGATCACTTTGCGAAAAGGCTGGAATGAATTTTGATGAATGGGAAAAAGGACTGTGCGAAGTTTCTACTTATCAAGTTGAGGCTTTCGGCGAATAAAATGGCCCTCTATTTTGTTCATAAAAAGTTTAAGATTTTTTAATGTTTGTGTTTTATAGTGCAGATAGTTTTTTATTTTATTGATTAAATTTTAAAAATGCCATACACTGAAAGTAAGAAATTATTACTTTCTTACAAACTTACAATGCCTACTAAATTAGCTAAAAGCACTTCAAAAGGACAAATTACTTTGCCAAAAGAATGGAGGGATCAGTTTAAAACTGAAAATTTCATTATGGAATTTGATCCGAAACAAATCGTAATTAAACCTATCCAAATTAACGAACTCGCGTCTGAAGAAATAATTTTTGATGCCGATATAGACAATAATGGCAAAGGCATATCTCCAGATGAAATGATAAAGATGCTTAAAAAAATTAAAAATGGATAAAATCGAAAAATTTCTAAAAAAATTACCAAATAAAGAATATGAGGCTTTCTTGCTTTTAATGTATCAATTAAAAAATGATTACAAAAAAATTCCTGGCATCAAAAAACTATCTAGCGTTAAAAATGTTTACAGAATAAGGTTAGGCATATATAGAATAATTTTCACTTCAACCAAAGGAAAAACTGAAATTATCAAAATTGTTAAAAGGGACGAGCAAACATATAAAAATATTTAAATCCTATTTCCCAACCGGCACTTGAATTTCATCGATTACTTCTTTTACAAAATCTCCGACCACAGGCACTAAGCTTATTTGCGAAAGGATGTATACGAATAATGCTACTACTACTGTTGCGCCAAGGACTGAACCAAATCCCACCATCAAGCCTTTTAACAAAGAAAACCAAATGAATTTCCATGGATGTTTGAATACTTGTATAAACTCTAAATCTTTTAAATTTTCAACTTCGCGCGTTAAAGTTTTTAAATCTTTTACGAGCTCTTTTTCTATTTGAATTGTCGCTGCGGACTGAGTTGATTGTTGAGGCTTTTTAGTTTTTTGCATTGAAAAGAATTATAAATGTATTTAGTTTATTTATGAGCATTATATATTAATTATGAAAATTTCTACAAGACAAGGAGACAAAGGATATAGTAGCCTTTTTAATGGCAAGAGGCTGAAAAAAACTGATTTTATTTTTGAAGCTCTTGGAGATTTGGACGAGCTTAATTGTTTTTTGGGGATAGCGAAAATTTCTGTTTTAAAAAATAGTGGAGAATCTGAGGCGAAAATTTTGGAAAATATACAATTAGATATTTATAGAATTTTATCGATTGTTGGAAATGAGATGAATGTGCCAAAAAACATACGAGATATTGATTTGAAAGATGTGCTTTATTTGGAACAGCAAATTGAAAAATACGAAAGCTCTGCCGGAGATTTAAGTGCATTTGTAAAGCCTGGAGAGAACGAAGCTTCTACAAATTTGCATGTCGCGCGAGCTGTTTGCAGAAGAGCGGAAAGAAAACTTTTTTTATTAAATGAAAAGTCATTCAAGATCTCCGAATATATTTTACAGTATATAAATAGGCTTTCTGATCTACTTTTTATTATGTCGTTTAGGTTTATTTAGACTTTGGCTAAAAATGTTTATTGAATTTTGCTTTTGTTTGATAAAATGGGCACGTTGTTAAGAATTTATTTAAGAATTATCCTTAATGCAACGGAGATCCCTGCCTACCGGCCATGCCTACTCCGGCAGGCAAGCAGGCAGGCTGAAATAAATTCAGGATGACAGAAACAATTATGAAAAATAAAGAATTAAATATATTGATAGGCGGACCTGCCGGATCCGGTATTGAAAAATCCGGACAAGTTTTGTGTAAATCTTTTGTTAAAGGCGGATATGAGGTTTTTGCAAACATCGAACATTCGTCTCAAATAAGAGGCGGGAATAATTTTTTGAGAATCCGTGTGAGCGAAAATCCTGTACAATGCCACAAAGAAGAAATTGATATTATGATTGCGCTTGATGAAAAAACTATTAATGATCATATGGGCGAAATGAATGATGGCGGTGCTGTTATTTTTGATGGAGAAAGAGTGAAAATGGCGGATGAATTTAAACAGAAAAAATTGTGTTTTGTTAATGCTCCTCTTGGAAAAATGGCGGAAGATAATTTCCAAAATAGTATTTATGAAAATGTAATTTCTATTGGAATTGTTTTTGGATTAATAGAATTTGATTTGAAAATTTTGAAAAATATATTGAAGAAAATTTTTGGAAATAAAGCAGCGGAAGTTATTTCTGCTAACGAAAAAGCTGCAGAGCTTGGATATGAATTTGCTAAAAAAATGAAATGCGATAATGAGATCCTGAAACTAGTTCAGGATGACAGAAGTAGCAAAGATGAATCAAAAATGTTTTTGGCCGGAAATGATGCACTTTGTATTGGCGCGATAAAAGCCGGCGTGAAATTTGTTGGAGAATATCCAATGACTCCGTCTTCTTCTGTTTTGCATTTTATGGCGGCGTGGGCTGAGAAATATGGTGTTGTTGTTAAACATACTGAAGATGAAATTGCAGCTGTAAACAGTATTATTGGTGCGGGATTTGCAGGAGCGAGAGCGATTGCAGCAACTTCCGGAGGAGGATTTGCTTTGATGAGTGAAGGAATTGGACTTGCTAGCATGAACGAAGTTCCGATTGTTGTTGTTAATGTAATGCGTCCCGGCCCTGCTACTGGTCTTCCTACAAGAACTGCGCAAGGAGATTTGAGACAAGTAATACATGCGGACAAGATGACCCTGTGAAAATTGTTCTTCTTCCAAGCGATCCTTTCGAATGCTTTGAATATGGATTTTTGGCTTTTAATCTAGCGGAAAAATATCAACTACCTGTGATTATTTGTTATGATAAATATTTGGGAGAAAGTTATTACACATTGCCTGAATTTAAAACTGATGATTTAAAAATTGAACGCGGAAAAATTTTATCTGAAAAGGATTTGAAAAATATTGCTGATTTTAAAAGATATGAAATTACAAAAGATGGTGTGAGCGCAAGGACTTTGCCTGGAACTCTTGGCGGAATTCATAGAGCAACTTCGGATGAGCATAATGAATATGGAGAAATTTGTGAGGAAAAAGAAAATAGAAAAATGATGGTTGAAAAAAGAATGAGAAAACTTGAAACAGCCAAAAAAGATTTGCCGAAAAGTGAAATAATTGGAGATAAAAAAGCTGATATTACTTTTGTAACATGGTGCAGCAATAAGGCAGCGTGCTTAGAGGCATGCGAAAAACTGAAAGAGAAAGGCGCGAGTGCGAATGTTCTTGTTGTAAAAACAGCATGGCCATTTTTGGACGATGACTTTAAAAAATTATTTTCACAAGTCGCGCGCGCAATTTTGGTTGAACAAAATTTTGATGGACAGATGGGCGGATTAATACATGAACAAACTGGAATAAAAATTGAGGAAAAGATTTTGAAATATGATGGGAGGCCGATTACTGCAAAAGATATAATTGATAACTTAAAGCCATAAAATATTACTTAACATAGATCCTGACCCGCCGCAAGAGGGCAGGATGACATAATTATGAAAAAAGAAGCAGCACCACAAATGGATGATTTGTTTCCAAAGAGCCCTGAGGATGACTTTGGAGACTACGAAGTTAAATATGAAATTGGACATGGCGCTATCCTAGACAGACTGAGAGATATTTTTAATCATGCTCTTATTTCTGTTATGCCTAAGTGTACCATTTCTAACCCTTCTCAAATAGAATCTTCTCCCATTGAAGATCTTGACGCCCTGTCTTTTGAGCAAACGCAAGCATTACAAGATAAATTGACAGAGCGTTTTATAAGCAAAGGATATCTTTTTGTAAGATATTATGATACATGTCTGTACTTAAGATCTGATAATCTTAACAAAGTTTTTGCTGAACCATTCGTTACTTCTGTGAGTATGTATGGCAGAACAAGTCCCTTACCATTCAAATCAGCTTTCCAAGTTACTTCTATGAAATTTTATAAATCTCGACTTGTTTTATAAATTTAAATGAATACTTCTATGAATCTTAAAGATTTAGAAACTAAAGACAGATCGAATTGGTGTCCGGGATGCGGAAATTTTGGCATACAAATGGCGCTTAAACAAGCGATTGTAAATCTTAATATTGAGCCGTACAAAATTGCTATTTCTACAGGAATTGGTTGCGGGTCAAAAATAAATCAGTGGATAAATACTTATGGATTTGCCGGATTGCATGGAAGAAGCTTGCCTGTTGCGATGGGAATAAAATTGGCTAATCATAAATTGACTGTGATTGATGTGAGCGGTGATGGCGATGGATACGGTATTGGCATGGGACATTTTATTCATACTATGAGAAGAAATTTTGATATGACTTATGTTGTTGAGAATAATCAAGTTTATGGACTTACTCTTGGACAAACTACTCCGACCTCGGATAAAGGCGCGAAAGGGCCTTCTACTCCTCATGGAATTATTGAAGATCCTATAAATCCGCTTGCGCTGGCTTTGGCAAATAATTGCACTTTTGTTGCGAGAGGATTTTCCGGCGACATTCCTCATTTAACAAAAATATTTGAGGAGGCGATAAAGCATAAAGGGTTTTCTTTTATTGATATTTTTCAGCCATGCGTAACTTTCAACAAAGTTAATACTTACGAATATTTTAGAAAACGATGTTATAGATTGGAGGAAAATGATTACGATAAAAGTAATTTTGAAGTTGCAATGAAAAAAGCGTTTGAGGCTGGCGATAAGATGCCGATTGGAATTTTTTATCAAACATCGAGGGCGACTTATGAAGATAATGATGTTGGGCTAAAGAGCGGAATTGCTAAGGCTGATGAGGATATTTCAAATGTGGATGTTAGTGAGGTAATGGAGAGCTTTATGTAGGAATTATAACCAGTGTTAATCACAGATAAACTTGTTTTCATAATCAAATTTAAGTAATGGAAAAAGTGTATTAAATTTTTCCTCTGTTTCCGCTAGATACGTAAAGCGTTTTTTCCTCACAGTTTGGATCTTTTTTTACTAAACGAAAATTGGTTGTCGGTATGCCTTGAGGAGTTACCGGACTGTAAGATTTATCAAACATGCCTCCATCTTCTCGAATTATACCTTGCGGGGTTTTCGGACAAGCTTCGCATATTAGCCCCAATGCTTTTTTCAAAACAGGACTTGTTACTGCTGTTATTGGAGCTGCAATAGCTGTTTTTATTGCATCCATTCCTTCCGTAAATGTCTGCGCTAATCTTTCTGTTACTGTTGATGGATCGTCTACCTTTAATTCTGAATGCATAATTATAATTTTTAAAATAATAATTTTATAAGGGAGGTACTTTATTATAATAAGTACATGCGATGCAAGTAAATTATAAAAATTTAAGATTTTTTAATGTTTGGATGTTAAGGTATTTTTGTTTTGAACAATTTATTGTTAGAAATGATTTTATAGTGTACGCTTAAGGTAACATTATAAAATTAAAAAATATGATTACTAAATTTATAGGCATGAAAGAATTTCGTCAAAATTTGGCTACTTACACCAAAAATTCCAGATTGAAAAACATCAGGTACATTATTTTGAAAAAAAATGTGCCAGTATTGGAGGTTAAGCCTGTAGATGAGAAAATAATTGCTAAAGAAAAACTTAAACAAGAGCTTATTGCGGCATATGAAAGCTATAAAAGTGGAGAATATTATACTTCAGAAGAAGTCGCAAAAGAACTTGGATTAGAATAAATATATGTACAAACTTTTATACACACAACCAGCAAAAATTGATTTGAAGCGACTAGATAAACCTATTGCGAAAAGAATCCATAAAAAATTATTGTTTTATTCTAATCAATATAATATTTTTTCTTTTGCAAAGCCTCTTGAAAATTATATTCCTAGAGTAAAATGTTATCGATTCCGAATTGGCGATTACCGCGCCATTTTTACGATTGAGCCGGATGGATGTATTCAAATACTTATGATTTTGGGAGTTAAACATCGAAAGGATGTGTATTTGAGATGACTCATTTTAGGGCTTTTGCATTTCGTTGCAAGCCTTTTCGTTTTGTTCGCATAAGTGGCGAACCTGCAAAAGTTTTTAAAAATTCTTCGTCTGTTTTTATTGCTAAAATTTTTTTTAAATTTAGATCGTCGCCTGCGATTTTTGGATCTAAAAATTCTTTATGATTTGTTTGTTTTGCACGACAATTGTGAGGGCAAACTTTTTGACAAATGTCGCAGCCGAAAATGTATCCGGAAGAGGCGATTGAGAGTTTTTCTTGTTTTGTTAATGCGGATTTTTTCTCTATTGTTAAATAAGAAACGCACTTTCGCGCATCTATTTCTCCTGCAGAAATTATGGCTTTTGCGGGGCATGCTTTTATACATTTATCGCATGTTTTGCATAATGGAAATTTTTCTTTTGAGGCTGATTGTGGCTTGCCTTTCTTTATATTTGCGGTTGTTAAAATCTCTGCCAAAAAAACAAATGTGCCAAATTCCTTTGTAATCAAACAACTGTTTTTTCCAATTACTCCAAGTCCGGATTTTTGCGCATATGATCTTTCCAAAATTGGGCCTGTGTCTATGTATGATTTAAAAATTTCGTTTGGGTAAATTGTTTGCAAATATGCTTGCAAGTATTTTAATTTTTTAAAAATTATTTTGTGATAATCCCTGCCATATGCGTAAATGGACACTTTGCCGTGAGTTGTTCGTGTAGGCGATTGCTCATGATAATAATTTATTCCCAAACAAATTACTGATGAAATTTTTGGAAGAATTTTGTTTGGATTTTCTCTCTCTGAGATTTTTTTTAGATATTCCATTTTGCCAAAATATTCTTTTTTTAAAAAAGATTTATAAAAATCTAATTCTGGTTTTGGTAAATCAGGAGTGGTAATTGCCACTAAATCAAAGCCTAATGATAAAGCGTATTTTTTAATTTTTGAGTTCATCGCAATTTATGCTCTAATATTGCGAGTGTTTTTGCAATGGGATTTTTAGGATTTTTCAATATTCAGGGACATCTTGTTATCCGGCGTTATCTTCTTCTAAAAACTTCGTATGTAATTTCTCAATTCGTTATCTATGCCATTTTTATCGCGTGCAATAAATGGAATAAAAGTTTTTCCTCTATCAAGAGTAATATATGCTTGAGGGATCAGTTCTCTTTCTGGAATTTTCATTTTATCAAATAATTTGCGCGCCAATTCTAATTTGGCTCTGGCTTTTGCTTTTAATTTGTTTCCTCCTATAGGGATTTCCCAATCGTAAGTAATATGACCAATTTCAAGTTGTTTTGTAGGAATTGTATTACTATCTAGCAATTCTTTTTCGAAAATTTTACAGGGTTTGCACCAACTAGCCCCTAGTATAATCAAAGTAGGTTTATTTTTACCTAATATTTCATTATATTTATTAATACTATCGATATCAATGATGTTTGGAGCTTCTGTTTGGATTTCTGGGGCAGAAGTTGGGGCTGGGGCTGGTGATATAGTACCCCAGTTTAGGTCTCTTTCTGGAGCTTTTGGTGCTGCTTTTGGCGCTTCAGGGGCTGGGGCAGGCGCTGCTGCTGGTGTCGCTGGAGCTGAAACTTCACTTCTTGTTGGACCTATTATACAATAGTCGTCATCAGCAGGGGGTAGCTTCTTGTCTTTTGTCCATGTAGCTATTAAATCATTGCCTTTGATTTTGAAAATAATCCATATCTTATTCGGACGTGCCCCTCTAAAAATTGCAATGTTAGGGTCGTTTACTGAAAATGGCAATTCTATTTCATAATTGTCTTTTATTATAAATGATGGAGCGCTATTATAAATATCTTGTATTTCTCCTAGTGTGTCAGCTAGTATGCAATTATCTAGTTCTGCTGTTGGTAATATAATTGCACTTTTAGGATCAGCAAGATTTCCATCGCGATAATGAATTCCATATCGTGATGACAATTCATTTTCCCAATATTTTTTTATTTTTTTTTCAAATTTTTCTAATTGGGCGGTTGGAATTGTTTCTTCCAATAGGATCGTGTCTATATTTGCCACTGTGTTTGGTTTTGCTGGGATCCCCTGAGCAAGTTTTGCATCTTCCGGCTTAGGCTCTTCCGATGAAATTTTAGCTCCTTTTAAATTAAAATATTCCGGATAAA
>Ga0172379_10012336_pt1 | contig 10024 bp, 7 predicted proteins | sample GrowelOW334metaG_FD_119756 | JGI IMG/M metagenome (GOLD analysis project Ga0172379, IMG submission 119756) | Groundwater microbial communities from an aquifer near a municipal landfill in Southern Ontario, Canada - Groundwater well OW334 metaG | ecosystem: Environmental > Aquatic > Deep...
ATTATCTATCCATTGAATTGCATAAATATTTTTTATTAATTACTCTAGTTCCACAATGATGAGTAAAATAATTTTCAATATTCAATTTTCAAAACTAAATTTTCAATTTTCAAAACCTAAAACTTAACACTCAATACTCAACACTGAGACTTCAATCCCTTGGCAGATAAATCGCGTCATTTGGGCATTCATTAACGCATGCACCACATTCTTCACACATCTGTTCATCAATTGATGCTTTATCGTCAACAATCGAAATAACCTCTGGAGGACAGGATTCAACGCAGTCTTTACATCCATCGCATTTAGTTAAATCTATTTTTGGAATCATAAGCTTTCGTACCTTTATTATTTATTAACTCACGTTATGTAGTATCGAATCAAAAATTTTCAATTCTTAATTTTCAATTTTCAATTTTCAAAACTCAACACTCCAAACTTAACACTCAACACTTCATTTCTTGTCAATCCAAATTCTTCTTAAACAGCAATCATCGCCGTCCGGCAAAGCCTTTGTCGTTTCAATTTTAACATTTGTTCCCAGCTTTTCATTTATATATTCGACGGTTTTAAAATACCACATATCGCAGCCGGGGCGGTCTTCGGGTAGCAAACCAAGCCTATTGTGCCATTCGAACCATGGGCATGCATCGTGCCGGACGAAGTATTCGTCATCTTGCTCACCTTTAATTATTTTCGCATCTTCGCCCATTGTAATACTGCTTTTTACAATAGATTCAGCTATTTGTTCCGGAATTGAATTATTCTGATTTATCATTTTTACATAAGCTCTGCCGGTATCTCTTGCAGAAATTTCCCACATTTTATACGTGAATTCGGAAGTGTCTTTTTCAGGGCAGATTTGAGTGCATGCTTCACGCCATGCAAAATGCTGTGCACGGGCAATACCGCATAATATCTGGAATTTTTTTTCTATCGGAATTTCTATAGACATATTTTTTTCCTTATAAATCTGTTTGAATATTTGTTATAACTTTGGATTCTCATTGAGCTTTCAACAATTCTTTAATTTTCAATGCTAAATTTTCAACACTCAACACTTAAAACTTATATCTTCAATCCCGTCCTGTAACCATCCATTGTCGCATTATGTGCGCGTCTGGGTTTCATAGCATCGCCGATTGTGTAAAGTTCACCTACGGCATACTCCAGATGCTCCGCAAGTTCATTGTTGGAATGAACAGGATTTGCAATTATTACGGTGTCAACAGGTATTGTCAGCTTTTGTCCTTCCGGATCCTGCACAATAACTCCGTTATCGGTAATTTCGAGTATCTTACTGCTCTTAAATACATTAACATTACCTTCTTTAAGCTTTTTAACGTAGCGCCAGATATATGAAGGATTAACATCCCTGCCTAACTTCTTTTGTTCTTCAACCATTGTTATTTCATAACCTTCTCCGGTGCCTAAGAGGAACTGAGCTACTGCTATACCTAAGCCCCGTCCACCGGCTATCAGTACCTTTTTTCCACATTTAACTTTTCGGTCAATAACATCGTGAGCTAAAACAACATTATCCCGATTGCCGCCGGAAATATCTTTTTTATTCAAATATGAACCGCTTGCCAAAACTACTGCATCCGGAGCAGTCAGCGGGTCGGCAAAATCTTTTTCTGTCATCTCTTTATTAAGGACTACTTTTACGTTATTTTTTTTCATTTGTGTGGAAAGATAATTAATCATACGCTGAAATTCTTCATCGCCGAAATAACCGTTAGCTGCAGTAGCAAGTTGGCCTCCAAGTTTATCACTCTTTTCAAATAAAATTACATCATGACCCTTTTTTGCTGCAACAACAGCAGCCTGCATTCCCGAAGGACCTCCGCCAACTACATGTACCCGTTTAATCTTGTCTGCCGGTTTTATCTGCCAGTCGGGGTGTCCTTCGTACCCAAGATTAGGTCTTACTAAACACGTAATAGGTTGATCGCGGAAGAGTCTTGCCAAACAAAGGTTGCATGCCATACATGGAATAATATCTTCCTGCCTGTCTTCCAATACTTTTAGAGGTAGTGAAGGATCTGCAATCATAGGACGGCACATTTCCCAGAAATCGAGATTGCCGTTTGCTATGGCGACTTCAGGCAATTCCGGGTAAAACAGTCTATAAGCCATAATTACCGGAATTTTCAGATTTTTCTTCATTCTTTCGGCTATGAACAACCAATTCCCCATAGGTATATCTCGGGTAATAACAGAAACCGCCGATTCCTGCCAGCCGATAGTTACGCTTAATGCATCTATACCCGCTGCTTCAGCTATTTTAATTATTTGGAGACATTCTTCGGGTGTGTTCCCACCTCTATCATCTAACAGTTCTTCACCACAAAGTCTGATTACAACAGGAATATCCGGACCGACTTCCTTTCGAATACCTTCGATAATCTCACGCATAAATCTCCCTCTGTTCTCTACAGAGCCGCCATATTCATCTGTTCTTCTGTTTGTATATTTTGAATTGAAATTTGAAATTAAATAACCGACTATACCTGAAATTTCAATTCCGTCAAAACCGGCCTGGACAATTCTTCTGGCACCGTCTATATGTTCCTGTATTGTAAGTTTGATTTTTTCTTTTGTCATTTCAACAGGCTCACGGAATCTGGGAATAGCCTGTTTTACAGCCGATGGTCCCACAGTATATTCTAATTCCACACCGCCGACACGACCGCAGTGCATAAGCTGACACAAGCTTTTTGCTCCGTTTTCCCTTATAACATCGGCAATTCTTTTCAGACCGGGAATAAATTTGTCGTCCCAAATTCCCATCATTCCTACATAGCCTTTTCCTTCTCCGGCAGGATCTGTAAAAGCACCCTGAGTTGTAATGATACCTGCACCTCCTTTAGCCTGAGCTTCCATATAAGCTACTTCCGTATCAGTTACAAAGCCGTCCCTTAAATTAAAATTCGTCTCAGTTGATCCATATTTTATCCTGTTTTTTGTTTCCATTGTCCCTATACGTCCCGGACTGAAAATATGCGGATATTTCTCTGCTCCCAAATTCATCTTTGCTCCTTTATTATTTTTTCTAAAAATATTTTTATTTTTTTCAATTCCAAATTTTCAATATTCAAAACTCAATTCTTCTTTAATTTTCAATTCTTTATTTGCAATTTTCAAAACTTAAAACTCAACACTTAACACTTAACACTTTGGCAGTAGTGTTGATTAAAAAGCATCAATCTTTTTTCAAGTTCGTTGAATCGGTTTCGGGCAACGAGCGATACACAAATTCGTATTCCTTCGGTTCTTTCACTCCCCGTTGCAATCAAAGGTATAGTACTAATCCCATAATATAAAAGTCGTTCAGTTAATTCAACTCCTTCAAAACCCGGATAGTATACAGTAAAATAAAAACCGTCTGCAATCAGCTCTTCACCATCCATGTCGTAAACAATATTAAAACCATTTTCGATAAACATTTTCTTCATTATTTTAGCTTTTTCACCGTACTCCTTAACATCCTCTATAAAATAATATTTACTTTCATTTACCGCTTTTAAAATTTCGCAAAAACCATACTGTACAGATTGTGTTACACCTCCGGTGGTATTAAGTATTGAACCGAAAATAAGAGCTCTCCCAAATTGATCCATATTAAAAAAAGATTCCAATTTTTCAAATCTTGTATTAAATAATTTTTCCGATATAACTAACATTCCTATTCTTTGTCCGGCATAACTGAATGCTTTTGAGCCGGAAATGAGAAGTATATAATTATCGCAATAATTTGCCACAGACGGTTGAAAGGGAAGTTCGCCCGGATGGGAATAATCTTTTCTGAAATCCATTGCAAAATAAGCCAGATCTTCGATAACGATTACATCGTACATCGCTGCAGTTTCAGCAATAATTTTTAGTTCTTCTTCGGTAAAGCAAATCCAGGACGGATTGTTCGGATTTGAGAACACGACTGCAGATATATTACCTTTATCAAAAAAATCAATTAATTTACTTCTTAATTTTTCACCCCGAAAATTATAAACATCAAAAGCAACCTGCTGAAAATTTAGGATTCTGTTCAGTGCATTGTGATTAGGGAAACCGGGTTCGAGGAATAGCACAGTATCTTTTTGGGGATCTCTTCTTCCAAGTGTTAATAAAGATACAAAACAACCATGTATTGAACCGCAGGTAGGGATACAAAATTCTGCATCAATATCAATATTCATGAATAATTTTATAAATTTCGACATTTCTTTTTTCAAAGCAGGCAGACCTTCAACAGGAGGATAAATACCTGCAACATCACTTTTCAGTGCCAGAATTTCTGCTTCGATACCAATTTGCGAAGGTTTTATCCCGGGTACACCCATTTCCATACGGATAAATTTAATTCCCGAATCATTCTCTACTCGGTCAACTATTTTTCTCATAATACGGATATTGCCCTTACGAATAAAACTATGACCGAAAAAGTCAATGTTGCTCTTGACTAATTCGAAATCTATGGGTGTATCTTTTCTGATTTCTATTGACATATTATTTAAATAAATTAAAAAAATTGTAAATTTCTACTCTTATTCAGCTTCAAAAATACTTCTGCTAATGTTATACAAAACTTGTCTTCTGTACCATTCCGAGCCTCTGATATCAGATATGGGTGAAGCATATTCCACTATTTTTTTAGCAAATTCTTCCATAGCTGTTTCATTTATTTCATTCAGGTTTTTATCTTTCAAAAAGTCACATGCTGATTTTGTAAACATTATAACCGGAGCAGAGGAACCAATCGCAACACCTGAGTTTAAGATCTTCCCGTTTTCATTAAGATAAATTTGATAAGCCAAAGAAACTATGGAACATTCCATAGATTTTCTTACACCTATTTTAATATAATCCGATTTTATTGTTTTATATTCTCTAACAAAAGGAATTCTGATACTCCTGAGAACTTCATTTTTGTTTAAATCTGTTTTTCTGACTCCCTTAAAGAACTCTCTTATAGGTACTTCCCTAATTTTATTGTCTGACGATAGTATTTCGCATACTGCGTCAAGAGCTACCAGAGCTGTTGATATGTCACCTGCAGGAGAAGCCGTGCAGATATTACCGCCAATAGTTGCGACATTCCTTATCTGCTTTGATGCAAGTGTTTCTGCGGCTTTATGCAATACCGGAAATAATTCTTGAATTTTTGCGTTCGAGACTATCTCCGAAGCTGTTACCAAAGCTCCTATTCTTATGGAATCCGGATGCTCACTGATTGTAGTTAGAAAAGGTTCTTTGATATTGGTTAAATTTATTACCGTAACAGGAGAACTATTTTGCTTTTTGAACTCCATCAATAAATCCGAATACCCTGCTCCAAACCTGAAACATCCATCCTGATGAGCCTCAATTTCTTTGAGCAGCTCTTCAATTGTTGTCGGTGATTTTACACTAAAATCAATCATCAGTATTCGCATTTATTTATATTCAATTTTTCAATTCTTAATTTTCAATTTTCAATTTTCAAAACATAACACTTGAATAATTTTCAATTCTTAATTTTCAAACTTTAATAAACTCAACACTTGAATAATTTTCAATTCTTAATTTTCAATTTTCAAAACTTAATAAACTCAACACTTCTCTGCAATTGCTCTGAGTACTTTTTCAGGTGTAACCGGTAATGAATTTATTTTTACACCTATTGCATCTGCAACAGCATTTGCGATAGCAGCAGCAGTTGGAATCAGTGGTGCTTCGCCGACGCCCTTTGCTCCGTATGGGCCCAATGAATCCTCAGTCTCAATAGGATAGAAATGTATCCTCGGCACATCCATAGCTGTCGGTAGTTTATAATTATGGAAATTCGGATTTAAGACATAACCGTTTTCAACAATCAGTTCTTCTGTTAACGCATAGCCAAGCCCCTGAACAACGCCTCCTTCAATTTGTCCGGCAAGTCCCAGAGGATTTAATACTTTCCCTATATCCTGAGCTACATGTATATCAAGAACCTTTACGTTACCGGTGTATGTGTCAACTTCTACTTCTATTGCCTGTGCCGCAAAAGCATAAGTGCCGGAGACATTTCCTTTGAATTCTTTGTCTGCGAATTCACTGCTCGGCTCATAAAAATAAGTTTCAATACAAAGTTCATGGTTACCTTTGAAATGTATTGCCCTGATAACTTTATCCAAAGCGATTGAAGCTCCAGTTTTAACTGAAACAATCTGCCCGTTTTCAAATTTCAAGTCTTCAATATTTGTTTTCAACATAATTGCGGCAGTAGGTGAAATTTTTTCTTTTAATTTATTGACTGCTCCCAATACTGAATTCCCAGCGACAAAGCTTGTACGTGAGGCATGAACACCAACATCCCAGGGCTTTATATCAGTATCGGTATTAATTACCTTGATTTTGGAAATATCTATACCCAACTCTTCAGCGGCAATCATTGCAAGAACTGTTTCCGAGCCTTGTCCTATTTCGGAAGAACCGGTAATTAATGTCATATATCCGAATGGGTCTAATTTTAGTGTAGTCCCACATCCGTCAGAAGGATATATTTTTGCTCCGCCTCCAACATGAAGCATCGAGGCATAACCTATGCCTCTCTTATACCTTTTACTTTTGTTTTTATTGTCAGTATTGGGTTTGTTATTACCTGAAGTTATAGATATTACTTTTTCAAGAGCATCTTTATGACCGCAGGTATTGAATATTAATCCTTGATTCGTTACTTCACCCTGATAATTCGAATTTAAAAGCCGTATTTCTGCTTTACCCATACCTATTTGTTCTGCCAAAAGGTCTATATTTCTTTCCAGAGCAAAAGTTGCCTGCGGATTGCCATACCCTCTGAATGACCCGGCATAGATATTATTTGTATAAACTGCTGTTGAATCGAAATTGCATGCCGGACAATGATACAAAGATGAGAATGTCTGCATCATCACAAACGGAGTTGTAGCTCCCCAAGATGTATATGCTCCATTATCCAAAATAATTTTCACATCTCTGAAAGTAAACCTACCGGATTCATCGGCTCCTGTTGTTAAATCAAACACCATCGGTTGGCGAGTAGGAGATGCAATGAATTCTTCTTCACGGCTAAAAATTAGTTGAACAGGCTGACCGCACTTAATTGATAATATTGCACAAATCGGCTCATAAGGATACATATCAAGTTTGCTTCCGAATCCTCCGCCGATTACAACCTGAATTATTCTAATATTAGAGGGTTCCATTTTAAGAGCTCGTGCTATATCCCTCTGATATAGGAAAGGAACTTGTGTTGTACTCCATAAGGTTAACTTCCCGTCAGTTTTTGAATAATCGGCTGTTATGTTGCTCGTTGCCATACAGCAGTGGGTAACACGAGGTAAAGTATATCTTTCGGTAACAATGAACTTGCTTTTTGCCTTTTCTTCTTCAAGATTTCCATGCTCATAATGGAAATTTTCAGCTATATTTTTATTTTCATATTTTCCGTCTATAAAATCATTTATTTGCGGAGAATCCTTTTTAATACTTTCGAATGGGTCGAATATACCTTCATTAATTTTATATTCAACTTCAATTAATTCTAAAGCTTTCAGAGCAATTTCCTTAGACGTTGCTGCCACAGCGGCTATTTCATCCCTGATGCAATTTACTTTGTTTTTCTTTAAAATGGGGTGGTCGCGACGATAACTTATATTTTCTGTATCTATATCATTAGCAGTAATCACGCATTTGACACCAGGTAAAGATTTTGCTTTTGATGTGTCTAAAGAAAGAATATCAGCAACAGGATATTTCGTTCTTAAAATTGCACCATAAAGCATGTTAGGTAACTGCACATCGTGTCCGAAACGAGCTTCTCCCGTAACACGAATATTAGCATCAATTTTTATTTGCGGTTTACCTATTATTTTCAAATCTTTTGACATTTCTTCCTAAAAATATTCAAGCATATATGCCGATTATAAGTAATTTTTTAATTCTTAATTTTCAATTTTCAAAACTCAATTTTCAATTTTCAAAACTCAATTTTCAATTTTCAAAACTCAATTTTCAATTTTCAAAACTTAATTTTCAATTTTCAAAACTTAATTTTCAATTTTCAAAACTTAATTTTCAATTTTCAAAACTCAATTTTCAATTTTCAAAACTTAAAACTTAAAACTCAACACTTAAAACTTAGCACTAAGTAAGTCTTCTGCCGCTTCGATTATTTTCACATAACCTGTGCATCTACACAAATTGCCTTCAATTGCTTTTTTAATTGCTTGTGAATCCCTGCTGATATAAGGATTAGATTCACATTCAATTTGGAATGCTTTAATTGACATAACCATACCTGGTGAGCAAAAACCACATTGAACAGCACCGTGTTCTATCATTTTTTCCTGTACAAAATCCAACGGTTTTTCTGTTAACGATAAGCCTTCGATTGTGGTTAGATCTTTCCCGTCAATGTTAATTGCCAAATAAAGACATGATATACTTGCTTTGCCGTTTATCAATACTGTACATGCTCCACATTCGCCTTCACCGCATCCGGGTTTGGTACCTTTAAGATTTAAAACATCCCTGATGAGGTCAATTAATAATAAGTTTTGTGGTATTACAACAATAATCTTTGAACCGTTAACAGTAAAGCTGATTTCCTGCATTTCAGTACTTGATGGGAGTGAATTTTTAACGTACATTTACCATTCCTTAAGTTCAAAGTTAAGTACACTTTTAAAAACTAATATGTTTATTACAATGACTAAATAAAAAAATTCAAGTACAAGTTTAAATAAAAGAAATGTGAATCTTAGAAAAATAAATATACAAAATATTTTTAAAGAAGAAAAGGCATATTTCAACTTCAAATAATATTAAAACATTTTTTTTAAGATAATAGACTGACTCAGTTTGATATTTGCTGAAACAATATGTAGAATAGGGTATATGAAAATTTCAACCTCTTCCCCCGACGGTTTTATAAGAGAGAAGAAAGAAAAGAAAACAATAAAATTCGTTCAGTACAGTAAAACAATATAAAAAAAGGCAGTTGACACCTGCCTTTAGATGAATATTATATTATAAGCTAAAAAGATTATTTTTTATCTTTTTTATCTTTTTTCTTTGAATCCTTGGCTTCACGTTCTTCGCTGATAGCGGCTCTTGCGGCGGCAAGACGTGCTATCGGCACTCTGTAAGGTGAGCAGGAAACATAATTCAAGCCGAGTGTATGGCAGAATTCCACTGACGAAGGCTCTCCGCCATGCTCACCGCAAATACCGATTTTCAGATGCTTACGCGATTCTCTGCCCTGTTCTACGGCATGCTTCATTAAGAATCCTACACCCTCCCGGTCAATTGCCACAAATGGGTCAATTTTATATATTTCGCGGCTTAAGTAATCAGGAAGGAAACGTCCCGCATCGTCGCGGCTGATGCCGAGTGTTGTCTGAGTTAAGTCATTTGTTCCGAAGGAGAAAAATTCTGCTACTTCAGCAATGGCTTTTGCAGTGATTGCACCTCTGGGAACCTCAATCATTGTTCCTACAAGATATTCGAACTTAACGCCTGTTTCTTTCATCACTTTTTCGGCAACATTGCGAACAACCGCTTCCTGATTCTTCAGTTCCTTAACGTATCCTACGAGCGGAATCATAATTTCGGGAAGAACTTTCTTCCCTTTTTTAATTACATTAACAGTAGCTTCGAAAATAGCACGAGCCTGCATTTCGGTTATTTCCGGGAAGATAATACCGAGTCTGCATCCGCGGAAACCGAGCATGGGATTAAATTCATGCAAAAATTCGACTCTTTCCTTTACTTTTTTCACGGGTATGCCAATCATTTCGGCAACTTCCTTTTGTCCCGGTCCGTCGTGCGGTAAGAATTCGTGCAATGGCGGGTCAATCGTTCGGATTGTAACAGGTCTGCCGTCCATAGCTTCGAAAATACCTTCAAAATCTTCTCTCTGCAAAGGTAATAACTTGGCGAGAGCTTCCTTGCGGGTTTCTACGTTGTCGGCAAGAATCATTTCTCTCATCGGTCCGATTTTGCCTTCTCCGAAGAACATGTG